>Ga0081539_10000613_pt1 | contig 72150 bp, 69 predicted proteins | sample TabmetS4T2R2_FD_71023 | JGI IMG/M metagenome (GOLD analysis project Ga0081539, IMG submission 71023) | Tabebuia heterophylla rhizosphere microbial communities from the University of Puerto Rico - S4T2R2 | ecosystem: Host-associated > Plants > Roots > Rhizosphere ...
CCCCCCGCCCCCCCCACCCCCCCCCCCCCCACCAGCCCCCCCGCCCCCAGCCACAGCCCCGCCCCCGCCAGCCAGACCCCCCCCGCCAGCCACAAGCCCGCCACCGCCAGCCAGACCACCACCGCCAGCCACAAGCCCGCCGCCACCAGCGAGCAGACGCTGCAGCAAGCCGGCGAGGTCGGCGGGGTACACCCGCTCCTCGGTCGCCTCCAGCTCCGCCACCTCCCACCACCGGTGATCGTCGATCGAGTCGCGCTCCAGGTCGTCGAAGCCGCGCGTGTCGACCTCCCAGCTTGGCACGCGCACGAGGAAGAACTCCTGGCGCTGCCGGAACCACTGGCCCCCGAACGGGTACTCGGTCACCTCGTCCCACACCGGCTCGCCCAGCGCCTCCGGGGGCAGCCGGAGGCCGGTCTCCTCGGCCAGCTCGCGGGCGGCGCCCACCGCGTACGGCTCGTCGCCGTCGAGGCCGCCGCCCGGCGTGAACCAGTATCGGTGGTGCGGCCGCGCCGGGTCGAAGCCGCGAAACAGCAGCACGCGGTCCGCACCGTCGACGAGCAGCACCCGGGCCGCGCGGCGGGGGATACCGTCCACGGCCCCAAGCCTAAACTCAGGAGTTGGGCACCTTGTCGAACGGCTCGGGCACCGACAGCCACTTCGCCCGGCCCACCGGCCAGAAGACCACGAACGCGCGCCCGATCACCGCGTCTTCCGGGATGGTCGACGCGTTGAGGTCGCGGGTGCGCTCCCAGTGCTCCAGCGAGTCACCCGAGGCCGAGCGGTGGTCGCCCATCATCCACAGCCGCCCCTTGGGCACCGTGATGTCGAACGACTCGTCGGCCGCCAGATCCTGCGTGCCGCCCTCGGAGAAGATGTAGGGCTCGTCGAGCGACTGCCCGTTGATGATCAGGCGCTGGTCGGGGTCGCAGCAGACGATGTGGTCACCGCCCACCCCGATGACCCGCTTGATGAAGTCTTCGCCCTCGGGGTTGCTCCGCCAGTCGGCCGGCGCCTCGAAGACCACGATCTCGCCCCGGTGCGGGGAGCGGAAATCGTAGACGAGCTTGTTGACGAGCACCCGGTCGTAGATGTCGAGCGTGTGCTCCATCGACGGCGACGGGATGTAGAACGTCTGCAGCACGAAGGCGCGCACAAGCACGGCCACCAGGATCGCCACGCCCAGCAGGATGGGAAGCTCGCGCCAGAACGAACCGCGGCGCTTTTCGGGCTTGTCGGTCTGCTCGTCAATCACGGACGGAGCCTACGACGGCGACCTGGAAATGAACGCGGGGAACGCGCGGACAGACCCAAAGACCAGCGTGGGAAGAGACCCAGCGGCAGCAGGAGCGGTAGGACGACAGCGAAACCTCCCTGGTCAGGCAGGCGAGCTGGAGACTCCGCCGGCGGTCCGAGCGCCGCGGCACGCGGCAGGTCGTCGAAATTGGACGGTACGCCGAGGCCGGCCCACCTGTCGTACGGCCAGACGATCACGAAGGCGCGCCCGATCACGTTGTCGATCGGCACCTGGCCCTGGCATCGCGAGTCTTGCGAGACGAGGCGGTGGTCGCCCATCACGAAGAGGTTGCCCGGTGCGACGGTGATCTCGTCGAACTGGCGCGAGCGACACTCCCGTGGATTTGGCGGCAGGTCCGGATCGGAGTTCTCCAACACGTACGGCTCGTCCATCGACTTGCCGTTGACCTGCACGCGGCCCTGCTCGTCGCAGCACTTGACCTTGTCACCGGGCACGCCGATGACCCGCTTGATGAAGTCTTTCTCCCCCGGGCGGCTGACGCCGACGAGGTCGCCCACCGTGCGGCCGAGCTTGGCCATGAAGCCGACCTGCGGCTCCTCCTGGAACTCGGGGGTCCAGTTGGGCGGGCCGCGGAAGACGACCACCTCGCCGTGCCTGGGGTCGCGCACGTCGTAGACGATCTTGTTGACCAGGACGCGGTCACCCACCAGCAGCGTGTCTTCCATCGACCCGGAGGGGATGAAGAACGCCTGGAGCAGAAACGTGCGGATAAGCACCGCCAGGCAGAACGCGACGATCAGCAGCAGCGGAAGCTCCTGCCAGAGCGGCATCTGCCGCCGCCGACCGCTGCTGCGGCGGGGCAGGCTGCGCCAGGGATCGACGTCGCCCTCCTGCTCCACCTCGCGCGCCCCCCGAGTCCGAGATACAGCACTACCGCCCGCGAGGCCTCCTCCTCGGAGACTGGGCGAGCGGTAGTGCGGGGGTGTGGCGCCGCCGCGGCGTTGGCCGCGGACGAAGCGTTCGTCGTACGTCACCGCCGACAGCGTATCCGCCCGGCACCCGAAGCGCCCAATGCCAAGAACAAACCGGAAGCGGCCAATGCCGACAACGAAGAGGGGCGAGCGTCAGCTCGCCTGCTTCTCCCGCTTTTCCTTGATCTTGGCGGCCTTGCCACGGAGCTCGCGGAGGTAGTAGAGCTTGGCCCGGCGGACCGCGCCGCGGGTCACGACCTCGATGCGGTCGATCGCCGGGCTATTGATCGGGTAGGTGCGCTCCACCCCGACACCGAAGCTGACCTTGCGGACCGTGAAGGTCTCCCGCAGGCCGCCACCCTGGCGCCGGATGACCACGCCCTGAAAGACCTGGACCCGGGAACGGTTGCCCTCGACGACCCGCGCGTGCACCTTCACGGTGTCACCGGCGCGGAAGTCGGGGAGGTCGGTCCGCTGCGACTGGGCGTCCAATGCGTCGAGCGTGTTCATCGCTTGGCTTCCTCATGGCTCGTTGGGGCGATCACCACCCGGCGGCGGCCGGGGGATGAGCACGCGGGCACACCGGAGGGCGGTGGCTTGTCGCGGCAACCTCACTACTTTGCCATATCGGCACCCCGGACCTGAAATCCGGCCCCGTCGAGGAGAGCGATGTCGCGCTTGTCCAGGGTACCGGGGTCGAGCGCGGCGAGCAGATCGGGGCGCCGCTGTGCCGTGCGCAACAGTGCCTGGTCGCGCCGCCAGCGTGCGATCCTGCCGTGGTCCCCGGAGCGGAGGATTTCCGGAACCGGGTGACCACGCCACTCCGGTGGCTTGGTGTACACCGGCGCTTCGAGCACCCCGTGCGCGTGCGACTCCTCCGCCAGCGAGTCGGCGTTGCCCAGCACTCCGGGGAGTAGCCGCACGATCGCCTCGCACATGACCAGCACCGCCACCTCGCCGCCGAAGAGCACGTAGTCGCCGAGCGAGACCTCCGTCACCGGCATCCGGGCGGCCGCGTGGTCGAGCACCCGCTGGTCGATGCCCTCGTACCGGCCACACGCGAAGATCAACCGCTGCTCGGCGGCCAGCTCGTGCGCCATCGCCTGCGTGAACACCTCCCCAGCCGGCGTAGGCACCACCAGCCGAGCGCCCCCGTCAGCGGCTCTGCCGACCGGCTCGCTTTGGCCCCGGCCGCCGGCGCGCTCCACCCTCGTCGCTTCGCTCCTCGGGCCGGAGCTTGCCTGCCCCGGGACCAGCGCGTCCAGCGCCTCGCCCCACGGCTCCGGGCGCATCACCATGCCCGGGCCGCCGCCGTAGGGGCTGTCGTCGACCGTCCGGTGCACGTCGTGCGTCCACGCCCGCAGGTCGTGTACGCGCACGTCGAGCAGCCCGCTGTCCCGCGCCTTGCCGATCAGCGACAGGTCGAGCGGGGCAAGGTACTCCGGGAAGATCGTGACAACGTCGATCCGCATCCCTTTTCGACCTCCGCATGGTGGCGGATGTATCCGCACGCGCTCTGGCCGAGTCTTTAACGCATGTACGGATCATCCGAGCAGGCACTCTACGTGCTGGACCAGGCGGCGGAAGTGCGCGCCCGGGCCGACGTCACCTGGCGCTCGGCGATCAGGCAAGCCCTCGCCAGCAAGGCGTCGATCGAGCAGGTCGCCGACCGGGCGCACACGAGCGTCGAGCAGATCCTCGCGATCGTCATGACCCCCAGCCCCACCCCCACGTCCGAGTCTCCGCGTAGTGGCGGATGTTTCCCGCGCAACACAGGGCGATGGTGAGAGCCATGCCCAGCCTGGACATCACCGCGACGCGGTGTGAGGCGCTGTTCGTGTCGGATCTCCAACACTCGCAGCGTCCCAGCGCGGAGCAGGTACGTGCCGCGGTCGTCCGGACCGTTCGCGCCCACGGCGCGAAAGCCTGCGTGGCCAAGGTCGCGCAGGAGTTCGGCGACCACCCCGACAACGCCGTCGCCCGCATGCGCTGGGCTCGGGCGGCGGTCGCGGCGGCGTACACGGTTCGCGTCACCGGATGGTCGACCCGAACGACCATCTGCCATCTGGCCGCTCCCGCCCTGCCTCCGGCTAAGGCGGCCTGAAACAGCCGGTCATCCCCCCGACCGGTGACAGCCCCCCAGGTGGAGGACGTACCACGCCTCCCCTCCACCTGGGGGGTTCCTAACGGAACCCAAGCCTCCGGGTTCCGAAAGAAAGAATGACCCCGACCCCCTGGCCAGGGAACTGGGCCTTGGCCAGGGAAGGAGGGGTCTCTTGGCAGATATGGTCCCGGGTCCGCGTCAGCTGTAGACCGCCGCTCCCGCCGGAGACCGCGCAGGCCGGCGGCTCGCCGGGGCGAGCCGAAATCCCCGGCCTCCGCTGCCACCTCCGCCGTGCAAGACCAGACCGCGTGACCAGCGGCGGACGGGTGAGGCCGCGGGAGCAGCGGTCTGGACCACCGCGGACGTCGCGGTAGCTCAAATTTGTGAATTGACCTTTAGAGGTCGAAGAGGCCTTCGGGCGGATCGACGATCACGCGGCCGCCGGCCAGGTCGACCTCGGGCACGATCGCCTTCACAAACGGGACGAGTGCCGTGCGGCCCTCGGGCCGGCGGAGCACCAGCAGGTCGGAGGCGGGTGCGTGGTCGATGCGGGCCACCTCGCCGAGCGTCTCGCCGGCCGGCGTCACCGCGGTCAGGCCGACCAGCTGGTGGTCGTGAAACTCGTCCGGGTCGGCGAGGGGGCCCACGTCGGCGCTGTCGACGCAGAGCAGGACCTCGCGGAGCGCCTCGGCGACGTTGCGGTCGTAGATCCCGTCGAACGCGATGATCAGGCGGCCCTGGTGGGCGCGCACCGCTTCGATCGTGAGCCGATCCGGCACCTGGTACGCGGCCGGGTCGGTGTCCTTGGACGGCACCGCCCCCGGATCGGTCGCGAGGACCTTTCCGGGGGCGAAACGCTCATCCGGGTCGTCCGTCCGCACCTCCACGATGACCTCACCGCGGATGCCGTGCGGCCGGACGATGCGGCCGACGTAAAGCTGCATCTATCAGTACGAGTCGACGATGTCGACGCGCACGCCCCGACCGCCGATCGAACCGATGACCTGCCGCAGGGCCTTGGCGGTGCGGCCGCCCCGGCCGATCACGGTGCCCAGGTCTTCAGGGTGCACGCGCACCTCGAGCCGCTTGCCGCGGCGCGAGTCGATCATGCGTACCCGGACGTCGTCCGGGTGGTCGACGATGCCCTTGACGAGGTGCTCCAGCGCGGGCCGGAGTGCCACCTCAGACCTGCTCGCCGGAGTCCGCACCGGCCTGCTCCTCGGTCTTGTCACCGGAGGCGCCCTCAGCCGAGGCAGCGGCCGCCTTCTTGGTCGCCTTCTTCGCGGGCTTGGCCGGGGCCGCCTCCGCGACGCCGGCGGCCGCCTTGGCCTCCGCCTCGTACGCCGCCTTGCGGTCGGCGCGCTCCGGCGCCACGAGCAGCGGCGGCGGGGCCGGCTCGCCCTTGAACTTCTGCCAGTCGCCGGTCTTCTCCAGCAGGCGCTGGACAGCCTCGCTCGGCTGCGCGCCGACGGAGAGCCAGTACTGCACGCGGTCGGACTTGACTTCGATAACCGAAGGGTCTTCCTTCGGCTGGTAGATCCCGACGTACTCGATCGCGCGACCATCGCGCTTGGTGCGCGAGTCGGCGACGACGATGCGGTACTGCGGGTTGCGGATCTTACCCATCCGCAGGAGCCGGATCTTTACGGCCACGTTTGTTTTCGCTCCTGTGCGATACGGGTGAGCTGGCCGATCGCCACGTGGGGTTGTGACGTCGGAGCTCGGGTGGACTGGCCGCATGCCCGGGTTAGAGGGCGCGAACATGCGAAGCCGGATACCAGCGACCTATTGTGCCAGACGGACCGGGAGTGTCACGCGGCGGGTGGCCTGTCCCACCCCGGCGGGAGTACGGGCGGAGGAGCCCACGCCGGATCGGGGGTGAAGTCGGTCCACGTGCCGTCGAAAGGGAACTCGCCCGCCTCGATCCGCTTGACCACGCGCCAGCCCTCGGCCCATACCGCCGCCTCGTCGGGCACCCAGTAGTGGTCCGGGTGGGCCAGCCGCTCGGTGAACTCCCCCTCGTCCTTCCACTCCCAGGACAGGTCCGGGCGTACCACGATGTCGAGGTCCTGGTCGACGATGTCGATGCCGGCCACGTCGCCGTCGTCCCAGCGCACGCCGGCCTCTTCGAGGTTGACGTACCAGTTGGCGAAGCGGCCCGCCTCGTCGCGAAACCACCACACCGAGTGGCTGGCACCCACCGGCAGAAACTTGAGCACCGGCGGGCCGGCCCAGGTGCCGGGCGCGAGGCGGTACGGACCCTGCTCGATCCACTCGGCGAACGGCATCGACCGCAGCCCCCGCCCGTCGGCGGCGACCTCGCCGGCCACCGGCGTGCCCCGCGCGACCCACAGCAGCAGGCCGCGCTCGTCGTCGGCGACCACGCGCGCCGGGCGTACCCAGGCGATGCGGCCGCGGTGGACGTTGCGGTGGATGATCAGCTGACCGGGCGCGAAGCCCATCAGTAGGCGCGAGCCAGGATGGCCTGCAGCTCCGGCTCGTCTTCGGAGTCGGGCACCGAGCCGTCGGCGCGGATGAGGCAGCGGACGGTGACACCCTGCCCGTTTGCCTCCTTCTCGCCGGCCGGCCCGACCTCCGACCACGGCACCTTCGCCCAGCCGGTGGTGCTCGCCTCGATGGCGTCGGCCAGCGTGCCCACCTCGACGGTGCGGTCGAGGCGCATCGCGAGCGCGGCGTCGTAGAGCGCCTGCTGGTCGGCGTCGAGCGCGGCCAGCACCGCCTTGACCACATCGGGCACCGCCACCGGCGTCTTCGAACCGTCGGTGCGGCGCACCAGCACCGCATTGCCCGCGGCGAGGTCGCGCGGGCCCACCTCGACTCGTACCGGATAGCCCTTGAGCTCGGCGTCGACGGCCCGGCGGCCGAACGGGGTGTCGACCCGGTCGTCGAACCCGACCCGCACCCCGGCGTCGCGCAGCGCGTCGCGGAGCTTGGCAGCGGCCTCGCCCACGCCCTCGCCGTCCTTCACGATCATCACGTGGGCCTGCACCGGCGCCAGCCGCGGCGGCACGCGCAGCCCGTCGTCGTCGCCGTGGCACATGATGAGCCCCCCGAGCATCCGCGTCGAGGTGCCCCACGACGTGGTCCAGGCGTGCTCGACGCCACCGGTCGCCGACGAGTAGGTGATGTCGAAGGCGCGGGCGAAGTTTTGCCCCAGCTCGTGCGACGTGCCGAGCTGGAGGGCCTTGCCGTCGCCCATCATGCCCTCGAGCGTGTACGTATTTGTCGCGCCCGCGAAACGCTCACCGGCCGTCTTGCGCCCCACCAGCACGGGGATGCCGAGCACGCCGACCATGAAGTCTTCGTAGACCTCGTGGAGGATCTTGCGGGCGTAGGCGCGCGCGTCGGCCTCGGTGGCGTGCGCGGTGTGCCCCTCCTGCCACAGAAACTCGCTCGTGCGCAGGAAGACCCGCGGGCGCAGCTCCCACCGCACCACGTTGGCCCACTGGTTGAGCAGCAGCGGCAGGTCGCGGTAGGAGTCGACCCACTTGGCCATGAACTCGCCGATCACGGTCTCGCTGGTCGGCCGCACCACCACCGGCTCGGCGAGCTGCTTGCCGCCACCGTGGGTGACCACCGCCAGCTCGGGCGAGAAGCCCTCGACGTGTTCCGCCTCGCGGCGCAGGTAGCTCTCCGGGATGAAGAGCGGGAAGTACGCGTTTTCCGCGCCGGCCGCCTTGATCCGCGCGTCCATCTCGGCCTGCATGCGCTCCCAGATGGCGTATCCCGTCGGTCGGATCACCATCGTGCCGCGCACGGGGCCGTTGTCGGCGAGCTGCGCCTTAGCGATGACGTCCTGGTACCAGCGGGGGAAGTCCTCCGCACGGGGAGTGAGCACGCGTGCCATGAGCCGACATCCTATCCGCCTATGGATGTGCAACCCGACCCGGCGCCTTCCCGTGTCCCTAACGTGGGGATGTCGGAGGCTGAGGGGTTCGACGCGTTCTACCGGGACACGTCGAGACGCCTGGTGCGGTACGCGTACGGGCTGACCGGCGACGTTGCCGAGGCGCAGGATCTCGTGCACGAGGCGTACGCCCGGGCCTGGCAGCGCTGGCACCGGGTCAGCGGGTACGACAACGCCGAGGCGTGGCTGCGGATCGTCATCACGCGCCTGGCCACGGACCGGTGGCGCCGCCTCAAGGTGCACCGGGCACGCGCCGCCGCGGACGGGCCACCAGCCGCGGTCCCACCGCCGTCGGACGACACGGTGCTGCTGGTCACCGCGATGCGCGGGCTAGCACCGGCGCACCGGCGCGCGCTGGTGCTGCACTACCTGCTCGACCGTTCGGTGGCGGACATCGCGGCGGAGACCGGCGCGTCGGTTGGCACGGTCAAGTCGTGGCTCTCCCGCGGCCGCACAGAGCTCGCGGCGGCGCTCGGCCAGCCGCTGGCGCGTACCACGAGAGGAGGTGCGGGCGATGTCGAGTGACCTCGACCGGATGTTCGGCGCGCTGCGCCACGACGCCGACGCGATCCCGCTCGGCCCCGCCTCGACCGCGCGGCGCCGTGGCGAACGGCGGCGCCGGACCCGCCTGATCGCCGCCACGGCCGCCGTGGCCTGCCTCGTCGGCGCGGGCCTGACCGGCGGCACCTGGCTGGCCCGCCGCGACGCCGCGCCGCAGCCGGCTCACCCGCCCCGGCCACTGACGGACGTGATACCGATCGAGGGCAACACCGACTCCTTCGTGCCCAGCGCCACGTCCGGTGACCGGGTGCTCCTCGCGTGGCGCACCCGGGGGCAACTGGCCGTGCAGCTGGCCGACCTCGAGACGGGACGGCCGGTCCAACCGGCCCGCACGCTCGGCGGGACGCGGGACTATCCGCACGTGGTCGGGCTGCCGTGGGCGTTCGTGGCGATCGGTGACGGACCGGACAGCCGGGCGTACATCCTCGATCCGCGCAGTGGCGACCTGCGGTGGAGCCTGCCCATGGACGACGAGACCGACGACCTGCTCTACCACCGGGACGCCCTTGTGGCGGTGGTCGGCGGGGTCACCCTCGGCCTCGACTGGGACACCGGCGCCCGGCTGTGGGAGCTGCGCCCGCGGGGCGCGTCCGACCGGCCGTCGGACAGCCTCGGGATGTTCACGCCGGGCGACCCGCTGCCGCGGGACCTCTCCCTCGACGCGGACGCGTTCGGCTACGCCCGCCCGCTCGCCGACGACCGGATGCTCCAGCTCACCGCGGGCGGCACGCTCTTGGTCCGCGATGCCGGCACCGGAGCGGAACTCGGTCGCCGGCCGGGCATCCTGCCAGCGACGCCGGCGGACTACGTGGCCTTCGACGGCCAGCTCTACGTCTGGCGGCGCTCGGCGCCGTTCCGGCTGACGGTGACCGATGTGGACGGTGACGCGCTTCCGCGCGAGATCTACCGGAGCGCGGGCGGGCGGTTCGGCAGCCATGTCGTGCCGTGTGGCACGGGACGCGTCTGCTTCGTCGAGTCCACCGGCGACATGCGGGCCGAGGTCGTCGCCATCGAGGCGAGCAGCGGGCGGGTCGCGTGGCGGACGCCGGCCCCCGGCGCCGGGCCCAGCCTGCTGCCCGCCGGCGACCGCCTCCTCGTCTCCGCGCAGGACCGGGCCAGCGCGCTTCTCGACGAGAACGGTCGGCCGGTGTCCGAACAGCAGGCGCCGATGGTGTGGCTTTCCACCGGATCGTTGCTCGTGCTGGGACGCGAAGAGCTTGTCGAGGTCTCGGCGGCCGACGGCAGCGAGCGGGTCCTGGGCATCTCGCCGGAGGGCCGGTGGCTCTGCTCCTCGTGGACGCCGCGGCGGCTCGTCTGCCAGACACCGCCACCACCGGGCCCATCCGCGTCCCCGGCCTCGTCGCCACCCGACGGCGGCGGCTTCCAGATCTGGGCGATCGGGAAGTGACAGGCCCCAGGGCCTAGCGAACCACGCGCCCGCGCAGCACCATCCGCTGCGGGGCGCGGACCACGCGCAGGTCACGGCGCGGATCCTCGGCGTACACCACGAGGTCCGCCAGGCCGCCCTCGACAAGGCCCGGGAAGCCCAGCCACTCGCGCGCGCCCCAGGACGCGGCGCGCAGCACGTCGAGCGGCGCCACGCCCGCCTGCTCGTGCATGCGCAGCATCTCGTCGGCGATCCGCCCGTGGGTGATCCCGCCGCCCGCGTCGGTGCCGGTGTAGAGGGGCACACCCGCCTCGTACGCCGCGCGCACGATCTCCGGGAAGCCGTCGCCGAGGGCGCGCATGTGCCGCGCGTACCCGGGAAACTTGCTCTCGGCCCGCGCCGCGATGTCGCCGAACGTGGCGATATTGATCATGGTGGGCACCAGCGCCGTGCCCCGCCGGGCCATCTCGTCGACCAGGTCCAGCGACAGCCCGGTGCCGTGCTCCACGCAGTCGATGCCGGCCCGCACCAGCACCGCCACCGCCTCCTCGGAGAACGTGTGCGCGGTGATCCGCGCCCCCGCCGCCTGCGCCGCGCGCACGGCCGCTTCGAGGGTGGCGGCCTCCCAGGCCGGCGCGAGGTCGCCGACCGAGCGGTCGATCCAGTCGCCGACGAGCTTCACCCACCCGTTGCCGGCCCGCGCCTGCGCGGCGACCTCACCCGGCACGTCCGGCGCGCCGACCTCCACACCGATGTCGCGCAGATAACGCTTGGGCGGCGCGACATGGCGGCCCGCGCGGGCCAGTCGCGGCACGTCGGGGTCGTCGTCGAGCTGGGGGTACGGGTAGGGCGAGCCGCAGTCGCGGATGGCGAGCACCCCGCTGTCGCGGTCTTCGGCGGCCAGCTCCTTGGCCTGCGCGATCCCCGTGATCGGCGCCCCGCCGGGAGCGATGCCGATGTGGCAGTGCGCGTCGACAAGGCCCGGCAGCACGTAGCCCCGGTCGGCGATCGTCTCGGCCCCCGCGACCGGCGAAAACGTCACCCGATCGCCGACCAGCCAGAGGTCACGCTCTTCGTCGTCCGGTAGCAGGACCCCACGCACATGCGACGCCATGCGCACAGTCCTACCCGATCGTCAGTCCGCCGGCTTGGACCGCCCCAGGAATGCGTCACGCCGCGCCGTCAACCCGGGCAGATCGACGGTGATCGGATACGGCTTGTCGGTCGTGAATACATCTGTGGTCACGCCATCGATGACATAACGCCGCCGCTGCCTATCGAGCACCATCTCGGTAAGGGAGATCTTGTCGGCCAACGGGTCGACCACCCAGTACTTCTCGACGCCAGCGGCCGCGTACATACCCGCCTTGTCACTGAAGTCGCGAAACCTCGAGTCCTTCGAGACGACCTCGATGGCGAGAACGGCGTCCTCTACCGGCGGCGGGTGCTGGTCGACGTGCGACGTCTCCATCACGACGACATCGGGACGTGGCTCGCTGTAGCGGTTTACATCCAGCGATAGGTCGAAGACGGGCGCATGGTCGTGCGGGCAGTTGGCCCTCAGAGCGAAAGCCATCTCGGTGCATACGAACTGGTGGATGAAAGTCGGGGACAAGAGGATCAACCTTCCGTTGACGAGCTCGTACGGAAGGTCGGGTGGTAGCTCGGCAAGGTCGTCGACGGTCCACACCTCGCGCTGCGGCAGGCTGAGGGCCGCGGTCATGGGGCTCTCCTTCCGTGAGGGCTGCGTCACCGTAACCACCTCACGTCTCATGCTGCCGCCCCATCAGGCTTGGTCCCAGTCCCCCAATCCCTTACCCAGCCTGGCGAACTACTTGTCGGTGTCTTTGTCTTTCTTGCCGAGCTTGCCGAAGTCGATCTTGGGGAGCTTGAAGCCGGGCGGCAGGCCGCCGCCGCCGAGGGCGCTCGGGTCCATGCCCGGGGGGAGCTGGGGCATGCCCGGGGGCATCCCGCCCGGCATGCCACCCGGCAGGCCGGCCGAACGCGGGCGCCCGCCGCCCTTGGTGCCCTTGCGCTTGTTCTTCGGCGACTTGGTCGCCTTGCGACGGCCGCCGGGCAGGCCCATCATGCCGCCCATCTGCTTCATCATCTTCTGCGCTTCGGTGAAGCGGTTGAGCAGCTGGTTGACGTCCATGACGGTGACGCCGGAACCGTTCGCGATGCGGGCGCGGCGGGAGCCGTTGATGATTTTGGGGTTGGTGCGCTCGCCCGGGGTCATCGAGCGGATGATCGCGGTGACCCGGTCGAAGTGCTTGTCGTCGAGCTCGGCCAGCTGGTCCTTCATCTGGCCCATGCCCGGCATCATCGACAGCACGTTGGCGATCGGGCCCATCCGGCGCACGGCGATGAGCTGGTCGAGGAAGTCTTCCAGCGTGAAGCTCTGGCCGCCCATGAGCTTGGCGGCCATCTTCTCCTTCTGCTCCTCGTCGAACGCCTGCTCGGCCTGCTCGATGAGCGTGAGCACGTCGCCCATGCCGAGGATGCGGCTGGCCATGCGGTCCGGGTGGAAGACGTCGAAGTCTTCGAGCTTTTCACCGGTGGACGCGAAGAGGATGGGCTGGCCGGTCACGTGGCGCACGGAGAGCGCGGCACCGCCGCGGGCGTCACCGTCGAGCTTGGACAGCACGACGCCGGTGATGCCCACCCCGTCGCGGAACGCCTCGGCGGTGGTCACCGCGTCCTGACCGACCATCGCGTCGATGACGAACACGATCTCGTCCGGCTCGACGGCGTCGCGGATCGAGGCGGCCTGCGCCATCATCTCGGCGTCGATGCCCAGCCGGCCGGCGGTGTCGACGATGACGACGTCGCGGCCCACGCGGCGGGCGTGCTCGATCGAGTCGCGGGCCACCTGGACCGGGTTGCCGACGCCGTTGCCGGGCTCCGGCGCGTACACCTCGACACCGGCCCGGCCACCGAGCACCTGCAGCTGCCCGACGGCGTTGGGGCGCTGGAGGTCGGCGGCGACCAGCAGCGGCTGGTGGCCCTGTGCCTTGAGCCAGCGGGCGAGCTTGCCGGCGAGCGTGGTCTTACCGGAGCCCTGGAGGCCGGCCAGCATGATCACGGTCGGGGGCTGCTTGGCGTACTGGAGCCGGCGCGCCTCGCCACCGAGGATCGCGACGAGCTCCTCGTGCACGATCTTGATGACCTGCTGCGCCGGGTTGAGCGCCTGGGAGACCTCGGCGCCGCGGGCGCGCTCCTTGACGCTGGCGATGAACGCCTTGACGACCGGCAGCGCGACGTCGGCCTCGAGCAGCGCGAGGCGGATCTCGCGGGCGGTGGCGTCGATGTCGGCGTCGGAGAGGCGCCCCTTGCCGCGAAGCTTGGTGAAGATCCCGGACAGCCGGTCACTCAAGGTGTCAAACACGCCACAACATCCCGTTTGTCATCATTTGGCGGGCACATAGTGGGCCGGCTCACGAGCCGGCCGCGTCCCTAGCGTAACCGGACGGTCTCACCCTGGCCCGGTGCCGGCGAGCGTCGGCGGCCGGCCGGTCTCGGTGGCGACGCGCGGCCACCACCGAAACCGGCGGGACGAGGGCTTTAGGGTGATGCACCTTCAGCCGCGTTGTACAGGCTCGTCGTGTCGCCGTCGTAGTACGGGCCGTACTCCGGGCCGCTGCCGTCGGAGTTCAGGCTGTACGACTGGTTGCTCACGATGTAGCCGAGCGTGCTCGTGTCGCTGTAGTCGCGCAGCCAGGGTCCGCCACTCGCGCCGAAGCGCATGTCGCAGTTGAGCTGCTGGTCCGAGTTGGTGATCGAGCGCCGGCTCAGCGTCACCTGGCAGAACGCCTGCTGCTCGTTGTTCTGGAAGTTGCTCGGGTACGCGATCGCGGTCACGAACGGGCGGCCCGGGTTGACCGTCAGGCCGTTGCCGCCGACCCGGTCGACCACCCGCTGGCCGGCCGCGTTCGTCTGGGTGATCGCGATGGCGTAGTCGTAGTGGCGGTCGCTGTTGTTGATCCACCCGTTCTTCGTCCAGAGCTGGTACGCCGGGAAGATGCCCGCCGGCCCCTGCCCGAACTGGTAGCCCGGGTAGAACGACCAGTTCTCCATCCACTGCTGGCCGCTGCCGCCGTGCACGCAGTGGCCGGCGGTGAGCACGAGCCGCTTCTTGCCGCTGTTGACGGTGCCCGCCGAGCAGGAGTAGTTACGGCCGTCCACCGGGTTGCGGTAGAAGACCCGGCCCTCGGCGTGGCTGAACGCGACCGCCGTGCCGATCCCACCGGCCAGCGAGGGCGGCACGGGCTTGGCGAGCGTGCGCGGGGTGCCGGACGGCTCCGACCGCAGACTGTCCACAGTGGTGACAGGCGCCGGTGCGGGCGCCGCCGACGCCAGCCGGTCCGCGGTCCAGTACGCGGCGATGACGGACGCGGCCGCCGGCGGGCGGAGCTTCTTCGACTTCCCGTCGACGGGGTCGTAGACGGACACGAGGCCGGAGCTGGCGTTGCCGGACTCGGGCGCGGGCGCGGCGGCGGCCGGTCGCGGCACGGCGAGCGCGACGGCGGTGGCGAGACCGAGGCCTGCGGCCGCGATCCTGACCATGCGCATGGTTGTCCCCCTCCACCGCCGGGGCACGGACACGCACGGTGCGTGTGGCGTCACCCAGCGGCATGCGCAATCGTCAATGCATTCGCGACATCAACTCAGCGGAGAGTCGGCTAATCGATAGACGTTGGCCTATTTTATGAACGGCGGGTAATGCTGCCCCTACCCCAAACAGGCCGGCTGACCGGATTCAGACAGAGAGCGTGGATTCCTAGCGTTTCAGGCATGACGAGATATACACGCACCACCATCGGGATCCTGGTCGGAGCGCTCGCCGCGGGGGCGGTCGCCGTGGCCGCGCCGGCGGCCGGACACACCAACGGCGGCGGTCGCGGACAGCTCGTGGCGGTCCAGCCGCTGCGCGCGCTCGCCACCGAGGACGACGTGGCACGCGAGCTGGCCGCGGCCGGGTTCAAGTCCGGCGAAGTCCGCTACGGCGTCGACACCTACCAGCTGATCTACCGCACGGTCGACCCCGCCGGCCGGCCCACGATCGCCAGCGGCCTCGTCGCCCTCCCCCGCGACGGCGCGCGGGAGCTGCGTACGGTCGTCTACACGCACGGCACCGAGATCAACCGGACCGACGCGCCGTCGATGTGGCGAGACGGCTGGGGCGTGGGGCCGGCACTGACGTACGCCTCGGCCGGCTTCGCCGCGGTCGCGCCGGACTACCTCGGACTGGGCCTCGGGCCCGGCCCGCACCCGTTCCTGGACGTTCCGTCGGAGACCACGGCATCGCTCGACCTGCTCCGGGCGACGCGCGAGTTCGCCTCCCGCGATGGCCGGACGCTGGAGCGGAAGGTGCTGGTCACCGGCTTCTCCCAGGGCGGCACGGCGGCCACCGGGCTGGCCGGCGCGCTGGCCGGCGGGGCGGACAGCTGGTTTCGGCTCGGCGCGCTGTCACCTGTCGCCGGCGCCTACGCCGCACGCGAAAACCTGCTGCCCGCGCTGCGCGCCGGCGAGGTGCCGCATCCGTTCAACTCCGGCTACATCGGCTACCTGCTGACCGCGTGGAACCGCCTGCACCACATCTACGACAACCCGGCCGACGTGTACAAGGTGGACGGTGTCGAGGCGCTCTTCGACGGCGTCCACGTCGGCCAGGACTTCGTCGACGTCCTGCCGGTCAAGCCCACCGACCTGCTTACCGAGGAAGGGCTGGCACTGCTGGACAACCCGACGGGGCCGTTCGCGGCGGCGCTGGCCGTGCACGACGGCACCTGCACCGGATGGACGCCCCGCGCGCCGGTGCGGCTTGTCGTGTCGGGCGGCGACGAGCAGATCCGGCCCGGCAACGCCACGGCCTGCCGGGCAGCGTTCGCCACACGCGGCGTCGACGCGCCGATCGTGGACGTCGGCGACCTCGACCACAACGGGTCGAAGCACCTCGGCGCAAACGTCCTCGGCGCCGCCGACACGGTGAAGTGGTTCCTGACCCTTTCGTGACGGACCCTTTGCCCGCGTCCGCGTTGGTTGTGCGCCGTGTTGGAAAGCCGTTCGGGATCGTGCGAGGCCGCAGCCGGGCGACGCGGGTGGGCTTGTCGCGCGGGGCTGGCAGCGGAGCGTCGGGGGTTTGGCGAGCGTAGCGACGCCGAACCCCCGACCGGAGCGGTGCCCGCGGGAGCATACGGTCTACAGCTGGCGCGGACGCGGGCAAATATGCCTGATTTAGGGGTCGACCAAGCCTGATTGGTAGGCGAAGACGACGAGTTGAGCGCGGTCTCGCGCGCCGAGCTTGATCATGGAGCGGCTCACGTGGGTGCGGGCGGTCGCCGGGCTTACGACAAGGCGCTCGGCGATCTCGTCGTTGCTCAGGCCCTCGCCGACCAGGCCGACGATCTCCTTCTCGCGCTCGGTGAGCGTGCCGAGCTGGGGGTGTGGCTTGGGCACGCGGCTCGGGCGGGTGGCGAACTCGCGCACCACGCGCCTCGTCACCGACGGCGACAGCAGTGCCTCGCCGCTGGCCACCAGGCGGATCGCGTGGAGCAGTTCGGCGGGCTTGGTGTCTTTGATGAGGAAGCCGCTGGCGCCGTGGCGGAGAGCGTCGAAGACGTACTCGTCCAGCTCGAACGTGGTCAGCACGACGACGCGAGTTTCGGAAAGCGTGGGGTCGGCCACGATGCGGCGGGTGGCCTCGATGCCGTCGATGCCGGGCATGCGGATGTCCATGAGCACGACGTCGGGGCGTTCGCGGCGGGCGGCCTCGACGGCGGCCAGGCCGTCGGGTGCCTCGGCGGCCACGGCCATGTCGTCTTCGCTCTCGACGAGCGTGCGCAGGCCGAGGCGCACCAGATCCTGGTCGTCGGCGATGAGTACGCGGATCATGGCAGCGGCAGCCTCGCGTGCACGCGGAAGCCGCCGCCCTCGGCGGGCCCGGCGGTGAAGTCGCCGCCCAGCGCCGCGACCCGCTCGCGCATGCCGGCCAGGCCGTGGCCCCCGCTCGGCACGTCCGCCGCGCCGCGGCCGCTGTCGACCACCTCCACGCTCACCTCCTCGGGCAGGTAGCCCAGCCGGACCGTGGCCGTGGCCGCGCCGGCGTGGCGCAACACGTTGGTCAGCGACTCCTGCACCACCCGGTATGCTGCCAGATCCACCGCCGCTGGCAGCTCCCGCCGCTCGCCGGTGACCTCGACCTTGACCGGCACGCCGCTCTCGGACACCCGCGCCGTCAGGTCGTCGAGACGGGCCAGGCCCGCGGTGGCCGCTCTCGTCTCGCCTTCCTTGGTACGGCGCACGAGCGCGAGCGTCACCCGCAGCTCGTCCAGCGCCTCGCGGCTCGTGCGGCTGATCGCCGTGAGCGCCGCCTCGGCCTGCTCCGGGCGCTTGGCCAGCAGGTGGAGGGCGATCTCGGCCTGCATGTTGATCGCGGAGAGGCCGTGCCCCACCACGTCGTGCACCTCCTGGGCGACGCGCAGGCGCTCCTCGTCGGCGTACTGGCGAGCGAGGTCGTCGCGCGCCCGCATGGCCGCCTCGCGGCCGACCCGGACCGTGAAACCCACCGCGAACGGCACCACCACCCAGGCCGCGCCCGGGACCACGCCACTCAGGTCGGGATGGACGACAGTGTGGACGAGCAGCACGACGAGCGTCGCGCCGGCGGCGACCGCGGCCGGCTTGAGCGGGCGGTGCCGGGCGACCGTGTAGACCGCGACCATCAGCGAGAGCAGGATCGGACCGTACGGGTACTCGAGCACCATGTAGACCGACGTGCCGGCCGCCGCCACGGCGAGCGTGACGAAGGGCCAACGCCGCCGGACCACGAGTGACAGGGCCACGGTCACGACAAGCACGTACGTAATGGCGGTGACCGGGCTGTGCTGCACCTCGCCGGCCGGCCGGGTGCCGCCCAGGCCGAAGAACAACGCCACCCCGGCGAGCAGGCCGTCGCCGGCCCACCGCCGGAGCGCGTCGTTCATGGTCACATTCTCCCTATAGAGCTTTCGGGGTTGAGGTCGGCGTTTGTCCACAATGTCCTAAGCCGCCACGCCGGCGCCGACCCGAGCCAGGCGGGCCCCGATCGCGGGCAGTAGCCGCCGCGCCGGATAATGGGCACCACGTTCGCGATCTAGAACGGTTAGGGCGCTATATCGACCCTAACCGTTCTAGATCCACACCTACGGCCCACATCTGGTCACGCTACGTTAGCGGCGGTGCGGCGGCACTGCACATTTCGACCATTTTGGGCTACCGCGACGTCCGCCGTGGTCCGTTGCCGCACCCGTGGGAGCAGCGGCCTGGACCACAACGGACATCCGTCGTCACATGGGCCATGTTTCACCCCCGAAACCTCCCTAGATGATGTCGCGGCGGCGGAGCAGCAGGCCACCGATGCCGACGAAGAGGATCAGGTAGGCGGCGATGACGCCCACCGCGTGCCCGTCGCCGACCAGCGTCGCCACGCCGGGCGTGTCGGGCGAGCTGCCGAGCGAGGCGGCGAGCGAGCCCGCGTTGGGGCCGGGCAGCCACTCCTGCAGCGTCGCGACCCAGTCGAGCAGGGGCGCGGCGATGGCGGAGAGGAGGTTTTGGACGGCCATCAGCCACACCAGGCCCAGCCCGATCGGCAGCGCCACGCCGCGCAGCGCCACGGCCAGCACCACGCCGAGCCCGGCCCACATCGTCGCCATCAGCCAGCCCGCGCCGACGCCGGCGAGCAGGTCCACGATGGACGGCCAGTTTGCCGGCGCGCCCTCGGCCGCCGCGATCGCCGCGCTCGTCACCGCGCCGGCCACGAACAGCGCCAGCACGATGGCGAGGCTGGCCAGCGCGACGGCGGCGATCTTCGCGGCGTACACCGTCAGCCGCGACGGGCCCTGTGCGAGCAGCGTCTTCCAGGTGCCCCAGCCGTACTCGCCGCCGACCGCCAGCACGCCGAGGATCAGCAGGATCGCGCCGGCGAACACCGGAAACCCGCCGATCGAGTTGCCGACCAGCTGGTCCGGCAGCGTCTCGGCGATGCCCCGGGTGGCGTTGGGTGCCCCGTCGGCGGTGCCGTTCGCACCCGCGTACGGGACCAGGTATGTGAAGGTGAGGCTCAGCACGACGGCGACGGCCAGCAGCAGCCAGCTCGCCGGGCGCCGCACCAGCTTGATGATCTCGGCTCGCGTGCTACCCAACATTTGTCAACTCCAGGAATACGTCTTCCAACTCACGCTCGCGTACGCCCAGCTCGCTCACGTCGATGCCGGTGTTCACCAGCTCGGCGTTGATCCAGGCCGCCTTGCCCGCCTCGATGTCCAGCTCCAAGGCGCCGTCTTCGACCCGTACGCGGTCCTGCCCCACCAGCGCCCGCGCCCGGGCGGCGGCCTCCTCGATCGGATCGGCCACGATCCGCAGCCGCGCGCCGCCGCGCAGCTCGGCCACCGTGCTCTCGGCGATGAGGCGGCCGCCGGATACCACGCCGACCCGGTCGCAGATCTGCTGCACCTCGCCGAGCATGTGGCTGGAGAGCAGCACGGTCTTGCCCGACGCGCCGAGCCGCTTGATCAGCCGCCGCATGTCCGCCATCCCGGCCGGGTCGAGGCCGTTGGTCGGCTCGTCGAGTATCAGCAGCTTGGGATCCTTGAGCAGTGCCGCGGCCACGCCGAGACGCTGCTTCATGCCGAGCGAGTACGTGCTGTAGCGGTCGCCGGCCCGGTCGGCCATGTCCACGAGGTCGAGCACGATGTCGATCCGCCTGGCGGGGCAGCCGGCGTAGTGGGCGAGGACGCGCAGGTTCTGCCGCCCCGACAGGTACGGGTAGAACGCCGGCCCCTCGATCAGGGCACCGAGGTCGCCGAGGCTCTCCCCGGTGCCCTTCCCGAACAGGCGGACCGTGCCCGAGGTGGGCCGCACAAGCCCGAGCAGCATGCGCAGCGTGGTCGTCTTCCCCGCGCCGTTAGGGCCGAGGAACCCGTAGACCTCTCCGGGCCGTACGGTGAGGCTCACCCGGTCGACGGCGACAAGCGGGCCGTACCGCTTGGTGAGCTCGTGGGTCTCCACTGGGAACATGCCCACAGCCTCGCGCCCACCGCGGTCGGGGGCGTCCGCCCCGAAGCGTGAGTCGCCGTACGCCCCCTGACGTACGCCTCGGTCAGACGACCACGGCAAGCTCCCTAGGGTAACCGGCGACCGACAGCGGATGGGTGAGGTCGCGACACCGCGGACATGGCAGCGGAGGCCGGGGACCTCGGCGAGCCCTGGCGAGCCGCCGGCCTGCGCGGTCTCCGGCGGGAGCGGCGGTCCGCAGCCGACGCGGACCCGGGAAATCTTCTTTTCGGGGGTCGGCCCAGCGATAGGGAAAGCGCTATGTGCCGGCGGCGCCGAGGACGGCGGCTTCGACCTTTTCCCGCTCGGTGTCGTCGGCCCAGGCACCGACCAGGTAGAAGGCGTCGACCACGTCCGTGCCCAATGTGGAGATACGCGCGGCCCGCACCTGGGCGCCCGCCTCGTCCAGCGCGGACGTCACCCGGTAGAGCAGGCCCGGCGCGTCGGCCGCACGCAGCTCCAGGATCACGGCGTCCGTGGCGGCCTCGCGGTGCCACACCACGCGCGGGGCGCCGTGGGCGGTGCCGGGTCGGGCGGCGAGTGCGCGGCCGCGCAGGCGTTGGGTCACCGAGACGTCGCCGGAGACGGCGCGGCGCAGATCGCTCGCGAGCGCCAGCGAGTCGGGCGGGGTGCCGTAGCGGGGGCGGACCCGAAACTCGACCAGCGCGCGACCGTCCACCGTGGACGCGTCCGCGGTGAGCACCTCCAGGCGGTGCAGGGCCAGGCAACCGGCCACCGCCGCCAGCAGGCCGCGCCGGTCGGCGGCGGCCACCGCGACGCGCCCGCCGTCCAGGTGTACGACCGGGAGCGGGCCGGCCACCAGCGACGGGTCCGGCCTGGGGGGTGCGGGCAGCACGCCGGTGTCGAGGGCGATGTGCACGCGGCGCACAAGGTCGGCGATCAGCCGGCCCTTCCAGTCGGACCAGGCGGCCGGGCCGGTGGCCTGTGCGTCGGCGCGGGCCAGGCCGTGCAGCAGGCCGAGCGTTGTGGTGTCGCCTACCGCGTCGGCCACGCCCCGGATCGTCACCGGGTCGGCGAGGTCGCGGCGGGTGGCCACGTCCGGCAGGAGCAGGTGGAGCAGGACGAGCTTTTCGATGACCGCCACGTCTTCGGGTGGGAGGCCGATCCGCTGTGCGACGGCGGCGGCGATCGGCGCGCCGGCGACGCTGTGGTCGCCGGGCAGGCCCTTGCCCACGTCGTGCAGGAAGGCGCCGAGCAGCAGCAGGTCGGGGCGCCCCACCTCGCGGGTGAACGCGGTCGCCTCGTACGCGGCCTGCACGAGGTGGCGGTCGAGCGTGAACCGGTGCACCGGGTTGTGCTGCGGCAGGCTGCGCATGCGGGTCCACTCGGGCAGCCAGGCGTCGACGAGCCCGTACCTGTCGCAGGTCTCCCACGTCGGCACCAGGCCCAGGCCGGCGCCGAGCAGCGTGACAAGCGCGTCTCGCGCCTCGGACGGCCAGGGCGCCGGCAGCGGCGGGCAGTACGCGGCAAGCCACTCGCAGGTGGCCCGCGCGATCGGCAGCTGGGTGACCGCCGCGGCGGCCGCGACCCGCAGCGACAGGCTCGGGTCGGGGCGGGCGCCGATGGCGGCGCGGGCGAGCACCAGCTCGCCGTCCTGCTCGACGACGTCGAGGGCGACCGGGCGCCGCTGCGGCTTGCCGTCGGCACCGCGGCGCCGCCCCGAGCGGAGCCGGTCGGCCATGCGCCAGCCGTCGTCGAGCGCGTGTGTGATGGTGCGGGCGTCGCTGGCCACCCGGCGCAGCAGCGCGTCGCCGTCGTCGAGGCCGAGCATGCGGGCCACGGAGGCGCGCTCCTGCGCCACAAGCCGGTCGACCCGCCGCCCCACGCTGGCGTGCAGCGCGTCGCGGGTGTCGAGCAGGCGCAGGTGCGCGGCGCGTACCGCCGGGCGCATCGTGTCGGCCAGCCCGGCGTGCGCGATGGCCCGCAGGATGCCCACGTCGCGCAGCCCGCCGGCGGCCTCCTTCAGGTCGCCTTCGAGCAGGAACGCCAGCTCGCCGTGTGCCTTCCACCGGGCCAGCGTGATCTCGCGCAGCCGGACCAGCTGCCGCACGGCCGTGCGCCGCCACTGCTCGGCGGCCGCGTCGACGAGCTGCCTGGTGAGCTCGCGGTCGCCGCTCACGTGGCGGGCGTCGAGCAGGCTGAGGGCGACCTTGACGTCGTCGTGCGCGACCGACAGCGCTTCGGGGATCGTGCGCACCGAGTGGTCGAGGCCGATCCTCGAGTCCCAGACCGGGTACCAGAGCGAGGCGGCCAGCTCGTCGATGCCGGGCACGCCGGTGTGCAGCAGGATCAGGTCGAGGTCGCTGTGCGGGGCGCACTGGAGCCGCCCCAGCCCACCGAAGGCGACGAGCGCGACCCCGGGCGGCCAGGCGGGCACGAGCGACCGGAGCCACATGTCAAGCGCCGCCGCACGCTCGACGCGTGCGGCGGCACCGACCTTGTTCTGTGCCTCTATCAGAGCGCGTCCAGCCCGCGCTCGCCAGTGCGGACCCGGACGACGTCTTCCACCGCCGTGACCCACACCTTCCCGTCACCGATCTTTCCGGTACGCGCGGCGGTGACGACGGCGTCGACGACCTTCTCGACGTCGATCTCGTCGGTCAGCACCTCGACCCGGATCTTCGGAAGGAACTCCACCGTGTACTCCGCGCCCCGGTACACCTCGGTGTGACCCTTCTGGCGCCCGTAACCCTGGACCTCGCTGACGGTGAGGCCGGCAACGCCGAGGGCGTGCAGCGCCTCCTTCACGGCGTCCAGCTGGTACGGCTTGATGACCGCGGTCACCAGCTTCATGCTCAATCCCTCCATCGGTCCGAGGTTAACCGGAGACCTTCTCGCTCACCGGCGCCTTGTCCGGCACCGCGCTGTTACCCGACGGAGCGATGCCCGCCTGGGCGAACGCGCCGCCGCCACCCGCGGCCGGGGACAGGTCGTAGCCGCTCTCCGCGTGCTCGGCCACGTCGATGCCGTCGACCTCGGACTCGGTCGAGGTACGCAGGCCGATCGTCGCCTTGATGATCAGGGCGATGATCGCGGCGACGGCGAACGAGTAGACGGACACGATCGCGCTACCCGCGAACTGGCGGCCCAGCTGGGTCGCGCCGCCGCCGTAGAGCAGGCCCTCGCTGGCGCCCAGGCCCTCGATCGCCGAGTTGACCTGGAGGGTGGCGAAGAAGCCGATCGACAGCGAGCCCAGCCAGCCGGCGACGAAGTGCACGCCGACGACGTCGAGTGAGTCGTCGAAGCCGAGGCGGTACTTCAGGCTGACGGCCAGGGCGCAGACCGCACCGGCGATGATGCCGAGGATGACGGCCGGTAGCGGGGCGATGAATCCGCAGGCCGGGGTGATCGCGACCAGGCCGGCGACAGCACCGGACGAGGCGCCCACCAGCGTCGGCTTACCGTCGCGGAACCACTCCACGATGATCCAGCCGAGCACACCGGCCGCCGTGGCGACCTGCGTGTTGATGAAGGCGGCCGCCGTGGTGGTGTCGACGGTCAGCTCGGAACCGGCGTTGAAGCCGAACCAGCCGAACCACAGCAGGCCCGCGCCGAGCATCACGAACGGCACGTTGTGGGGCTTGAAGCTCTCCTTCGGCCAGCCGATGCGCCTGCCGAGCACGAGCACAAGGCCGAGTGCCGCCGCACCGGCGTTGATGTGCACCGCCGTACCACCGGCGAAGTCGAGAGCCTTGATCTTGGCGCCGATGAAGCCGCCACCCCACACCCAGTGCGCGACCGGGATGTAGACGAGCGTGAACCAGCCGAACGCGAAGAGCAGCCACCCGGCGAACTTGAGCCGGTCGGAGGCGGCGCCGCTGATCAGCGCGACCGTGATGATCGCGAACATCATCTGGAACGCGAGCACGACGTATGTCGGGATGCCCGTGCCCGTGCCGAGGAACAGCCACTCCTCGCCGATGAAGTCGGTCTCGGTGCCGAGGTACTGGGTGAAGCTGCCGACGATGTTGTTGACACTGGCGTTGTCGTTGGTGCCGAACGCCAGCGAGAAGCCGTAGATGACCCACAGTACGGAGATGAGCCCGATGGCGCTGAAGCTCATCATCATCATGTTGAGCACGCCCTTGGACCGGTTGAGGCCTCCGTAGAACAGGGCCAGACCCGGCGTCATGAGCAGCACGAGCGCAGACGACAGGAGCAACCAGGCGGTATTCCCGGTGTTGATCTCCACGCTGCCTCCTCTCGGTAGATTGCCTCCCTCCGGCAGGAACTGGGCAGCGGTGCCCGTACGCCGGTTGCGCGGAAGCTTCTAGTGCCGAGGTTTCGCGCAGAGTGCCTGCGTGATTTCCGCCAGGTCACGCTTTGTTTCGGGCGTGTGAAGAAACCCTCAAACCCGCTGTATGGGTGGGGGCACCTCAACCAAACGGACCGTCACCGGAGCGCGTACTCGAGCGTGTGCCGCTCGTAATCCAGGAGGCGAAGATCACGCATCGGGCGGCGCAGGTGACCCTTGTGCACGATCCGGACGAAAGCCGGGTCGCCGGCCGCCGCCATCCGCCGGATGCCCTCCACGTGGTCGACGATCCGCTTGCGGATGGTGCGCACGAGGCGGTGCCGGTCGCGCGGGATCAGCCCGTACGCGTCGGCGAAGAGGCGCAGCCGCCGCGGCCGGTTGGGCCGCTTCCACCCCAGTGTGTACGAGTCGCGGTCGGAGAAGAGCGGCACCCACGTCCAGGCCGCGTAGGCCACGTCGTAGATGCGCGCGCCGGGCGAGGCGAGGTCGAAGTCGATCAGGGCGAGCGTGCCGTCCGGCCGCCAGATGACGTTGTGCGGGGCCGCGTCGTGGTGACAGATGACCTCGGTGTCCGGCGGCGGCGGGCCGAACGAGCGCCACACCGCGTTGGCCGGCGGGTTGAACCCGTACTGCGCGTCGTGGAACATCCGCAGCATCGTGGCCACCGTGACCAGCGCCTCGTCGGTGACCCAGTGCGGGGCCAGCGGGTACTCGCCGCACTCGCCCTCCAGGTAGGAGAGGACCTCGCGGTTTCGCTCGTCCATGCCGAGGGCGCGGGGCGAGCCGGTGAAGCCGACGTACTCCAGATGGCGCAGCAACGCGTGCACCGATGGGGTCCAGGGGCCGGCGTTGCGCCGGACGGTGTCCCCCACACGCACCACGGTGCTGACATTCCCGCCGCGGAGCGGGATCTCATGCGAAGTCACGTACGGTCTCCCGAGGCGCGGCGCCTGATCGCGGTAGGTCACCCGAGGTTACGCGTCCGTGCCAAGGAGCGCGTCGACGAACTGGCGCGGCTCGAACGGCGCCAGGTCGTCGGGGCCCTCACCCAGGCCGACGAGCTTGACGGGTATGCCCAGCTTGCGCTGCACGGCGATGACGATGCCGCCCTTGGCGGTGCCGTCGAGCTTGGTCAGCACCACGCCGGTGACATCGACCACCTCGGTGAACACGCGCGCCTGCTCCAGCCCGTTTTGCCCGGTAGTGGCGTCGAGGACGAGCAGCGTCTCGTCGACCGGCTGCTGCTTTTCCACCACCCGCTTGACCTTGCCCAGCTCGTCCATCAGGCCCACCTTGTTTTGCAGGCGGCCGGCGGTGTCGACGAGCACCGTGTCGACCCCGGTCTCGATGCCCCGGCGCACCGCGTCGAACGCCACGCTCGCCGGGTCGGCGCCCTCCGGACCGCGCACGACCTCGGCACCGACCCGGCCGGCCCAGGTGGCCAGCTGGTCGGCGGCGGCGGCGCGGAAGGTGTCGGCCGCGCCCAGCAGCACCGTGCGGCCGTCGGCCACCAGCACCCGCGCGATCTTGCCGCAGGTGGTGGTCTTGCCCGAGCCGTTGACGCCCACGACAAGCGCGATCGTCGGCTTGCCGTCACTCTTGAGTGAGCGGTCGAGCTCGGGCTCGAGCGCCGCGACGAGCTCCTCGGTCAGCAGCGCGCGCAGCTCGTCGGGGCTGCGGGTGCCGAGCACCCGGGTGCGCTCGCGCAGCCGCTCGACGATCTCGCGGGTCGCCTCGACGCCGACGTCGGCCGTGATCAGGCTCTCCTCGACCTCGTCCCAGACGTCGTCGTCGAGCCGGTCACGGGAGAGCAGGCCGAGCAGGCCCTTGCCGAGGACGCTCTGCGACCGGGAGAGCCGGGCCCGCAGCCGGACCAGCCGGCCCGCGGTCGGCTCGGGAACCTCCAGCTCAGGGGCTGTCGGCACCGCTTCCGGCTCGACCTCGACCGGGGCCGGCGCTGTCTCCACCGGCGTGGGTGGGGCCGGTGGCGGCGGCAGCTCGGGGCGGCGGCGCAGGCGGGGCACGACGAGCCCCAGGCCGCCGAGCACGAGCACGCCCAGCAGGACGAGCGCGATGACGACGTACTCCATGCGGAAATCCTGACAGATGCCTGGGCGCCGCACACCGTGAGGCTCACGGCTGGACCACAGCAATGTCGGGTAGAGAGGATGTCCCCTGTTCCCCGACGGGAGGTTTGCCCCCTTGTCCGCTGAGCTTGTCATCGGCCCGGTGCTGCGCCGGGTGATCGGCACCCGCGCCACCGTATGGGTGGAGACCAGCGCGCCGGCCACCGTGCGGGTCGCCGCCGGGTCCGGCGCCGGCGAGGCGACGACATTCAGCGTGTACGGCCACCATTACGCGATGGTGGTGGTCGAAGGGCTGCCCCCAGGCGCCGCGACGGAGTACGAGGTGTTTCTCGACGACGCGCGCGTGTGGCCCGAGCCGCGCAGCCCGTACCCGCCGAGCGTGATCCGCACCCGCGAGGGTGACGGCGGCGACCAGCCGGTGCGGTTGGTATTCGGCTCGTGCCGGGAGACGACCCAGCACGCCACCCCGCGCAAGCTGCCGCCGGACGCGCTCGACGCCTACGCGCGGCGGCTGATGGCCGGCGCCGAGCCCGCCCCCGACCTGCTGGTGCTCCTCGGCGACCAGGTGTACGCCGACATACCCTCACCCGCCGTCAAGCGCTTCCTGCAGAAGGTGCGGCACAAAGACCACAGCCACCCGGAAAACCAGGTCGTCACCTACGAGGAGTACACGCAGCTCTACCTGGAGTCGTGGCGCGACCCGGAGATCCGCTGGCTGTTCGCCACCGTGCCGAGCGCCATGATCTTCGACGACCACGAGATCATCGACGACTGGAACTCGTCCGTCTCCTGGCGGCGCGAGGTGCGCGAGCAGCCGTGGTGGCCGGAGCGGATCTCCAGCGGGCTCGCCTCGTACTGGGTCTACCAGCACCTGGGCAACCTCGACCCCGACCAGATCGCCGCCGACCCGGTGTACCAGAAGGTGATGGCCGCCGCCGGCGACGCCACCGAGGTGCTGCGCGACTTCGGCGCGGCCGTCGGCGACCTTGCCGACGCCGCTCGTCGCTTCGCGGGCCCGCGAAGCGACGAGCGGCGCCCCGAAGGACACGAGGCCGACGGAGCACCGGGATACCAGTGGAGCTACGCGCTCGACCTGGGCCGCACCCGCCTCGTCGTGCTGGACAACAGGTGCAGCCGGGTGCTCGACCACGACCAGCGGGCGATGCTGCCGCCGGGCGAGTGGGCCTGGTTCGCCGACCTCGCCCGTGGCGACTTCGACCACCTCGTCGTGGGCTCGTCGCTGCCGTGGCTGCTGCCGCCCGGCATCCACCACCTGGAGGCGTGGAACGAGCGGCTGGCCGGCTCGTCCCGCCCGCGGGTGGCCGCGTTCGCCGAGCGGCAGCGCCGGGCGCTCGACCTGGAGCACTGGGCGGCGTTCCAGCGCTCGTTCGACGCGCTGGCCGCGCTCTTCGCCGAGGTCGGCTCGGCCGGCGCCGCCTCGGTGAGCGTGCTGTCCGGCGACGTCCACCACTCGTACGTGGCCCGCGCCGAGTTTGTTGGCGCTTTTCGCCGCGTCGCGGGCCCGCGACGCGGCGAAAAGCGCCCGGTCGCCGCGCCCGTGCACCAGCTCACCTGCTCGCCGGTGCACAACCAGCTCCAGTCGTACATGCGGCCGGTGCTGCGGCTGGGCTGGTGGAAGGGCCCGTCCGCGGTGGCGCGGGCGGTGGCCCGCGCCACGCGGATCGCCGCGCCCGCGGTGCGGTGGCGCAAGCTGGCCGGCCCGTACTTCGGCAACGCGGTGAGCACGCTGGTGCACGAGGGCCGGTCGGCCCGCGTCGTGATCGAGGGCACGACCACCGGCGGCGACCTGCGCGAGGTCGCCGCCGTCGACCTCACACCTACTGGCAGTACACGGTAGGCAGCACCAGCGGGCCATTTCCGACGTAGCCGAAGTTGATGCTCTGCCCGGGCTGGAGCACCGGGTTCCACGGCCGGATCACGACGGTCGAGCCGACGATCGTGATGGTGACGTTCCAGGCCTGCACGATGATGCCGGGCGGCTGGAGATTGACGCTCGCGTACACGGTTACCGGCCTGTTTGAGATGTTTCGCACGTTGATGTTCACCATGTACCCGTTGGTCCACTGAGCCGGGACCGTGACCGAGATCTCGCAGAGCTGAGCGGGCGCGGTCGTAGGTGGCGGTGTCGGGTCGGCCACGGCCGGCGCGGCCAGCGCGAGCGCGGCGAGCACACCGACCACGAACGCGAGAAGCCTTCTGTAGTAACGCATCCGTTCCCCCATACATAGATGAATATGAGTCAACGATCCGTTACTGACAGACACCCGGTCAATGTCCGAACGGCTTCACATTCTCTTCACAGGAACCACGCAGAAACTGGACCGGAGTTTGATCGAGGTTCATCCAACCCAGACCCACTCTGTCTCCGTCAGGAAGGTTGAAGTTCCTGCACCTGATGGAGGCCTGGATTGTCCACCCACACAGGGACCCTGCTCGACCGGCCCGCCGCGTACCCCGCGGCCGACCGGGTCCATCGCCTGGTGGCGGGCGGGTCCGAGCTGGGCGTGCAACTGTCACGCGCGCTCGACCTGCCCCTGCGCGACTACCTGCGCGCGCTGGTGCCCGCCCCGCAGTCCCACCCGAACGCGCACCGCCTGCGCCTCGCCCGCGCGGTGGAGACCTACCTGCGCGCGCACGGTGACCCGGACGTGGACGCGACCTGCGACCACCTGCTGCGCGTACCGGTGATCCAGCAGGCCGACCACTCCAACCTGCTGCTGGACGCGGAGACGTTCCTGCACAACTACCTGTTCTACGTCGCGAGCCGGGAGGCGGGCGTGCCGATCGCGCTGGTCAACCAGTGCTCGATCGTGAGCTGCCTGGCCCGGCGCGCGCCGGTGCTCGGGCCGACGTTCCTGCGCAGCCGGGGCGGGCTGTTCAGCGTCTACCCGTTCTCCAAGACCACGCTCAAGAACTCCTCCTTCTGCGGCCTACCCGGCCCGCTGGAGATGGCGTTCGAGCCGCTGGAGGGCACCACCCACGACGTGGCGTCCGACCCGGTGCTCGGCTCGCTGACCGGCCTCAAGGCGCCGGACGCGCCGACCGCGTACCGCATGGCCAACAACGAGATCTGGGAAAGCCTCGACGTCGACCACGGCGTACGGCGGGTGCAGATCGACGAGGCGGTCGTCTCCGAGTGCGTCGCCCTGCACGTCGAAGACCCGGCCAGCCCGGTATTCGCGCTGCTCTTCGACCCGGAGGTGCGGGACGCGTTCCTGCGCGCCAAGCGGCGGCTGGTAGCCGACCCGTCCAACCTGGCGGTCAACAACGCATCCCCCGACTTCCTGTGGCTGCGCAAGGGCAGCCGGCTGCACCAGGTCGTGGTCACCGGTTCCGGCGCGGGAGCACAGTGGACCGTGGAGACCAACGGCGCGCCGCTGCCGGTGCCCATGGAGCCGGCCGCCGTGGCCGCCGCCCTGCGCGCCGGCGTGCTGTACGCGGACCGCATCATGGCCTACTTCGTGCGGTGCCTGCTGCCCGGCGTCGGCGCGGTCGGCGGGACGAGCCAGCAGGACTACGTCGCCCTGTATCGGCGGATGTTCGTGGCCGCGGACGCGGAGGCTCCCTTCCTCGACCGCTCCGACCTCGACCGCATCCGCCAGCCGGGGCACAGCGTGGCCGGCGGCCGGCCGCTGCTGGAGCCCTACGGCGAGTCGCTGGAGCTGATCCGCCACCTCGGGCCGAAGACCCGCCTCGCCGACCTCGACGAGGCCTACCTGGACCGGCCGGTGGGCGAGACGATCGGCGAGCTGCGCTGCGTACGCCACCTGGAGCGTGCGATCGCCAGGTGACGCCGCCTGTCGGATACCTGTCGCAACGGCCGCCCGCCGCTGAGAGGCGGCGACCGGGCGCGGGACAGAATGCTATCCATGACCTGGACCGCGCCCGAGATCGAGCGCCGCAAAGAGCCCCACATCGCCGGGGAACGCGCCATGCTGGAGGGCTGGCTCGACTACCACCGCGACACGCTGCTACTCAAATGCCAGGGCCTGAGCGCCGACCAGCTGAGGCTGCGCAGCGTCGAGCCGTCGTCACTGAGCCTGCTGGGGCTCGTGCGACACATGACCGACGTGGAGCGGAGCTGGTTTCGGCGGCGGGTCAACGGCGAGCGCGACCTGCCAAACCAGTACTACGACGACACCAACCGGGACGGCGACTTCGACGACGTGGACACCGCGGACGCCGAGGTGGACTTCGCCGCGTTTCGCGCGGAGGTCGAGCTTGCCCGCGCGGCGGCCGCCGGCCACTCGCTGGAGGACACGTTTCACCACGAGCGGTCGGGCCACGAGATGAGCGTGCGGTGGGTCTACATCCACATGATCGAGGAGTACGCGCGCCACAACGGTCACGCCGACCTCATCCGTGAACGGATCGACGGTGTGACAGGAGACTGACAGATATTCCGAGAAAGTTTCCCGGCGGCCCACGGCCCCGCTTGATACTGTGTGCGCTGTTGTTGATCAGCCCGATCGGCACCAGCCCAGGCGGCACGCTGGCAGGGGGCGATACCGATAGAGGAGCCTGCCCCGGCGAGGGATAGCAGAGCCTCCGGGGTCGCGTCCGCCCTCTTCCTCGCCGCTGGCGTAGCAGCGAGCGTACTCTACGTCGTCACAGACTCCGATGTGATCTCGGCGGTGTCATTCGCGGTCATCGCGCTGGGCACGATCGTCGCCCTCTTCGCCGGCCCCGGGTGGCACCGGGCGGCGCCCCGCTACCCGTGGAAGCTGCTGGGCGCGGCCGGCATCGCCTTCCTGGCGGGCGCGCTGATCCGGCCCTGGGCGGCCGAGCGCGAGGGGTGGCAGGCGCTGGCCGGCGACGCGTTCACCGTGCCGGGATACCTTCTGATGTTCCTGTCGCTCGGCGGGCTGCTGCTCGCGCGCGGGAGCATCCAGCGGCACGCCGTGATCGACGGCCTGATCGTGTGTGTGGGCGCTGGTCTCGCCTCGGCGCTGCTGCTCGCCGCGCCGGCGGCCACAATCGACGGTCGCCCGCAGCTCGTGTCCGTCCTAGCTGGACTGTACCCGCTCTTCGACGTCGTCTTCCTGCTGTTGCTGGTCAACCTCGCCTTCACCACCAAGGAGCTGCGGCCAGCGTACGTGCTGCTCCTCTGTGGACTGTTCATGTTGCTCGCCGGCGACCTCGCGTACGCCATCATCGGCGCCTCCGGCGAGCTCACCGGATCGACGCTGTTGGACCTGCCGTTCCTCGTGACGTTCACGCTGATCGGGTCGGCCGCGCTGCACCCCTCGATCGCCGACCTGACCCGCTCGGCGGCGATGCCCGTGCAGACCTGGTCGGTACGCCGCCTGCTCGTGATCGTGCCGGCGATGCTCGTGCCGTTCGCCCTCATGCCCCTGATCGAGCACGGCGCCGCCGAGCACATCGCGCTGGCCAGCGGCGGCACCGTGATGGTCGCGCTGCTCGTCGCCCGGGCCGCCACGGCCGTGCGCGACTACGCCGCCGCCAAGCTCAAGTCCGAGCACCAGGCTACCCACGACCCGCTGACCGGCCTGCCCAACCGCCTCATGCTCGCCCAGGAGATCAGCCGGTTGCTGGCCACGTCGCCGCCCGCCACCACGCCCGCCGGCGCGCCCCTGGCGGTTGGCGAGCCCGCGGTCTGGGTGCTCTTCCTCGACCTCGACGGCTTCAAGCTCGTCAACGACTCGTGGGGCCACGAGGCCGGCGACCAGCTGTTGGTCGAGGTGGCCAGCCGGCTGCGCGCGACCGTGCCGCAGCCCGACATGGTGGCGCGGGTGGGCGGCGACGAGTTCGTCGTGGCGCGCATGGGCAACCGCCAGGAGACGGTGGCGCTGGTCGAGCGGATCATGGAGCGGCTCAGCGCGCCGGTACAGGTCAGCAGCGCCGAGGTGGTGATCACCCCGTCGATCGGCGTGGTCGGCTCCGCGGCGGGGATGGCACCGGTGCCGGCAGTGGCCGCGGTGACCGCCGAGGCGCTGCTCCGCGACGCCGACACCGCCATGTACCGGGCCAAGTCCGACGGCCGCGGGCGGTGGACCGAGTTCGACGCCTCGATGCACGAGCGGGTGCGCGAGCGGGTCGAGATCGAGCTGGCCCTGCGGCACGCGCTCGCCACCGAGCAGCTGCGCCTGGCCTACCAGCCGATCGTCGAGCTGGCCACGGGACACCTGGTCGGCGCCGAGGCCCTGCTGCGGTGGACCCACCCGGTGCGCGGGGCGATCTCGCCGGCCGTGTTCATCTCGATCGCGGAAGACAGCGGCCTCATCGCGGCCATCGGCCGGTGGGTGCTCGACGGCACGCTGCGCCAGGTCGCCGCGTGGCGGGCCGACGACCTCGTCGACGACGACTTCTGGGTATCGGTCAACGTCTCCCCCCGCCAGCTGCGCGACCCCACCCTGCCCGGCAAGGTCTCCGAGGTGCTGGAGCGGTGGAACGTGCCGCACACCTGCGTCGTACTGGAGATCACCGAGTCCGTGATGATCGACGCGTCGAGCGTCACCGACCAGGTCCTCTTCGACCTGCGCCGGCTCGGCGTGAAGATGGTCGTCGACGACTTCGGCACCGGCTTCTCCGCGCTCGGATACCTGCGCCGCCACCCGGTGACCGGCGTGAAGATCGACCGGTCCTTCGTGGACGGTCTCGGCACCGACGCGGAAGACGAGGAGATCGTGCGCGCGGTGGTCGCGATGAGCACCGCGCTCAAGCTCACGGTCGTCGCCGAGGGCGTGGAAAACCAGGCGCAGCAGGAGGTGCTCAGCACGCTCGGCGTTACGGTCGGGCAGGGCCACATGTGGGGCGCTCCGGTCAGCGCGGAAGAGTTCACCGAGCGGTGGCTGGCGCTGGAGGCCACCCCGGACAGCGCCGACGCCACCGTGCCCGACGCGCCCGCTCAGGAAGCGGCGGGAAACTCGTAGGACCAGTAGGCCTGGGTGTCCAGCCGCTGGGTGCGCACCTCGCCCAGGTCCTCCAGCACACCGCGAACGAAGCGCGGCAGCTGGGCCACCTCCTCGTTGTAGGCGCAGAAGTCCACGACGGCCACACCCGGCGCGATGATCTTCACCATCTCCTCGATCAGCGCCCCGAAGAGACCCGAGCCGCGGTGGGCCGGGTGCACGGCGTAGAACCCGACGTACCAGACCTGCCGCCGCGCATAGAGGGCCGGCCACCGGTGCCGGAAGAAGTCCGGGGAGATGAGCGGCGCGGCGTCGAGGTCGTTGGTGAGCGTGCCGAGCGCGGTGATCGCCCCGGTCCCGTCCAGCCCCCGCGCGACGTACTTGCGGACCCGCGGGTCACCCATGTGCTCGTCGAAGTCGGCCCGCGGCACGACGTGGCGCTGCACCGCCCGCGTGCGGAGCTCTTCGAACGACGCAGCGTAAAGGCCCCACGCCTCGTCGAGCATCGCCTCCGGCAAGACCTCGTGGGTCTCGATCCGCATAAGCCCCCCTATGACCTGGATGAGCCCGGCCGGACCCGCCCAATATCAAAAATAACCGAGCACTCTTCACCTTCTCGGAGCGGCGTCAGTAAGGACAAACCACCCCTTACCGACTTGCCAACGTCCACGCCCGGTCGCGCACCCCTTGGTGTTGATCAGGGAGTTGGTGGGCGTGTCGGCCGGTGCGTCGTGCCACCAACTCCCTGATCAACACAAAGGGGGCGTCTCACATCCTGGGAGATCGGGTTAACGACCATGGAGCTGCGGCGGGTGTCCACCTCTGGGCTTGTCGCGCGGGGCCGGCAGCGGAGCGTCGGGGGTTTGGCGAGCGCAGCGACGCCGAACCCCCGACCGGAGCGGTGCCCGCGGGAGCATACGGTCTACAACTGGCGCGGACGCGGGCAAATCTGCTTAATGCCCCAGACCGAGAGCGGCGCGGAGATAGGGCAGGTCGGCGGGGCCGTTCCAGCGGTAGGCGGAGAGGCCGACGACCCGCGCGCCGCGCACGAAGCGGTCGGAGTCGTCGACCAGCAGGAGCCGGTCGGGGGGCGTGCGCAGGGTGGTCGCGGCAGCCGTGAAGAACTCGCGGGTGGGCTTGTGTGCGCCGACGGCGGAGGAATTGACGACCGCGTCGACCTCGCCTTCGAGGCCGAGCGTCGCCAAGTCGGCGGCCAGGTGGTCGGTGGCGTTGGTGGCGATCGCCACCGGCACGCCCGCGGCCCGTGCCTCGCGGATGAACGCCAGCACGTCCGGGTCTACCTCGCCGCGGTATCGCTGCCACTCGGCGACCGCCTCGGGCGCGCCCAGCGCCTCGGCCACGCCGGCCATCCAGCCCGCGTGGGTGACCTCGCCGGTGATCGCCGGGCGGAGGCGGGACCAGTCCATGGCGGTCTTTTCCAGCGAGCCAGGGGGCAGGCCGTGTGCCGCCTCGATCCGCGCGGGCACCTCGGGGTCCCAGCGGCGCAGCACACCGTCGAGGTCTACGAGCAGGGCGGTGGGCCGCGCGCGGGCCACGCTCAGCCTTCCTCGTCGTTGGAGAGGCGCTGGCTGATCACCTCGGTGACACCGCTGCGCATGGTCACGCCGTACAGCGCGTCGGCGACCTCCATGGTGCGCTTCTGGTGGGTGATGATGATCAGCTGGCTCTTCTCCCGCAGCTGCGCCATCAGCGTGATGAGGCGGCCCAGGTTGACGTCGTCGAGCGCGGCCTCGACCTCGTCCATGATGTAGAACGGGCTGGGCCGCGCGCGGAAGATCGCCACGAGCATGGCGACGGCGGTGAGCGAGCGTTCACCGCCGGAGAGCAGCGAGAGGCGCTTGATCTTCTTCCCGGGCGGGCGGGCCTCGACCTCTACGCCGGTGGTGAGCATGTCTTCCGGGTCGGTGAGCACGAGGCGCCCCTCGCCACCCGGGAAGAGCACCGTGAAGACCTGCTCGAACTCGCGGGCCGTGTCCTCGTACGCGCTGGTGAAGACCTCCAGGATGCGGTCGTCGACGTCCTTGACCACGGTGAGCAGGTCGCGCCGGGTGGCCTTGAGGTCTTCGAGCTGGTCGGAGAGGAACTTGAAGCGCTCCTCCAGCGCCGCGAACTCCTCCAGCGCCAGCGGGTTGACCTTGCCGAGCAGCGTCAGCTCGCGCTCGGCCTTAGCGGCCCGCTTTTCCTGGGTGGGGCGGTGGTAGGCGACCGGCTCGGGCACCGGCTTGCCGTCGGCCTCCGCCGCGTTGACCTCGGCCTGGATGGGCGGCACGGGCTGCTGCGGGCCGTACTCGGCGACGAGCGTCTCGACGTCGAGCCCGAAGTCTTCAGCCGCCTTGATCTCCAGCTGCTCGATGCGCATCCGCTGCTCGGCGCGGGCCACCTCGTCGCGGTGCACCTCGCTGGTGAGCCGCTCCAGATCGGCGCCGAGGCGCTTGGCGGCGCCGCGTACCTCGGACAGCTCGGCCTCGCGGGCGGACCGCGACTGGGCGATCTCGTCACGCGTGCGTACGGCGTCGGCGAGTGACACGGCCACGCGGGCGAGCGCGTCGCGGGCGCCGACCTCGACGGCGCGGGCGATGCCGGCGCCTCGGGCGCGCGCGGCCCGGCGGGCGGCGGCCCGCTCGCGGGCGGCCCGCTCGGCGGCGGCCTGGCGGGCCAGCGAGTCGGCCCGGCCGGCGATGGAGGCGACCCGCTCCTCGGCGGTGCGGACCGCGAGGCGGACCTCCATCTCGTTTTGCCGGGCCTGCGGGACGGCGGCGGCGAGCTGGTCGCGCTCGTCGGTATCCGGCTCCTCGTCGACCGCGGTGTCTTCGGCCAGCCGCAGCCGCTCCTCGAGGTCGTCGAGCGCGGCGAGGTCGCGCTCGCGGGCCTCCTCGGCCTTGGCCCGGGAGGCGGCGAGCCGCTCGGTCTCCGCCTTGGCGGAACGCGCGGCGGCGCCCAGCTCGGCGAGGCGGCGAGCGGCGGCGTTGCGGTGGCTCTCCGCCTCCTTGCGGGCCGCCGCGGCGACCGCGACGACCTCCTTGTGGGCGGCCACCTCGGAGCGGGCGGCGGTGAGCTCCTCCCGCGCGTCGGCCATGACGTCTTCGGCCTCCGCCCGGCGCGCCTTGGCCTCGTCGACCGCCGCCTGCACCTCGATGTAGCTGGGGGCCTTGCCCGAGCCGCCGGCGGCCGCGTACGCACCGACGACGTCGCCGTCGGGCGTGACAGCGCGCAGCTCCGGGTTGGCGGCCACGAGGCGGGTGGCGGCGGCCAGGTCGGGCACGAGCACGACGTCGCGCAGCGCCCGATGCACGGCCGGGCGGATCTGGTCGGGGCAGCCGACCACGTCAGGGGCCCAGGTGGCACCGTCGGGCAGGGCAGGGCGGAGCGCGTCGAGCGAACCGATCATGCCGGGGCCGCCGGGGCTGCCGACCAGCAGGCTGGCCCGGCCGGCGTCCTGGATCTTGAGCAGCCGCATCGCCTCGGTCGCCTCGTCGATGCCGGCCACGGCGACCGCGTCGGCCAGGCCATCCAGCGCGGCGGCGAGTGCGGCCTCGTGGCCGGGGCGGACCGTCAGCATGCCGGCGAGGCTGCCCAGCAGGCCGGGCACCTGGTCGGCGCGGGCCAGCAGCGCGCCCGCGCCATCCTTGCGGCGCAGGCTCATCGCCAGGGCGTCTTCGCGCGCCTTCCAGGTCGCGGCCTCTTTCTCGGCGGCCCGCTCGGCGTCGCTCAGCGCCCGCACGCGCGCGGCCGCCTCGTCGTGCGCGGCCACCGCCTCGGCGTGCTGGGCGTCGAGGTCGGCGTTGTCGCGGTCGGCCTCGCTGGAGAGCGCGGCCACGGCGTCCACTTCGGACTGTGCCTTTTCGGCGCGCCCCTGTGCGTCGGAGTGTGCCGCCGCGAGCCGGGAGATCTCCTCGGCGGCGCTCGTGGTACGCGCCCGGGCGGCGTTGACCTGCCCGCTCAGCTTTGCCAGGCCCTCGCGGCGGTCGGCGATCGCCTTCGCGGCGGCGCGCAGGGCCCGCTCGGCGTCGGCGAGCTGGCGCTCCAGCTCCTGGCGGCGCTCCACGGCCTCGGCGAGGTGCGCCTGGTCGGCCTTGAGCGCGGCGCGCAGCTCCTCTTCCTGGGCCCGCACCCGCTCGGCCTCGGCGGCCAGTTGCTCCGGGTCGCGGCCCGGGCGCTCGTCGTCGGGCGTGGCGGAGAGGTGGCGCAGCCGCTCGCTCGCCAGCTGCTCGGTCGAGCGAAAGCGCTCCTGCAGCGCGGACAGCTTGTACCAGGTGTCCTGCGCGGCCGCGAGCAGCGGGGCGTCTTCGGCGAGCGCGGCTTCGAGCTGGGCCAGGCGCCGGCCCACCTCGCCGTACTGGTGCTCGACCAGCTCACGCCGCTCGCGCAGCGCGGTCTCGTCGGCGATCTCCTTGTCCAGAGTGGAGCGCAATGTGGACAGATCGTCTGCCAGCAGGCGAAGCCGGGCGTCGCGCAGGTCGGCCTGGATGCCGGCGGCGCGCCGGGCCACCTCGGCCTGCTTGCCCAGCGGCTTGAGCTGGCGGCGCAGCTCGGCGGTCAGGTCGGTCAACCGGTTGAGGTTGGCCTGCATCGCGTCGAGCTTGCGCAGCGCCTTTTCCTTGCGCTTGCGGTGCTTGAGGACGCCGGCCGCCTCTTCGATGAACGCGCGCCGGTCTTCGGGCTTGGCGTGCAGCACGGCGTCGAGCTGGCCCTGCCCCACGATGACGTGCATCTCCCGGCCGATGCCGGAGTCGGAGAGCAGCTCCTGGATGTCGAGCAGGCGGCAGGAGCTGCCGTTGATCTCGTACTCACTCTCGCCTGACCGGAACATCCGCCGCGTGATCGACACCTCGGTGTAGTCGATCGGCAACGCGCCGTCGGTGTTGTCGATGGTGAGCGTGACCTCGGCGCGGCCCAGCGGCGCGCGGCCGGCCGTGCCGGCGAAGATCACGTCTTCCATCTTGCCGCCGCGGAGCGCCTTCGCCCCCTGCTCACCGAGCACCCAGGCGATGGCGTCGACGACGTTGGACTTACCGGAGCCGTTGGGGCCCACCACGCAGGTGATGCCCGGCTCCAGTCGCAACGTCGTGGCGGAGGCGAAGGACTTGAAACCCTTCACCGTCAGGCTCTTTAAATGCACGTCTTTCTATCCGCTCGCAGGAGACTCTTCCTTCGCAGGGTAACCCGACCTCGTTCGACGCACTCGGCACGCCGCACGGTAAAGACGGTGGCAAAAAACTGCGCGCCGCCACTTGTTGTGTCGGCGCGCGATGTGTGCGATGCGATTGAGTTGTAGGCGGTGGGCGCCGGCTGCCCGGCGCCCAGGAGGTCAGGTCAGAGCCGGTTCGGGCAGCCTCAGCAGGTCTCCTGCCTCGGCAGCCGCCGCCGCGAGCCGGTCGTTTTCAGCACGCAGCCTGGTGACCTCGAACTCCAGTGCCTGAACCCTGGCACGCAGTCGGGTGACCTCGTCGAGGAGGCGCCGATCGGGCGCCGCACCAACGTGGCCGTAGAGGGCCTTCGCCATATCGTCTCCTTGTAATGCGCTGCCGGAGTGGCCGGCCAACGCGCGCCCAGCTATCTTCGCGACTATCAGCCCACGGGCACGCGTGGGCATGATTGGGCGCGACTGGCGACGCCCCTATACTCCGCCGATCCTCCCGCTTCGTCAAGTTAACCGGGCCCACATCACCCTTCACTCCATGATCAAGCGTTACCTTGGTGCTGGCTTAGATCTTCCTTAGGGCGATTGCCCAGGTGGGAGCGCCCCCGTACCGTCCGGCTCGGCCCATGTACCCGCCCGCTGGAAGGGACCCTATGGACGCCGATGCGCCGACGAGGCACACCGGCCGGCACCGGCCCGCGCGCCGCCTGCCCGGCCCTCTCGCCCTCGCGGTGCTGGTCGGCGCCCTGTTGCTGGCCTTCGGCGCGGGTGCGGCGGTGCTCCGGCCCAACCTGACCGGCGGCGGCGACTCAGGGGCCGACCGGGCGGCTTCGGAGCGTACGGACGAAGCCGGCGGCACGGGCGGCTTCGGCGTCGCGGTGGCGGCGACCGCCACACCGACCCCGAGCCCGGACGCGAGCCCCAAGCCGACGCCCACCACCAAGGCCAAGCCGCGCACCCCGGCGAGCCCGACGCCGAAGAGCACGCCGACCAGGACAAACACGCGCCCGGCGACGACCGGCGGCGGCAGCAGCCCGGCACAGTCCGCCGACGAGAACAAGGTCGTCGAGATCACCAACCAGGAGCGGGCGGCCGCCGGCTGCGGCGCGGTCAAGGTCAACACCAAGCTCGCCAGCGCGGCCCGGCTGCATAGCCAGGACCAGGCCGCGCACAACAACATGTCGCACACGGGCAGTGACGGCAGCACGCCCTGGGAGCGCTCGGAGCGGGCCGGCTACATGAACGCGATCGGCGAGAACGTCGCGATGGGCTACCGCACCCCGGCCGCGGTCATGGACGGCTGGATGAACAGCGAGGGCCACCGCGCCAACATCCTCAACTGCTCCGCGAAGGCGATCGGCGTCGGCCTGGCGTACGCGAGCGACGGCTCCCCGTACTGGACACAGATGTTCGGTTCGGTGGTGTGAGCTGTCGCGTAGCTGACAGCTCGGCCGTGAGGGTCGACTCCGATCGTTGCCCTCAGCATGCGCGTTGCGCTCATAACGGACGACTCCTACCCGTACGTCAAGGGTGGCGGCGACTGGTGCCACCGGCTGGTGCACGGGCTCGACCGCCACACGTTCCACATCGTCGCGCTCCGCTCCGCTGAACGGCCGGAGCCCGCCTACGCCCTCCCGCCCCACGCGCTCCTCCACCCGCTCGCCGACCGCCGCCCCGCCCCCGCCGGGCGGCTGGCCAGGCACGGCAGGCGGCGGGCGGCCACAGCGGCCGGCGTGCTGCTCTGCCGGGGGCTGCTGACCGACGGTGAGCAGGGCGCGGCGATGTTCGCCGAGAGCCTGCGCCTCCTCGCCGACCTCGCCGCGGCCGGTGGCGCCCCGCTGCGCGGCGTGCCCCTCGCCGACGTGCTGCTCGACGCCTGGCAGGCGGCCCGCTGCGAGCCGGCGCTGCCCCGCCTCTCGGTCCGGGACGCGCGCCAGGCTGCCGACCACCTCGACCGCGCGCTGCGGCCGCTCGCCGTGCGCCCGCCCGCGGCCGATCTCTGCCACGCCGTCTCCGCCGGCCCGCCGCTGCTCGTCGCGCTCGCCACGCGGTGGCGCGCGGGCACCCCGCTCCTGCTCACCGAGGACCGCCCGCCCGCTCTTGGCGCGGACGGCGGGACGCCGGCGGTCAAGGCGGTGCTGCTGCGCTACCACCGGGCGCTGCGCCGCCTCGGGTACGCCGAAGCCGCGCTCGTCGCCTCGGCCAGCCGGTTCCACCAGCGCTGGGAGCTGCGCGACGGCGCCGACCCGGCCAAGGTGGTCGTGGTGCCCGGCGGCGTCGAGCCGATGCGGTACGCGCCGCTGGAGACCGAGCCACCCGCGCCGGCCGTCGTCTGGGTCGGGCAGATCGCGCCGCACAAGGACCTGCACACGCTGATCCGCGCGTTTCGCCGGGTCCGCGACGCGGTGCCGCACGCCGGGCTCACCCTCGCCGGACCCGCCACCGACATCGGGTACGCGGGCACGTGCCGTCGCCTCGTGGAACGGCTCCACCTCGGCGACAGCGTGACGTTCAGCGGTCCGGTCCCGTCCAGCCGCGAGGCCTACGCCGCCGGTCACGTGGTCGCCTCCTCCAGCGTCGCCGAGCACACTCCGGACGCGCTCGTGGAGGCGATGCTCTGCGCGCGGCCCACGGTCAGCACCGACGTTGGCGCGGTGGCCGAGGCGGTCGGCGACGCCGGCGTGGTCGTGCCACCGGGCGACCCGGTCGCGCTCGGCGCCGCCTGCGTCGAGCTGCTCAACGACCCCGAACGGCGGCGAAGGCTCGGCGCGGCCGGGCGGGCGCGGGCACTGCGACTGTTCACAGTGGACGGGATGCGGCGGGCCTACGACCACCTGTACCGGGACGTGGCGGCATGAGCGCGGCCCTAGGGGAGCTGGCCCAGCGCTTCGACAAGGGCGTGGCCGACGTCGACGAGCTGGTCGCCGCGCTGGAGGCGGCCGGCATCAACGACAAGGTGGCCGCCCGGCGGTACGGGCAGCCCAGCGTGTTCGCGCTCGGCGAGGCGGTGCTCGCGCTGCTGGACCGGCCGCCGGCGCGGGCGCCCCGCCCGAAGCCGTACCTGCGCGCCGCCCTCCGCCGCTCCGCGCTCCTGCTCACACCGGTCGTCTGCGCGCTCTCCGCCGCGGACGAGCTGGCTCGCGTCGGGTGGCCGGTACCCGCGCTGGCGGCCGTGCTCGGGTGGGCCGGCGCGCGGGGCTGGATGTACGCCGCGGGCGGCGCCGCGCTGGTCCTCGCCGCGTGCGGGCTGGCTCCCACCGGCGACCGGGCGCTGGCCGTCGGGGTGGGCCTGACCGGGTACGCGCTGGTCGCCGGCGCGCGGGCCGGCCTCGGTTGGGCGGTCCCGGCCTGGCTCGCCGCGGCGGCGCTGCTCTCCGGCGCCTGGGACCGGGTCGAGATCCTCCCGGTCGTGGGCGGGCTGATGCTCGCCGGCGCGGTGCGGATCCAGACGCACGCGCCGGTCGCCGGCGTCGCCGCCGCGCTCTGCCAGGGCGCCACGGCCGTCCTCGTGTGGCGCGCGGCACCGGACGCGGCGGTGCTCGCCCTCGGCGTACCCCTGCTCGTCTTCGTGGTGTGCTGGCACGAAGCCCGCGCCGCCACCGCGGCGGACGCGCACGACGACCTGGGTGCCTTCCACCGCGAGGTGCGCGACCTCGGCACGGTGACCGTGGGGGCGCTCGTCCCGCCGCTGGTGGCGGGCGTGGCGCTCGGCACGGCGGCCTACCGGCTGCCGTACTCCCTCTCCAGCCACCCCGGCGCGCGTGGCCTGGTGCTGGGGTGCGCGGCGGTGCTGCTGCTCGGCGGGGTGCTGGCGCTGACCGCGCTGCTCGCCGCGCGCGGGCGGACGGTGGTGGCCGCGGTCGTCGCCGCCGGGCCGCTGTGCGCGCTCGCGGCCGGCGGCGCGCTGCTGCCGGCCACCGTCGCCGCGCTCGCCGTCACCTACCTCGCCGGTCTCGTGCTTGCCGCGCACGCCGTCTTCGACCCCGAGCGCTACTGATGGGGAGGTTCGTCAAGGTCGACCTGGAGTACGGCGAGCGGCCGCTCGCCGACGTGCTCGACGCGGTGGAGCGGCTCGCGGCCAGGCCGCACGACGGCATCTTCCTCAACCGGGCACCGGGCGACCGGGCCGGGCTCGGCGGTGTCGCGCTGGCGGTGCGGGTGGCGCATCGGGTCGGGTTCGAGTTGGTGCTGCTCAATCCGGGGCGGCCGGTGGATCCGGGATACCGGGCGCTCGGCGCGGCGATCTGCGTCTTCGACGGCGACTGGGCGGAATACCAGCGCTGGTCCGGCGAGGGCGCCGCGCCGGGCGACGGCCACCTCGTCCACGGCGTACCGGCGGCACAGGCCGAGAACGCGAGAAAGATGATGGAATGGCGCGGTGCGGGCTTCGGCCTGGTAGCCGAAACCCGCACCTGGTAACGCCTTCCTCAGTGGACGGAGACCAGCTCCCGCTCCGGCTCACCCGCGTGGCGCGGCGCCGGGCGCTTGCGCAGGAAGCGCGGTGCCCACCAGTTGGCGTCGCCCAGCAGGGTCATCACCGAGGGCAGCACGACCGCCCGGATGATCGTCGCGTCGAGCAGGATCGCCGCCGCCAGGCCGATGCCGAGCTGCTTCATGTCGATCGTGCTGAGCGTGGCGAAGATGGAGAACACCGCCACCATCACGATCGCCGCGCTACTCACCGTGCCGGCCGAGCTCGTGATGCCGTACGCCACCGCGTCCCGGTTGGACACTCCACGCTGGACGGCCTCGCGTATCCGGCTGACCACGAAGACGTGGTAGTCCATCGAGAGTCCGAAGAGGACCACGAAGAGGAAGAGCGGCAGCCAGGTCACGATCGACCCCATCGACGTGAAGCCCAGCAGGCCCTCCGCCCAGGTGCCCTGGAAGACGAGCACCAGCAGGCCGTACGCGGCGCCGACCGAGAGCAGGTTGAGCAGGATCGAGGTCAGCGCGACCACCACCGAGCGGAACGTCAGCACCATCACCACGAACGTGAGGATCAGCACGAACGCCATCACCAGCGGCAGCTTGTTGCGGATGTGCGCGGCGTAGTCGACGCTGCCGGCCACGTCGCCGCCGACCGCGTAGTCCACGTTGGACAGCCCCGACATCGCCTCGGGCACGTACACGTCGCGGAGCTTGTCCAGCGACTGGCGCGCCTCGTCGGTGCGCGTGTGGAACGGCGTCGCGACCTGCAGCACCGTCACCGTGCCGTCGGCCGACTGCTCGACGTCCGGCCCGTCGGCCTCGACCGGCGCGAAGAGCGGGTCGCCACCGGCCTTCTGCGCCAGCCCGGTCAGCGCCGCCTTCACCTGTGCCGCTTCCGCCGCCGGCGCCTCCACCGCGAGGAAGTGCGCCGTGCCGGTGCTCGGGAACGCCCCGGTCAGCCGGTCGTACGCCTGCATCGCCGGCGTGGTGCGGGGCAGGTCCTCCATGCCCGGGAACTTCATCTTCATGCCCGCGGCGGGAGCCGCCAACGCAAGCAGCGCGCCGACCGAGACGACCAGGGCGATCAGCGGGCGGCGCAGCGCCGGGCGGAGCAGCGCCGGCCAGAAGCGGGGCGCGCCCGAGCGGCGGGCCTGCAGGCGCCACAGCAGCGGCACGCGCGGGCGGTCGACCCAGCGGCCGAGCTTGGCCAGCAGCGCCGGCAGCACGGTCAGCGAGCCGATCACCGAGACGGCGACCACCAGCATCGAGCCCACGGCCAGCGAGGAGAACACCACGTCCGTGGCGAGGAAGAGGCCGGCCATCGCGATCATCACGGCGATACCCGAGACCACCACCGCGTGGCCGGACGTCTCCGCGGCGATCTCCACCGCGTCGAGGTGGGTGCGCCCCTTGGCGCGTTCCTCCCGCTCGCGGCGGATGTAGAAGAGCGAGTAGTCCACGCCGACCGCGAGACCGATCAGCAGGATCACGCTGTTGGTCGTGTCGGTCGACGGCAGCAGGTGCGAGGCGAGCGTCGACAGGCCCATCGCCGCGAACACCGACGACATCGCCAGCAGCACCGGCACGCCGGCCGCGATGAGCGCGCCGAACGCGATGACGAGGATGGCCAGCGTGACCGGCAGGCTCAGCATCTCGGCCCGCTGGAAGTCCTTGCCCAGCGTGTCGTCGAGCGCCTTGCCGATCGACGGCCCACCGACCTCCTCGATCCGCAGCTGCGGGTGCGCCTTCTGCAGCGCCGCGGTCGTGTCCTGCAGCGGCTGCAGCCGGTCCGAGGCGGTATCCGGGTCGCCGCTCATCGTGACCGGGATCAGCAGCGCCGAGCCGTCCCGCGCCGGCACCACGTCGTCCACTTTGGCCACACCGGCGGTGGCCTTCATCCGGGCGATCGCGTCGCTCGCCGCCGCGTCCGCCGCCGCCCGGTCCAACTGTCCACTAGGGGCGGTGATGAGGACGTTCTCCACCGCCTGGTCCTCGAAGTCGCCGTGAATCTCGATCACGGACGCGCGACCGGCCTCACCGATCGCCTGGTCCTCGTCGGTAGCCTCGTTGAGGCCGGCAGCGTTGCCGCCCACGAAGCACACCGCCACGAACACCACCCACAGCGCGATCGCGCGCCACGGGTGCTCGGCGCTCCATCGCGCCACGCGCACCGTCACCGGTCGCTTGCCCATCGCGGGCTCCCCCTCCGCCAGTCTCCTGTTCACGAGACATGACGCTATGGATCGCGGCGCCCAGCTACATCCGGGTCGGACCCGCCCCGTCCCCGGAACTCCCGCCTCGGGGAATACCCCGAGCAGCGGGGGTTTCAGCTACGCCGCTCAGCTTGGGTCGGCGATGGGGTTTCGAGCGTATTTCCCGGGTCCGCGTCAGTCGCTGACCGCCGCTCCCGCCGGAGACCGCGGCGGCCGGCGGCTCGCCAGAGCTCGCCGAAACCCCCGGCCCCCGCTGCCAGGTCCGCGCACCAAGCCCGACCCTGGGGTGTCGACGGGGAGGCTGTCGACCTGCTCGCACCGATGCGTCCACCGCGACGCTCGGCTCCAACGCCCGCATGATCGTTCGCCCGAAATCCGCACTCTTGTCGGCGTGTCATCCGGTTATCGGGCGAACGATCATCATGCCGGCGCCGCCCGCACGACGGTCTCCCTGTCCACAATGTCCTAAGCCGCCAGGCCGGCGGTGACCGAGCCGGGCCGGCCTTGGTCGCAGGCAGTAGCCACCGCCGTGGGTAACCGGCGTCAGGTTCGCGATCTAGAACGGTTAGGGCGCCATATCGACCCTAACCGTTCTAGATCGCGAAGCTACGCCCCAACCTGATCGCGCTACGTTACCGGCGGTGCGGCGGCGCTGCGCATTTCGACTATTTTGGGCTACCGCGATGTCCGTCGTGGCAGCCCAAATCTCTTGTCTGGAAAGGGTTTTCATCGCCACGCGGGCCAGGAGTCACCCCGACTCCAAACCTCTCCAGTGCCAAGCCACGAGCCGGCGCCTTACCCCGTCCGTGGTTGGTCACGGTCAACCCTTGCCAGCGGTGCCCACTCCAGGGAAGCAGAGCAAACGCACCCGTGCGCACCTACCTAGCCGGGCCCCGCGGGCCCGGCGCGGCCGCCGCGGTGAGCGTGACCAGCGGCGGACGGGTGAGGCCGCGGGAGCAGCGGTCGGGACCACCGCGGACGTCGCGGTAGCTCGCGTCTTGGAATTGATCTTTAGGTTGTCGCTCTCAGCGGGCGGCGGGGGCGGGGTTGGCATCTCGGGCAGCTGTAGGAGGAGCGGTTCATGAAGGGCTCGCGGCGGATGGGGGCGCCGCAGCGGTTGCAGGGCTCGCCTTCGCGGCCGTAGACGTTGAGCGAGCGGTCGAAGTAGCCGCTCTCGCCGTTGACGTTGACGTAGAGGGCGTCGAAGCTTGTGCCGCCCGCGACGAGCGCCTCCGACAGCACCTCGCCGATGCGGCCGAGCAGGCGCGCGGCGGCCGGCTTGGTGATGGCGTCGGTAGGGCGGGCGCCGTGGAGTTTGGCGCGCCAGAGTGCCTCGTCGGCGTAGATGTTGCCGACGCCGGAGATCAGGGTCTGGTCGAGCAGGGCGCGCTTCACCTCGGTGTGCTTGCGGCGCAGGTTGGTGACGAAGTCGGCGTCGGAGAAGAGCGGGTCCATCGGGTCGCGGGCGATGTGGGCGATCTCCGCGGGCAGCTCGGCGCCGCCGGGTGAGACCGACAGGCCGCCAAACGTGCGCTGGTCGACGAAGCGCAGCTCCGGGCCGTCGTCGTCGAAACGGAAGCGGATCCGCAGGTGTGGCTCGTCGGGCACGTCGTCGGGCTGGAAGAGCAGCTGGCCGGACATGCCGAGGTGGCCGATGATCGCGTCGCCGGAGTCGAGGGGGAGCCACAGGTACTTGCCTCGGCGGCACACGTCGACCACCGTGTGGCCGGACAGGATCGCGGCGAAGTGGTCGGCGCCGGGCAGGTGGCGGCGGATGGCCCTCGGGTGGCGCACCTCCACCGACGCGATCCGCCTGCCCGTCACCCACTTGGCGAGGCCCTGGCGGACGGTCTCGACCTCAGGAAGCTCCGGCATTGTCCCCTCCCACCGCCTCGCCGAACTTCGCCGACAGCGTGCGGTAGGCCGCCTCGGCCGCCCGCTGCTCGGCCTCCTTCTTGCTGCGCCCCTCGGCCCCGCCGTACCTGTCGCCGGCCACGACCACCCACGCCGTGAAGGTCTTCGCGTGGTCGGGGCCGGCCTCGTCGATCCGGTACTCCGGCACGCCGAGGCCCAGCGAGGCGGTGAGCTCCTGGAGGCTCGTCTTCCAGTCGAGCCCGGCGCCCCGGCCGGCCGACTCGGCCATCAGCGGGTCGAAGAGGCGGTGGATGACCTCGGAGGCGATGTCCAGGCCGTACTGGAGGTAGATCGCGCCGAGCAGTGCCTCCAGCGTGTCGGCGAGGATGCTCGCCTTGTCACGCCCGCCGGTGGTCTCCTCGCCCTTGCCGAGCAGCAGGTACGGGCCGAGTCCGCTCGGACCCAGCCCGCGCGCCACGTCGGCGAGCGCGCGCATGTTGACCACGCTCGCGCGCAGCTTGGCGAGCTGGCCCTCGGGCAGGTCGGGGTGGTTGTGGAAGAGCGCGGTCGTGATCACCACCCCGAGCACCGAGTCGCCGAGGAACTCCAGCCGCTCGTTGGTCGGCAGGCCCCCGTTCTCGTACGCGAAGGAACGGTGGGTCAGGGCCCGTTCCAGCAGCTCGGCGTCGAAGGCGACGCCGAACGCCGTCTCCAGGTGGTCGGCCGGCGGCCGCTTGCGCTTATCCATGACTCACCCCTAGCAGCGTGGCGATCTCGGTGGCCGCGGCGCGGCGGTGCAGATGTGCGGCGAGAGCGATGCCCGAGGCGACGTCCGCCCCGGTCGCGGCGCCATGACAGACGATGACGACGCCGCCGACCCCGACCAGCGCCGCCGCCCGCGGCGGCGCCTCGATCCGGTCCGGGCGGCATCTGACGTACGTGCCCTCGATGCCCTTGAGCAGCACGTTGCCGGTGAACCCGTCGGCGACGATCACGTCGGCGCGCTCACCGAGCGACGCTTCGTAGCCCTCGACGAGCCCCACGTAGCGGGCCTCGGAGGGCAGGGTCTGCGCCGCGATGAACGGGTCGGCGGCCCGCCGCGCGCGGTCTCCCTTGCCCGGCTCGGTGCCGATCGACAGCAGGCCGACGCGGGGGCGCTTCACGTGGTGGACGGTGGCGGCGTACGCGGCGCCGAGCGCGGCGTGGCGGGCAAGCGTGCCCGGGCGCGCCTCGACGGAGGCACCCACGTCGAGCAGGACCACGGGGCCCGCCTCGGCCGGGAGGGTGGCGACGAGGGCCGGGCGGCGCACCCCCTCCCACCGGCCCAGTCCGAGCACGGCGGCGGTGACGGTCGCGCCGCTGGCCCCGGCCGAGACGACCGCGTCGACGCTCCCGTCCGCGACGGCGGCGACGGCCGCACGGACGGTCGTGTCCGGGTGCTTGGCGCCGGTGGGCGCGTCGGCCATGCCGACCACCGCCCGCACCGGCCGCACCGCCACCCGCCCTCGGTCGGCCGGTGGGAGCGCACCAACCAGCTCGCCGGCCACTTCCGGTGGGCCGACGAGCAGGAGGTGAAGGTCGGGATCGGCGTCGCATGCCCGCAGAGCGCCGTCAACCACGACGGCGGGTGCCCCGTCCCCGCCGAGGAGGTCAACGGCGATCCGCGCGATGCCAGGCTCAAGGGGAAGGCCAGCCCGCCCCGATGCCTGTGCTCCCCGACCCTTGGTCGGGTCTGTCACGCGCGGCTCAGGCGTCAGACCTCGATGATCTGACGGCCGTTATACGTGCCGCAGACGGTGCACGCCGCGTGCGGGAGCTTCGGCGAGCGGCACTGCGGGCACGCCACCGTCGCCACCGCCGTGGCCTTCCACTGCGCCCGGCGCGACCGGGTGTTGCTGCGCGACATCTTCCGCTTGGGGACCGCCACGGTTTCTACTCCTCTTTCCGGTGCAATTGAGTCAGGGCGGCCCACCGGGGGTCGACCTGCTCGTGGCTGTGGCCAGCCGGCAGCTCGTCCCAGTGGACCCCGCACTCGGGGCACAGCCCTGGACAGTCTTCTCGGCACAGCGGGGTGACCGGCAGCGCGAGCACCACCGCGTCCCGCAGCACCGGCTCCAGGTCGATCAAGTCTCCCTGCAGCCGACCGACCTCGTCTTCGTCAGCCGTCTCGTCCGTGGTGCTGTGCTCGTACGCATACAGCTCCTGGATCGTGACGGCCACCGAGTCGCTGATCGGGCGCAGGCACCGGCCGCACTCGCCCGCCACGGGGGCGGACACTGTGCCGGAGACGAGCACGCCCTCGGAGACCGACTCCATCCTCAGGTCGAGGGTGAGATCGGCGCCTTCGGGCACCCGGATCAGCTCCAGCCCGAGGTCTGCCGGTGCCGGCACCACCCGCCTGACCGTACGCATCGCACCAGGCCGGCGTGGGAGCTCCCTCGTGTCGAGGACCAGCGGCGACCTGGGGTCGAGGTGGGTCTGCGCGTGATTGGGCATCATGAGACTCCGGCCTGGTAGGAGGCCGACGGTCTACGGTACCTGAGCCCGATCTCAGTATCAAAACGGCAGCGGCCGCTCGTTTTCCTCCCCGGTGAAGGTGCCGATCTCGCGGAGCGCGTGCATCTTGTCGCGGCCCCGCTCGATCGAGGCGAGCGCCCGCGTGAGGAACTGCTCGAAGTTGGCCAGCGCGGTGTCGACGTAGTCGTCGACCTCCGCGCGCAGCCGCTGGGCCTCGGCGCGCGCCTCGCCGATGATCCGGGCGCCCTCGTGCTCGGCGGAGACCGTGATCTCGTTGACCGAGACGAGGCGGGCGTGCTCGGCCTCGCCCTCGCCGATGATCCGGTCGGCCTCGCGGCGGCCGGCGTCGATGATCTTGTCGCGCTCGTCGAGCAGGGCGGTGGCCCGCCTCAGCTCGCTGGGAAGCTCGGCGCGGAGCTGGTCGAGGGCGTTGATCATCTCACTGCGGTCGACCATGCAGTTGGTGCGCGACATGGGGACCGAGCGGGCGGCCTCCACGATGGCGATGATCTCGTCGATGCGGTCGAGCGGGTCCACCTGCGCCTCACTCCTGTCGTTCCACAGCCGACCCTCACATGATGCGGGTGCTCACCTCATGATGCGGCCCCGGGGCGCAGGGTACGCCCACTGTGTGTCCGCCGGGCGCGTCGCGGTTACGACGCCAGCCGCTCCGTCAGGTGCACGGCCACCACGTCAGGCACGTGGGCCGACACGTCGCCGCCCCACTTCGCGACCTCCTTGATGAGGCTCGACGAGATGAACGAGTACAGCGGGTTGGTCGGCATGAAGAGCGTCTCGACGCCGGCGAGCCCGATGTTCATCTGCGCCATCTGAAGCTCGTAGTCGAAGTCGCTCACCGCGCGCAGGCCCTTGACGACCACGGCGGCGTCCTGCGCGCGGCAGAAGTCGACGAGCAGCCCCCGGAACGAGAGGACCCGCACGTTGTCGTACCCCTTGGTGACCTCGCGCAGCATGTCGATGCGCTCGTCCTCGGTGAAGAGGCCCGTCTTCGCCTGGTTGATCAGCACACCGACGATGACCTCGTCGAAAAGCCGGCTGGCCCGGCCCACGATGTCAAGGTGCCCGTTGGTCACCGGGTCGAAAGAGCCGGGACACACCGCACGTCTCACGATCGGCGACCGTACCAAAGCGTCGTCTCCCCATATCGTCGGCTGTGCTCGGCGGTGATTCCCTTCACCCAGGTCAAAGCCGCTGAGCGGCTGGAGCGCTCGATCACCACCACGGCGTCCTCGGCCAGCCAGCCGCCGTCGACCAGCGCGGCCTGCACGGCGGTGACCTCCTCGTCGGGTATCGCGTACGGCGGGTCGGCGAAGACCACGTCGTAGGCACCCCCCTCCGGCCCGGCGGCGAGCGCGGCGCTCACCTTGGCCGTGGCCAGCCGGGCGGCGGCTCCGACGCCGAGCGCCGCGATGTTTTGCCGGACCACGCGGGCGACCCGGGCGTCGGACTCCACCAGGAGCACGTGCGACGCGCCCCGGGAGAGCGCCTCGAGCCCGACCGCGCCGGAGCCCGCGTAGAGGTCGGCGACCCGCGCCCCCTCCACGTCGACCATCGCCTCCAGCGCGCTGAAGAGCGCCTCACGCACGCGATCGGAGGTGGGACGCGTGCGGTCGCCGGCCGGCGCCGCGATCCGGCGGCCGCCGAGGGTGCCGGCCACGATGCGGGTCATGGGAGTGACGCTACGCTACGCGCCCGCCGAGTCACACCAGTCACTCCACTACACACAGGTACCACGCCGCTTCACTCCGGGCATCGAAGATTACGAGTTCACAACGGGATTCTTAGTTCGGCTTCAATTCCTCTGCGCCACTTCAGGAACCGCTAAGGTCGTGCGCTGTGTCGGCAGCGTCCTCGCCGGCACGACGACCTGGGGAGGCGTCGGACGGGCCGCGGCGGAAATGCCGCGACCGGCTGTTGCCCTGCCTGAGCCCCGGGCCGCGCCCTGAGAAGATGCCCCCCTTTGTTCAGGAGTTCGCGTGAACCGTAGCAAGCTGCGGCGATCGATCGCCGTCGTCGGAGCCGCCATCGTCGGCCTCATGGCGGCCGTCGCCGTGTCCTCCCCAGCCAGCGCCCACCACACCGCCTTGAAAGCCAAGGTCGACTGCCTCGACGGCGAATGGGTCGTCACCTGGAAGATTCGCAGCGAAGACACCCCGCCCTCGGCGACGCACTTCAAGCTCGTCCAGGTCGATGCCACCCCGGCGGCTGTCGACGGCATCGCGGTCACCCCGGACGACGCCGATCCGGCCTATCCGTACGCGGTGAACGACGTCGTCGTCGGCGAGCAGCGGCTGCCGGCGAGCACCACCACCGCCTCGCTCACCATCCGCGCGGCGTGGAACAACGGCTACCAGGAGATGAAGCCCGTCTCCAAGACCGTCAGGCTGGAGGGTAAGTGCGGCCCGTCCACGCCGCCCACGACCGCTCCGCCGCCCACCACGCCTCCGGCCACGCCGCCCGCGACACCGCCGGCGACGCCCGAGCCCCCGGCCACCCCCACCCCGCAGCCGCCGGTCCCCGGTGAGCCCGAGGGCGAGGTCCTGGCCACCTGCGACGAGCTCATCTTCACGATCAAGAACCCGGAAGACGGCGAGACGGTGACCATCACGTTCACGCCGAGCACGGGTGAGCCGCAGACACTCGTCGTAGCGCCGGGCGAGAGCAAGACGGCGAAGTTTCCGGCCTCCGAAGGCCTGACCGTCACCCCGTCCGCCGAAGGCGAGGAGTTCGAGCCGATCGCCTGGGAGCAGCCCGAGGAGTGCGTCACGCCGGGTGGCGGTGGCGGCGACCTGCCCAAGACGGGCGTCGCGGTCGGCGGCATCGCCGGCGGCGCGGCGGTGCTGCTGGCCCTCGGCGCGGTGCTCTTCGTCATGGCCCGCCGGCGGCGCTTGAGGTTTACCGCCTAAGCCGTATCCGTTTCACCCCCTCCGCGGCCCGCGACGACACCCCCCGGTCGTCGCGGGCCGCACCCGTCTCAGCCCTTTTCCAGGTACTCCGCGCGCTCCTCGTCGACGAGTGCCGCCACCGAGGCCGCGAGGGCCGGGTGGCGCTCGAGCTCCGGGTCCTCCTGGACGAGCGAGATGGCCTCCGCCCGGGCCTCGTTGATGAGCTTGGTGTCGTGCAGCAGCGACAGCAGCCGCAGGTGTGAACGGCGCCCCGACTGGGTGGCGCCCAGCACGTCGCCCTCCCGCCGCTGCTCCAGGTCGATCTCGGCGAGCCGGAAGCCGTCGGTGGTGGAGGCGACCGCGTCGAGCCGCTCGCGGGCCGGCGTGCCCTCCGGCGCCTCGGTCACCAGCAGGCACAGGCCGGGCGCGGAGCCCCGGCCCACGCGGCCGCGCAGCTGGTGTAGCTGGGAGACGCCGAAACGCTCGGCGTCGAGCACCACCATGACCGTCGCGTTGGGGACGTCGACGCCGACCTCGACCACCGTCGTGGCGACGAGCACGTCGATCTGGCCGCCCGCGAACGCCCGCATCACCGTGTCCTTCTCGTCGGCGGGCAGCTTGCCGTGCAGCACGCCCAGGCGCAGCCCGTGCAGCGGCCCGTCAGACAGCAGCGGCGCGACGTCGAGCACCGCCACGGGCGGCCGCTTGCCGTTGTCGTCCGTCCCTTCTGGAGCGTCTTCGTCGGACGACGCGTCTCCGATGCGCGGGCACACCACGTACGCCTGGTGGCCGGCCGCCACCTCCTCGCGGATCCGCTGCCACGCGCGCTCCAGGAACGCCGGCTTGTCGGCGGCCGGCACCACGTGCGAGGCGATCGGCGAACGGCCCCGCGGCAGCTGGGACAGCGTGGACACTTCGAGGTCGCCGTAGACGGTCATGGCCACGGTGCGCGGGATCGGGGTCGCCGTCATGACCAGCACGTGCGGCGGCTGCTCGCCCTTGGCCCGCAAGGCGTCGCGCTGCTCCACACCGAAACGGTGCTGCTCGTCGACCACCACCAGGCCGAGGTCGGCGAAGTCGACCCCCTCGTACAGCAGGGCGTGCGTGCCGACCACGATGCCCGCCTGGCCGGTCGCGATCTCCTCCAGCGCCCGCCGCCGCGCGGCCGCGCCCTGCGAACCGGTGACGAGCGTGACGCGCGTGGCGCCGTCGGCCGAGTCGAGCTCGCCGGCCCGGCCGAGCGGCCCGAGCAGCTCGGCGATCCCCCGGTAGTGCTGTGCGGCGAGCACCTCCGTCGGCGCCAGCATCGCGGCCTGGCCGCCGGCGTCGACGACCTGGAGCATCGCGCGTACGGCCACGAGCGTCTTGCCCGAGCCCACCTCGCCCTGGAGCAGGCGGTGCATCGGGTGGGCGGTGGCGAGGTCGCGGGCGATCTCCCCGCCGACGGTGCGCTGGCCGTCGGTCAGCTCGTACGGCAAAGTCGCGTCGAAAGCCGTGAGCAGGCCGCCATCCTTCTGCGGGCGGGGCCGTGCCGGCCAGGACGAGGCGCGGTGCTTGCGCTGCACGAGTGTGAGCTGCACCGCGAAAGCCTCGTCCCACTTGAGCCGCCGCCGCGCCCGGTAGAGGTCCTCTTTGGACGACGGCCGGTGGATCTCGCGCAGCGCGGTGGCGAGGCCGACGAGATTGCCGTGGGCGCGCACGCCGCCGGGCAGCGGGTCTTCCGGCATCGTGACCGCGTCGAGCGCCACGCGGACGCAGCGCGCGATCGTCCACGTAGGAACCTTGGCCGCCGCGGGGTAGACCGGGATCAGCGCGCCGGCGAACTCCTCGATCTCCTCCGACGCCTCGCCCTCGTCGTCGAGCAACACGTACTGCGCGCTGTTGAGCTGGCGCTTGCCGCGAAACTCGGTCACCTTGCCGGCGAAGAGCCCCCACCGCCCGGGGCGCAGCTCCCTCTCCCGCCACGTCTGGCGGCGCCCGAAGTAGGTGAGCATCAGCAGGCCGCCCGCCCCGTCGCCGACGGTCACCTCGAGCATCTCGTCGGCGCCACCCCTGATGCGGCGCTTGTTGGCGACCCGCACCTGGGCCATCACCGTGACGTCTTCGCCCACCTCGAGCGAGCGGATATCGGTGTGGTCGCCACGCTCGTCGTATCGCCGGGGGAAGTGGTAGAGCAGGTCGCCCGCGGTGTGCAGGTCGAGATGGCTGGCCAGGGCCTTGGCCGTATTGGCGCCGAGCACCTTGGTGAGCGGAGTGTCCACATCGGTCATCCGGGGCCCCCGCGGAAACGTGGAGCGAAGCGGAGCGTTTTTGTGGGGTGGTTCATTCGATGCCTACCAGGAGCGGGTATGTGGGCTGGCCGCCGTCGTAGACCTGCACCTCCACGAACGGCCATCGCCGCGACAGGTGGGCCAGCAGCCCGTCGCCCAGGCCGGGCGGCGCGTCGGCGCCGAGCAGCAGGGTGGCGAGCTCACCGCCCCCGCCGAGCAGGCGGTCGAGCATGTCGCGGCAGGTCTGTGCCAGGTCGGCGCCGATGAGATGCACCTCGTCTTCGACCAGCGCGAGCACGTCGCCGGGGCGGCAGGGCCCGGCCATGGTGAGCGCCTCGCGGCTCGCGTAGCAGACCTTGGCGTATCGGCAGGCGCCCGCCGCCTCGGCCATCGCGATCACGTCGTCTTCGAAACCCCGGCCGGCGTCGCGGACGGCCAGCGCGGCGAGCGCCTGCACCGGCGAACGGGTGGGCACCACGCTGACCCGCACCCCACGCGCCTGCGCCTCGCGCGCGGCGGCACCGGCGACCGCCTGGGTGTCGGGGTCGTCGGGCAGCACCACCACCCGCCCGGCACGGGTGGCGAGCACGGCGTCGAGGATCTCGGCCGTCGACGGGTTGGCCCCGATCACCCGCGCGCCCTCGCCGCCGAAGAGCTCGACGAGCCCCCGCCCGGCCGCGACGACCACCGCGCCCCTGCCGTCGGGGTCGAGCGGGGGCGGCTGGTCCTCGAACCGGGTGACCGTGATGCGGTGTGGCCGCCCCGCCTCCACGCCGGCCTCGATGGCGGCGCCGACGTCGTTGACGTGGACGTGCACATTCCACACCGGGTCGTCGCCGACCACCACGAGCGAGTCGCCGAGCCCGGCCAGCGCCGCCCGCAGCCGCTCCACCTCGGCCGAGCCGGCGTCGAGGAGGTATTGCACCTCGTACGCGTACTCAGAGGATCCGGTCTCGCGGACGGCGGTGACCGGGCGGCCGAGGCTGACCGGCGCGGACGTCACTTCCTGACCGGTGACCACCGCGACGAGCGCGTCGAGGAGGACGCAGAGGCCGCGCCCGCCCGCGTCGACCACCCCGGCACGGGCCAGCGCGGGCAGCTGCTCGGGCGTGCGGGCCAGCGCGCGGGCCGCCGCCCCAGCCGCCGAACGCGCCACCGCGTCGAGATCGTCGGACCCGGTGGCCGTCGCACCCTCGGCCGCGGCTGAGGCGACGGTCAGGATCGTGCCCTCCACCGGCTTGGCCACGGCCGCCCGCGCCGCCGCGGCCGCCTCGCCCAGCGCGCCGGCGAGCGCCCGCCCCCGCACGATGCCCACGTCGGCGAGCGCGTCGGCCATGCCCCGCAGCAACTGGGAGACGATCACGCCCGAATTGCCCCGCGCGCCGAGCAACGCGCCCCGCGACATCAGCCGCAGCACGCCACCGCTGTCGTCACCCCCGCTGACCGCGTCGTCGGCGATCGCCTGCTGCGCCGACGCGACCGTCAGCACAAGATTTGTGCCGGTGTCGCCGTCGGGCACGGGATAGACATTGAGCTGGTCGATCTCGTGCTGGTGCAGCCGCAGCGACTCTAGCCCGGCCGCGCACCACCGCCGCACCGCCTCCGCGTCGAACGTCTCCAGCACGCGATGAGCCTACTGTCGCCCACCGACACCTGCCCCGATCTCCCACGCGGCCGCCGCATGACATTTCAGCGCTCTCAGGCGCTTGGGGACAGACGTAGCCGCCGGATCATCCCGATCCGGCGGCTACGGAAAAGCGTGGCTCGAGGGGCGCGCGCCTCAGGCGCGGACGACCTTGCCCGCCTTGATGCAGGAGGTGCAGACCTGCATCTTGCGGGTGGTGCCGCCGCCGGCCGGCGTGCGGACGCTCTGGATGTTGGGGTTCCAGCGCCGCTTGGTCTTCTTCTTGGACCACGGCACATTGTGGCCGAAGCCCGGCCCCTTGCCGCAGACGTCGCACACGCTAGCCACGGAACACTCCTGGGATTTGTCGATCATGGTGTCGCCGACGGATGCGCTCCGGGCAACCTGACCAGGGTAGCCGATCCCCCGCTCGACGAGCCAATCGGCCCCCGGCGGGGGTCGGGCTCAGCGGGCGCCGACCGCGGCGACCACCTTCTGGGTCCAGGTGGCCTGGTAGAGCACGCCGGGTTCGAGCTTCGGGGCGTCGCCCGGTGCGGTCACCGTCACATCGGGGTCCAGCGTCACGGTGCGGCGCCCCACCGCCTGACCGGTCGCGGGGTCGAAGAGGATCTCGTCGCCGTTTCCTTGCTCGGTGTGCCGCACGGCCACCAAGCGCCGCCCGCAGTAGCGCAGCAGGTCCCTGGCGTACCGGTCGAACACCCCCGCGAGATCGGCAGGATCGATCGCCGCGGGGGATATCGGCGTCGTCATGCCCGTACTTGCCCCGCCGCGCACGCCGTGTTCCCACCTTGCTCAGAAATGTTGCCAGCCGGTGGGGCCCTTGTACGGCTTGCCGTCCACCGTCACACCAGAACCCTCGCGCACCGCGCCCACCACCCGCCACCGTGGCGGCAGCTCCACCGCCGGTGGAAACGCCGCCACGAGCGCGTGGTCTTCGCCGCCCGCGAGCACCCAGGTGTACGGGTCGACGCCCAGCGCGTACGCCGCGTCGCGCATCTGGCGCGGCACCTCGAACGCGTCGCGCCGCAGGTCGACCGCCACCCCGCTGCCCTTGGCCACGTGCCCGAGGTCGGCGAGCAGCCCGTCGGACACGTCGATCATGGCGGTGGCGCCGAGCTCGGCCGCCTCCGGGCCGGCGTCGTAGGGCACCTCGGGCCGCCGGTACGCGTCCACGAGCACCTTGGGCGTGCGGAAGCCACGCGAGAGCACCGTGTACCCCGCGGCCGCGTACCCCACCCGGCCGCACATGGCGACGACGTCTCCCGGCCGCGCCCCCGTGCGCACGACGGGCGCCCGGCCCTGGAGGTCGCCGAGGGCGGTGACCGCGATCGTGAGCGTGGGGCTGCCCGACATGTCCCCGCCCACGACGGCGGCCCCCACGGTGGCGGCCTCCTCCCCCAGCCCGTCGGCCAGCTCCTCGGCCCAGCGCGCGTCGAGGTTGGCCGGCACGCAGAGCGCGACGAGCAGCGCGGTGGGCGTGGCGCCCATGGCGGCGATGTCGGCCAGGTTGGCGGCCGCGGCGCGGTGCCCCACGTCCTCGGCGGTGCACCAGTCACGCCGGAAGTGGCGCCCATCCACCAGCACGTCGGTCGACGCGACGACCCGCCCGTCGCCGGCCTTCACCACCGCGGCGTCGTCGCCGGGCCCCAGCACGGTGGCCGGGCCGTCCGGCAGGCGCGCGGTGACCCGTGCGATCAGCCCGAACTCACCGGCTTTCGCCACACTCACCGCGCCCCCCGGTCCGCTCGCTCCCGCACTGTGGCCTCCCACCGCACCCATCGGACGATCCCGCCCCGCTCCGTACGGTAGTTTCACGGTCGAGCCGCTGGCTGCGGCGGAGAGGAGGCGGATCGTGGTCCAGGCATACATCCTCATCCAGACCGAGGTCGGAAGGGCGCGTGACGTGGCCGCGGCGATCAAGGATGTCTCCGGAGTGGTGCGGGTCGACGCCGTCACGGGGCCCTACGACGTGGTGGTCCTCACCGAGGCACACACCGTCGACGAGCTCGGCAAGATGATCGTCAGCAAGGTGCAGATGGTGCCCGGCATCACACGTACGCTCACCTGCTCGGTGGTGCACTTATAGATGGACCGCACCACCCGGCGGGCGGCACTGTGGGCGACCGCGGTGGCCGTGCCGCTCACCCTGGTCGTGGCCCTCGTGGCCATCCTCGCCACCCGACCCGACGACGGCACGGCCGCCGAGCCGAGCGCCACCCCACCCCGACCGCAGGCGACCACGCCGGTCGCGATGGACGCGCCGAAGCTCTCCGAGCGGGCGACGGTCGTCTGCCGGGCGCTCGTGTCACAGCTGCCCACCGCGGTGCGTGACCTGCGCGTGCGCCCGGTGACGGCCGGCCACGAGCAAAACGCCGCCTACGGCGACCCGGCCATCACCGTCTCCTGCGGCGCCCCGAAGGCGGACTATCCACCGACCGACCAGGTCTTCCAGCTCAACCGCGTCTGCTGGCACCAGGTCGACAAGCCCGGCGCCACCGAGTGGACCACTGTGGACCGCGAGGTCCCGGTGCGAGTGACCGTCCCGAAGTCCTACGACGCGCCAGGCCAGTGGACGACCGCCTTCTCCGACACGGTGACCGCCACGGTCCGCTCCCTGGAAAAAATCCCAACCGGCTGCAAGCCCTAGTGCGGCTTTCGGGAGCCGGGGTGACACCTTGGCCCGCCTGGCGCGACTGCTCTTTCCAAGGGCTACCGCGACGTCCGTCGTGGTCCAGACCGTCGCTCCCGCGGCCTCACCCCACGCGTCTGGGCAATCTCACCCCGGGCCTGGCCGGTGTGGATATAGGCTTTCGGGTTTGAGGTCGGCGTTTGTCCACAATGTCCTAAGCCGCCACGCCGGTGCGGGCCCCGATCGCGGGCAGTAGCCGCCACGCCGGGGTAACCGGCTCTATGTTCGCGATCTAGAACGGTTAGGGCGCAATATCGACCTAACCGTTCTAGATTCACACCTACGCCCCGAAGTTGATTACGCTACGTTACCGGCGGTGCGGTGACGCCTACACATTTCGACCATTTTGGGCTACCGCGACGTCGTCATGGTCCGTGGCCGCGCCCGTCCGCCGCTGGCCACGCACCAAAGGATCCCCGCGCGCACCCCGACTCCAACCCCCGGAAGGTCTTTAGTGCAGGCCTGTGCCGCGGCTGAGGGCGGTGCGGATGAGACGGCTCACGAGCTTCGGGTACTCCAGGCCGGTCTCCGCCCACATGCGGGGAAACATCGACGTCGGCGTGAAGCCGGGCATCGTGTTGATCTCGTTGAGGTAGACGTCCAGCTCGGGCGTGACGAAGAAGTCGACGCGGGCCAGGCCGGCGCAGTCGAGCGCGTTGAACGTGCGGCACGCGTACTCCTGGACCCGCCGCGTGACCTCCGGGGGCAGGGCGGCCGGGATCGTGTACTCGCAGGAGTCGTCGAGGTACTTGGCCTCGAAGTCGTAGAACTCGTGGCCCGAGACGACCCGCACCTCGGCGAGGAGCGACGCCTCGGGTGCGCCGCCGGCCTCACCCTCCAGCACGCCGCACTCGATCTCGCGGCCCACGATCGCCGCCTCGACCAGCACCTTGGGGTCGATCTGGCGGGCCTCGGTCACGGCCGCGTCGAGGTCGGCCCAGTCGCTGACCTTGGAGATGCCGTACGACGAGCCGGCGCGGGAGGGCTTGACGAAGACCGGGAGGCCGAGCCGCTCCTTGTCCGCCTCGGAGAGTGAGACGCCGGCGCGAAGCACCACGTACGGCCCGACCGGGATGCCCTCGGCGGCCGCGAGCTTCTTGGTGAACTCCTTGTCCATGGCGGCGGCGGAGGCGAAGACGTTTGCCCCTACGTACGGAATGCCGGCCATCTCCAACATGCCCTGGATCGTGCCGTCCTCCCCGTACGCCCCATGGAGTGCCGGAAACACGACATCGACACCGGTAAGTGCCTGCGGGCCTGCGGTGGCATCGAGCACCATGAGACCATTGGCCGTGGGATCGGCGGGGAGCACCACCGCCTTGCCGGTCTCATGAGTGATCTCCGGCAGCCGGCGGTCGGCGATGGCCAGCCGTGCCGGATCGCCGGCGGTGAGCACCCATTGGCCGGCTCGGGTGATCCCTACCGGGATGACCTCAAACTCGTCCGGGTCGAGGGCGGCCATGATGCTGCCCGCGCTCACGCACGAAATGGCGTGCTCGGTGCTGCGTCCGCCGAAGACGAGGGCTACGCGGGTCTTCCGTGGGCTGCTCACGCGGGTGACCCTACTCTGAGTGGGCGGCTTTCGCGCTCAAGGAGCGAGGAGTCCATGAGACCGACACTCCATGTGATCGAGTGGCACGGACCAGGGCGGTTGGCGACGATGTCGCACCCCCGCGGTGGAGACTGGCTGGAGGACGAGATGTCCGCGCTGGTCGAGGCCGACGTCGACGTGCTGGTCTCCGCGCTGACCTCGGAAGAGTCCGACCGCCTCGCCCTCACGCAGGAGCGGGAGGCGGCCCGGGCCGCTGGCATCGTCTTCCTCCCCTTCCCGATCCCCGACCGGGGCGTGCCCGAGCCGGGTCCGGCGGCGATCGAGCTGGCCATCCGGCTGGCGGCGCACGTGCGCGCCGGCCGGTTCGTGGTTACCCACTGCTTCGCCGGCATAGGGCGGGCGACGCTGCTCGCCGGCGCGACGCTCGTCACACTCGGTGCCCGGCCGGCACACGCCCTGCGCCTGATCGCCACCGCCCGTGGCCTCGACGTGCCCGACACCGACGCCCAGCGGGAGTGGCTCTTCGACTTCGCGGCGGCCCACGCCTGCTATCGGGAGCGCGCCTGGCCGGGGCGGCTCGTGGCACCCCGCCCGCGGGCTCCGGAGAGCGGGAGCACCACTGTCACCAGTAGTGGCGGCGTACCTTCCGCTTAGGCCGATAGTGGCATCCACGGCCGTAGCCGCCACGGCGAGCTGTGATTTCGCCGCACGCGTCAACCAGGGTTGACAAACGCCACCGCGTCAACCACAGTTGACGGCATGAGTGAGGCAACCGAGCTGGCCGCCGCGGCCGGCAGCGCCGACCCCCGGGTGGGCCTGCGCGCCGTGCTGGCCCTCCGCCGCCTGCTGGAGACCCTCGAGGTGCTCCAGGTCGACAACGCGCGGCGGCAGGGCTGGTCCTGGCAGGAGATCGCCGGCGCGCTCGACGTGACCAAGCAGGCAGTCCACAAGAAACACGCCGGCCGGGCGCCGGTGGGCACGCGACGGGAGGCGTGATGTTCGAGCGGTTCACCGATCAGGCCCGGAGCGTCGTCAAGGGTGCTCAGGCGGAGGCGCGCGGGCTGCACCACAACTACATCGGCACCGAGCACATCCTGCTGGCCCTGCTCGACGAGGGCAGCGGGATGGCCGCCACCGTCCTGCGCGACGCGGGCGTCTTCCCGGAGCAGGTGCGCGCCGACGTCGAGGCCGTGATCGGCTCCCGGGGCGACAGGTTCGGCCCGACCGACGCGGAGGCGCTGCGGGCGATCGGCATCGACCTCGACGCCGTGCGGGAAAAGGTGGAGGAGACGTTCGGCGAGGGCGCGCTGGAGCCGCCGCCCCCGGTCGAGCGGCGCGGGATCTTCCGCCGCGCGGCGCCCCGGCCCGAGGGCAGCCCCGGGCACATCCCGTTCACCCCGCGGTCGAAGAAGGTGCTGGAGCTGTCGCTGCGCGAGTCGCTGCACCTCAAGCACAAGCACATCGGCCCGGAGCACATCCTGCTCGGCCTGCTCCGGGAGGGCGAGGGGCTTGCCGCGATGGTGCTGACCGGCGCCGGTCTCAACCTCGACGACCTGCGCCGCCACGTGCTCGAAGCGATGGACCGCGCCGCCTGAGGCCGGCCGGCGCGGCGATCAGGCCGCGTCGAGGGCGCCGGTGATGTCGGCGACGAGGTCCGCGGTGTCCTCGATGCCGCAGGAGACGCGCAGAAAGCCCGGCGGGGTGTCGTCGCCCCACTGGGCACGGCGGTCGGCGCTCGTGTGCAGTCCGCCGAAGGACGTCGCGGCGAAGACCAGCTTCGACGCCTTCAGAAACGCGGCCGCCCGCTCGGCCGAGCCGAGGTCGACCGAGACAAGCCCGGGGATGCGCCGCATCTGGCGCTCCGCCACCGCGTAGGACGGGTCGTCCGGCAGGCCTGGCCACCGCACCCGCTCCACATCGGACCGGGCGGCGAGCGCGACCGCGACCGCCGCGGCGTTGGCCGACTGGCGGGCCAGGCGGAGGTCCAATGTGGCCAGCGAGCGGTGTGCCAGCCACGCGTCGAACGCGCCCGGGATCGCGCCGGTCTGCGTGCGCCAGTTGGTGATCCGCTCCAGCAGGCCGGCGTCGCGCGTCGCCGCATACCCGAGCAGCAGGTCTGAGTGGCCGGTCAGCGCCTTCGTGCCAGAGGCGACGGAGATGTCCGCGCCGAGGTCGAGCGGGCGCTGGCCGAGCGGGGTGGCGGTGGTGTTGTCCACGGCCACGAGCGCGCCCGCCGCCTTCGCGGCCACCGAGAGCGCGGCCAGGTCGCACACGTCGAGACCCGGGTTGGAGGGCGTCTCCAGCAGCACCAGCCGCACGCCGTCGAAGGACGGGTACGGGCCGGCGGTGGGCACATAGGACACGTGTACGCCAAGCTCGTCCAGTGTGGAGGCGGCGAACGAGCGCACCGCGTAGTACCCGTCGGCGGGCATCAGCACCGTGTCACCCGGCCGCAGCACGGTCATCAGCACGGCCGTGATGGCCGCCTGCCCGCTGGCGAACGCCCGCGCCTCGCCACCCTCCAGCTCGCCGATCGCGGCTTCGAGGTGGCGGCGGGTCGGGTTGTCCGGCCTGCCGTAGCCGTTGGGGCCCGGCCCGGTCGCCGGATCGAGATGGTACGGCGCGGCGAAGACCGGCCCCGGCAGAAACGGCTGGCCCGGCTCGGGCGCCGGCAGTCCAGCGTGGACGGACCGGGTGCCGTCGCCGTACGAGGCGGTCATTCCGGCTTCGTCTCGCGGCTCATCAGCGCGATGAGCGCGCTGCGCGGGTTGACGCCCTCGTGGCAGACCAGCTCGACCTGCTCGGTGATGGGCATGTCCACATTGTGCGTACGGGCGAGGTCGCGGATCGCCAGGCAGCTCTTCACGCCCTCGGCCGTCTGCCGGGTGGCGGCCTGCGCCTGCTCGAGCGTCTCGCCGCGCCCCAGGTGCTCGCCGAACGTGCGGTTGCGGGACAGCGGCGACGAGCACGTGGCCACCAGGTCGCCAAGCCCGGCCAGCCCGGAGAACGTGAGCGGGTCGGCGCCGAGCGCCACACCCAGGCGGGCGGTCTCGGCCAGCCCGCGCGTGATGAGCGTCGCCTTCGTGTTGTCGCCCAGGCGCATGGCGGTGGCGATGCCGTAGGCGAGGGCGATCACGTTCTTCACCGCGCCGCCCAGCTCGCAGCCGAGCACGTCCTTGTTGGTGTACGGCCGGAAGTACGGCGTCGTCACCGCCCGCTGCACGAACGTGGCGCGGGCCCCGTCGGTGCAGGCGACCACCGTGGCGGCCGGCTGCTCGGCGGCGATCTCGGCGGCCAGGTTGGGCCCGGAGACCACGGCGACCCGGTCGGCGGGCACGCCCGCGGTCTCCACGATCACCTCGCTCATCCGCTTGGTGGTGCCGAGCTCGACGCCCTTCATCAGCGAGACGAGCGTCGCGTCGGGCGCCAGGAACGCGGCCCAGTCGGCGAGGTTGCCGCGCAGCGTCTGCGACGGCACGGCGAGCACGACGAGGTCGGCGCCGGCGATCGCCTTGCCCGCGTCGGAGGTGGCGCTGACCCGCTCCGGCAGCCGCACGGCGGGGAGGTAGTCGGGATTTGTGCCGTACTCCCGGATCGCCGCCGCCACCGTCTCGCGGCGGGCCCAGATCGTGACGTCGGTGCCGGCGTCGGCGAGGACCTTCGCGAACGCGGTGCCCCAGGAACCCGCGCCGAGCACGGCGGCGGCCGTCATTTCTTCTCTCCCTTCGCCGGCGCCCACAGCGGCGGCGGCGTCTCGCCGCGGATGCCGGCGAGCAGGTCGCGGACGCGGAGCATGATCTCGTCGGTCATGTCGTCGAGCGTGGCGCGGGTGGGCTCCGCGCCGGCCCAGCGGGACAGGTCGACGGGCGGCCCGGCGACGATCGTGATCGGCGTGCGGGGCCGGACGCGCACCTTCTTGGTGCGGGTGTCGTAGAACGCCTGGGCGCCCCACTGCGCGATCGGGATCACCGGCGCGCCGGTGGCGAGCGCGAGCCGGGCCGCGCCGGTCTTGCCCCGCATCGGCCACAGGTCGGGCTCGCGGGTGGTCGTGCCCTCGGGGTAGATGATCACGGCGCCGCCGTCCTTGATCGCGGCGGTGAGCGCCTCCAGCGACCTGGCGGCGTCGACACTGCCCCGCTCGACCGGGATCTGCTGCACCCGCAGGATCAGCTTGCCGATCACCGGCACCTTGAACACGCTGGCCTTACCCAGGAAGCGCGGCCACCGGTGGGCGTCGTAGACGAAGTGCGCCATCACCAGCGGGTCGGCGTGGGAGAGATGGTTGGGCGCCAGGATCACCCCGCCGGTGCGCGGGATGTGCTCCTGCCCGGTCCAGGTGCGCCTGGTCATCGGTGTGAGGACCGACTTGACCAGGATCACCACGAACCGGCGCAACGGCCCCAGCCGTTTCACGGCCATTTAGTCGCTCCCGTCCGGCGCCTCCGCCGGGCGCCCGCAGCGAAATCATGCCTGCTGAAGCTGGGTACGGCCAGCGCGGGATCCCGGGCCGCCCCGCCACCGGCGGTCCGCGTGGCACGCTGGCAGGATTGTTCCCGTGGAACCGAAGTGGGGGGTGGTGCTCCCGGTAAAGCGGCTCACCGCGGCCAAGAGCCGGCTGCGGGGAGCGCTCGCCGGCGTGCCACACGAACGCCTGGCTCTGGCCCTCGCCCAGGACACCGTGGCAGCCACCCTGTCCAGCGACGAGGTGGCCGAGGTGCTCGCGGTGACCGACGACCCCGAGGTGGGCCGGGCGCTGGCCGCTCTCGGCGCCCGCGTGGTGCCGGACGTGCCCGGCGGCGGGCTCAACGCGGCGTTCGCGCACGGCGCGGGGCTGCTCGCCCACCGCCCGGTCGCCGCGCTCGCCGCCGACCTGCCCGCCCTCAGCCCGGCCGACCTCTCCGAGGCGCTGTGCAAGGCGGCCGGCCCGGACCGGCACTTTGTCGCGGACGCGCCCGGCACCGGCACGGTCCTGCTCACCGCCCCGGCCGGCGTGCGCCTCGACCCGCGCTTCGGCCCCGGCTCGGCGGCCGCACACCGCCGCTCGGGCGCCGTGCCGCTCGACGGCGACTGGCCCACCCTCCGCCGCGACGTCGACACCGCCGCCGACCTGGCCGCGGCCGCCCGTCTCGGGCTCGGCCCCCACTCCGCCGAGGTCGCGCAGGCACGCTGCTCGTCCCTCTAGAGACCTCCGGGTTGCCGGGCCGCTTCGACGCCCGCGGCCCAATACCGGATTGCCGCGCACCCTAAGTTGACCATGAAGTTTCAAAAGGAAATTTCCCGGGTCCGCGTCAGTCACTGACCGCCGCTCCCGCCGGAGACCGCGGCGGCCGGCGGCTCGCCAAGGGGCTCGCCGAAACCCCGGCCCCCGCTGCCACCTCCGCGCACCAAGCCCCACCCCGAAGGTGCTGCGACGCAGGATTTGCGATCTTGGGTAACCACCGCGACGACTAAGACCGCGAAGGCTCGCGATCTAGGGGAGGTTTCGGAGTCGGGGTGAACCCTGGCCCACGTGACGACGGAAACCCTTTCCAAACAAAGAGATTTGGTGCTACCGCGATGTCCGTTGTAGTCCAGTCCGCTGCTCCCGCCCTCACCCTGCCCGGACCCGTGCGCACGGGGATCCTTTGGGTGCGTGGCCAGCGGCGCACGGGTGCGGCCACGGACCAGGACGACGGCACGGTAGCCCAAAATGGTCGAAATGTGCGGGTATCGGTGCACCGCCGGTAACGTAGCGTAATCAACTTCGGGGCGTAGATGTGAATCTAGAACGGTTAGGGTCGATATAGCGCCCTAACCGTTCTAGATCGCGAACATGGTGCCGGTTACCCCGGCACAGTGGCTACTGCCCGCGATCGGGGCCCGCCTGGCTCGCGTCGGCGCCGGTCTGGCGGCTTAGGACATTGTGGACAAACGCCGACCTCAGCCCCGAAAGCTCTATAGAACGTTTGTGGTAGCCATAGCAACCACAAACGTTCTGATGACGCCGCGTCGGGTGGGCTTGGTGCGCGGAGGTGGCAGCGGGAGCGTACGCGACCGCTTCCTCTAGGGAAGCAGAGCAAACGTGTCCGGCGCACACCACCAGACCGGCCCGCGTTAGCGCGACCAGCGGCGGATGGGTGAGGCCGCGGGAGCAGCGGTCCGGACCACCGCGGACGTCGCGGTAGCCCAAATCTTCTTCTTTGGTCGAGGGTTGCCGCTCTGGCGCCGAGAAAGCCGCCAGAGCGCGGTGGGGAGGGCGCGGCTAGGCTGGTGACCATGCAAGGCACCGTCGCGACATACGACCCGGAGACCCGCTCCGGCACCCTGCTGCTCGACGACGGCACCGAGATCGCGTACCCGCCGGAGGCGTTCGCGGGGTCGGGCCTGCGGCTGCTCCGGCTTGGCCAGCGGGTACGCATCGACCGTGACGAGTCCGGCCAGGTGACACGCCTTACGTTGCCGACATTTGGTTGATCGAATCGTGGGCGAATTCACCTCGCGTTAACCATTTCCAGGTGATGATGATTCAGTGAGCGAGACGCCTTCCGGACAGCCCCCACTGCAGCGCCGAGCACCTGGCACGGTGCTCGCCACGATCCCGCTGCGCGGGCCCGACGGGCGCTTCGTGAAGTCGCCCACGGGCGCCACCCATCCGCCCGAGCCGCCGGAGAGCGGCACCGACGACATGGACCGCCCGCCGCCCGGCGACACGGCGCCGGCGATGTCCGAGCCGCTCCCCGAAGACCGCTTCCTCAACCGGGAGCTGTCCTGGTTGGACTTCAACGCGCGGGTGCTCGCCCTGGCCGAAGACCCGGACACGCCGCTGCTGGAGCGGGCCAAGTTCCTGGCGATCTTCGCGAGCAACCTCGACGAGTTCTACATGGTGCGGGTCGCCGGGCTGAAGCGGCGGCTGCAGGCCGGCCTGCCGGTGCGCGGCGGCGACCAGACCCCGCTCCGCACCCAGCTCGAACTCATCGGGGAGAAGACGAGCGACCTGATCGCCCGGCACTCCGCCTGCTTCGCGGAGGAGGTGCAGCCCAAGCTCGCCGCCGAGGGCATGCAGCTCGTCGAGTGGTCCGACCTCGACGGCGAGGAGCGCGACCGCCTCCGCACGTACTTCCGGGAGGTGGTATTCCCGGTCCTGACCCCGCTCGCGGTCGACGTGGCGCACCCGTTCCCGTACATCTCCAGCCGCTCGCTCAACCTCGCCGTCACCGTGCGCGACCCGGACGGCGGGCCGGAGCTGTTCGCGCGGGTCAAGGTGCCCAACAACGTGCCGCGCTTCGTCGTGGTGGAAAACAGCAACCGGGTCGCGCGTTTCCTCCCGCTGGAGGAGCTCATCTCCACCCAGCTCGGCCAGCTCTTCTCCGGCATGCAGGTGGTCGAGTGCCACCTTTTCCGGGTTACCCGCAACGCCGACTTCGAGGTCGACGAGGACCGTGACGAAGACCTCCTCCAGGCGCTCGAGCGGGAGCTGGCGCAGCGGCGCTTCGGCCCGCCGGTGCGGCTGGAGGTCGCCTCGACGATCTCCGAGCAGATGCTCGAGACGCTCGTGCACGAGCTCGACATGGACAGCCACGACGTCATCCGCGTGCCCGGGCTGCTCGACCTCTCCTCGCTCTGGCAGGTGTACGACGCGGTCGACCGGCCGGCGCTCAAGGACCGCCCGTTCGTGCCGGCGACCCACCCGCGCTTCGCCGAGGGCGAGGTGCCGCGGAGCGTGTTCGCCACCCTGCGCGACGGCGACGTGCTCGTGCACCACCCGTACCACTCGTTCTCGACGAGCGTGCAGCGCTTCATCGAGCAGGCCGCGGCCGACCCCAACGTGCTGGCCATCAAGCAGACGCTCTACCGCACCAGCGGCGACTCGCCGATCGTCGACGCGCTCGTCGAGGCGGCCGCCGCGGGCAAGCAGGTGGTGGTGCTCGTCGAGGTCAAGGCGCGCTTCGACGAGCAGGCCAACATCGGCTGGGCGCGCACGCTGGAGCGGGCCGGCTGCCACGTCGTGTACGGGCTGGTGGGCCTCAAAACACACTGCAAGACCGCGCTGGTGGTGCGGCAGGAGGGCAACCAGATCCGCCGCTACTGCCACATCGGCACGGGCAACTACCACCCGAAGACCGCCCGGCTGTACGAGGACTTCGGCATGCTCACCGCCGACCCCGAGATCGGCAAGGATGTCACCGACCTCTTCAACGTGCTCACCGGTTACAGCCGCCAGACCGCGTACCGGCGGCTGCTGGTGGCCCCGCACGGCGTGCGCGCCGGCATCGTCGGCCGCATCGAGCGGGAGATCGAGCACGCCCGCCTCGGCGGGCGCGGGCTCGTGCAGATCAAGGTGAACTCGCTGGTCGACGAGGAGGTCACAGACGCGCTCTACCGGGCCTCGCAGGCCGGCGTGCAGGTCGACCTGATCATCCGGGGCATGTGCACGCTCCGTCCCGGCGTGCCCGGCCTGTCCGACAACATCCGGGTCCATTCGATTCTCGGCCGCTTCCTTGAGCACTCGCGCATCTTCCGGTTCGGCAACAACGGCTCCACCGAGTTCTGGATCGGCTCGGCCGACCTCATGCACCGCAACCTCGACCGCCGCGTCGAGGCGCTGGTGCAGGTGACCGACCCGGTCGCCCGCGAGGAGCTCGACCGGGTAATCAAGATGTCGATGAGCGACGAGTGCGAGGCGTTCGTGCTGCAGCCGGACGGCACCTGGCTCCGCAGGCAGGGCGAGATCCACCTCCAGGAGGCTCTCCTGCGCCGCGTACTTGGCGCATCGAAGTCTCGCACTGAGTAGGCTGATCGGATGCTGGAGGAGGAACGCAAGTACGAGGTGGAGCCGCGCTTCACGCTGCCAGATCTGACCCCGTGCCTGCCCTCCGGAGGCCGGGTCGACGAGCGGCCGCCGGTGACCCTCACCGCCACCTACTACGACGCACCCGACCTGCGCCTGGCGCGGGCGGGCGTCTCCCTGCGCTTCCGCAAGGGCGACGCCGAGCCGTGGACGGTCAAGCTGCCCGCCGACACCCCGGGTGTACGGCACGAGATCTCCCGTGGCGGCGGGCCCGGCACCCCGCCGGCCGACCTCGTCGCGCTTGTCACGGCGTACTCGCGGGGAGTCGACCTGGAGCCGGCCGCGGTGGTGCGCACGGTCCGCCGGGCCTACGAGGTGCGCGACGACGGCGATCGGCTGCTCGTCGAGATCGCCGACGACGCGGTCTCGGTGCTCGACGGCCGGAAGGTGACGTCGAAGTTCCGCGAGATCGAGGTGGAGCGCAAGGGCGGCGGCCGTAAGCTGCTCGACCGGATCGAGGAGGCGATGCGCGACGCGGGCGCGGTCGCCGGCGGGTTCACACCCAAGCACGTGCGCGCGCTCGGCGACGCGGCTGCCGGCCCGGCCGACCTCGTGCGCGCCAGTGAGCTGCCGCGCAAGCCACGGGCCGGCGAGGTGGTCACCGCCGCGATCCGCAAGGGCATCGAGCGGGTCCTCACCCACGACCCGCTGGTCCGGCTGCGCGCCCCGGTCGGGGAAAACGACACGGCGGTGCACCAGATGCGGGTCGGCTGCCGGCGGCTGCGCAGCGACCTCAAGACGTTCGGCCCGCTCGTCGACGGCTCGTGGGCCAAGCCGCTCCGCGACGAGCTTGGCTGGGTGGCCGGGCTGCTCGGCGGGGCCCGCGACGCCGAGGTGATGCGGGCCAGGCTGCGCCGCACCGCCTCCGCCGACCCGCTCAGCCCACCCGATGAGGCGTCCGTCGCGCGGATCGACGCCGACCTCGCCGCCCGCCACGAGGAGGCGCTCGTCGCGCTCGACGAAGGGCTCCGCTCGGACCGCTACGCGAAGCTCGTCGACAGCCTCGTCAGCGCCGCCCGCGAGCCACACCTCACCCCGCTGGCCCGCGAGCGCGCGATCGACGTGCTGCCCAAGCTCGTGTCCCGGCCGTGGCGCATGTTCGCCCTCGGCTCCAAGGGCGTCGACGGCGCGGCCGACCTCGATCCGTACGCGCCGGACGAGCACTGGCACGCGGTCCGCATCAACGGCAAGCGCGCCCGCTACGCCGTTGAGGCCGTCGCCGGGGTGCTCGGCGGCGCGGCGCCGGAGCTGGCCAAGGCGCTCGCCGGCGTGCAGGACCTGCTCGGTGAGCACCAGGACGCCGCCACGGCCGCCGAGACGTGGCTGTCCATCGCGATGTCCGACCCCGACGACCACTCCCTCGCGGTGACCGCGGGCCGGCTCTTCGAGCGCGAGCGCACCGCGATCCGCACGGTCCGCGCCGAGTTTCCCGAAGCCTGGCGGAAGGCGGCGAAGCCCCGGATGACAGATTGGCTTCCGTAGGCCCGATCCGGGCCGCCGGCGGCGTCGTCTGGCGGCCTGGCAAGCGCGGCGGTGTCGAGGTGTGCCTTGTGCACCGGCCACGCTACGACGACTGGTCGCTGCCCAAGGGCAAGCTCCACAGCAGGGAGCATCCGCTCGCCGCCGCGGTGCGCGAGGTGGCGGAGGAGACGGGGATACACGGGCGGCCGCAGGTGCGCCTCCCGTCGGTGCGCTACCGCCGCGACGGGCAGCCGAAGGTCGTCGACTACTGGTCGATGCGGGCGCTGTCGGCGGCGCGCTTCTCCCCCAACTCGGAGGTCGACCGGCTCCGCTGGGTCTCGCCGGAGGCGGCCGCGAGCACCGTGACGTACGCGCACGACGCCAGCGTGCTGCGCCACTTCGCGAGCCTGCCCCGGGTCACCGCGGTGATCGCGCTGGTGCGGCACGGGCTGGCGGGCAAGCGTGGCACGTGGAGCGGGCCGGACAGCGCCCGCCCGCTCGAACCCGCCGGTCGTGCCCAGGCGCGCGGGCTCGGCCCGGTGGTGGCCCAGGCGGCGCCGGAGCTGATCCTCTCCGCCACCGCCCGGCGGTGCATGCAAACGTTCGAGCCGCTGGCCGCCCGCCTCGACATGCCGATCGAGGTCGACTCCGTGTTCGACGAGCCGAAGGCGGGCCAGGATCCGGCCGACGTCGCCGCCGGTGCCGCCGCCCGCCTCGCCGAGCTGGCCACCACCCGCGAGTCGGTGGCCGTGTGCAGCCAGGGCAAGGTGATCCCGCCGGCCCTCGCCCGCCTGTCCGGGCTGGGCTCCCCGAAGGCGTGGGCCACGCCGAAGGGCGCCGGCTGGCTGCTTGCCTTCGCCGGCACCCATCTGGCCGGCGCCGACCGCCTCGCCATCTGACCCGCCCCACTCCCACTCGCTCGTAGGAGGGAGGCGGGGTATCCCCGCAGCGGGTGATACTTCGACCGTGAGCGAGCGAGTTGGCGCGGCGGCGTCTGGACGGAGCCGCCCCGCCGACGAAGTCGGGGTTTCGGGGTGGCGGAGGAAGACGTCGCCTTCAGCGCCGCACGA
>Ga0081539_10000614_pt1 | contig 72137 bp, 55 predicted proteins | sample TabmetS4T2R2_FD_71023 | JGI IMG/M metagenome (GOLD analysis project Ga0081539, IMG submission 71023) | Tabebuia heterophylla rhizosphere microbial communities from the University of Puerto Rico - S4T2R2 | ecosystem: Host-associated > Plants > Roots > Rhizosphere ...
TGCCTGTCTCTGCGTTCGGGCCGGGGCTGGCTGAATCTCAGTTACGCGGCGGCAGTGCCCGTGCTCTCGACCGGCCTGCTCGCCCTGCTTTTGAATCTGCTCTATGGCGATCTCACGGTCGTCTTTCAGACGAACTCGTTAGAGACGTACCTCGGCATGCTCGGCGTCGCCATCCCCGTGCAGGCCGCGACCAGATTCGTCACGAGCGGGCTGGCGGTCGGCTTCGTGACCGTACAGGATCGTTGGCGCGCGTGGTCGCGCATCATGCTCAACGCGCTGCTTATCAGCTTCGTCGGGGCGTGCGCGGCCGGGCTGTGCGCGAAGCTCGCCGGCTTCACGGGCGTAAACGTCTTTGTCTATGTCGCGCCCGTGCTTGCGGCCGGCTTCGTCGGCTGGGACGCCTTCCGCGACAACAAACACCTGCACGCCTCGCCCGCGCGCGCGGGCTTTGCGGCCGAGGTGAACGAGAGCGAGGAGCGTTTCCGCAGCGCGTTCGACTACGCTGCCATCGGCATGGCGCTCGTCTCGGCGCAGGGGCGCTGGCTGCAAGTCAACCACTCACTCTGCCGCCTGCTCGACTACACAGAGCGCGAGCTGCAAGCCACAGACCTGCTGACCGTCATTCACCACGACGAGGTGGGTGCGGTCTTCGAGAACATCAAGCGGCTGCTGAAGGGGCAGCACCCGGTCTTCCAGATGGAACTGCGCCTCCGGCACAAGCACGGGCGCGAGGTCTGGGTGCTCTCAAGCGTCTCGCTCGCCAGCCAGAGCCACAGCCAGGCGGCGCACCTGATCTTCCAGGTGCAGGACATCACAGATCGCAAGGTCGCCGAGCAGCGCCTACAGCACGACGCCTTCCACGACGCGCTGACCGGCCTCCCCAACCGCGCCATGTTCCTCGACCACCTGCGCCTCGCCATCGGGCGCGCGCAACGGCGCGAGGGCAAGGGCTTCGCCGTGCTCTACCTCGACGTGGATCGCTTCAAGGTGATCAACGACAGCCTCGGCCACCCCATCGGCGATCAACTGCTAATCGGCCTGGCGCGGCGGCTCGAAGGCTGCCTGCGCCCCGGCGACACAGTCGCGCGCCTCGGCGGCGACGAGTTCGTCCTGCTGGTCGAAGACCTGAACGGCGAGGCGGAAGCAATCGTGGTCGCGCAGCGCATCCAGGCGCAACTGCAAGTCCCATTCGATCTGAGCGGGCGCGAGGTGTTCGCTACCGTGAGCATCGGCATCGCGTCGAGCTGGACGAGCTACCAGAACCCGGAAGACATCGTGCGCGACTCGGACACCGCGATGTACCGCGCGAAGACGATGGGCAAGGCGCGCTTTGAAATCTTCGACGGCGAGATGCACGCGCACGCCACGAGCGTCCTGCAACTCGAAACCGACATGCGCCACGCGCTCGAACGCGAAGAGTTCTTCGTCCACTACCAGCCCATCGTGTCGCTCGAAGACTTCAAGCTACGCGGCTTCGAGGCGCTGGTGCGCTGGCAGCACCCGGAGCGTGGCTACATCTCGCCGGGCGAGTTCATCCCGATTGCCGAGGAGACGGGCCTCATCATCCCACTCGGCGAGTGGGTCTTGCGCCAGGCGTGCATGCAGATGGAGCGCTGGCAGAAGATTTTCCCGGCCGAGCCGCCCTTGGTCATCAGCGTCAACCTGTCGAGCAAGCAGTTCATCCAGCAAGACCTGATCAAGGACGTGGCGCGCATCCTGACGGAGACGGGCATCGATCCGAAGGGGCTGAAGCTGGAGATCACCGAGAGCATGGTGATGGACAACGTCGAGCAGGCGACCGAGATGCTCCGGCAGTTGCGCGGGCTTGGCCTGAAGCTCTCGATAGACGACTTCGGCACGGGCTACTCGTCGCTTTCATACCTGCACCGCTTCCCCGTCGACACGCTGAAGATCGACCGCTCGTTCGTCACGCGCATGACGGACAACAACGAGAACCTTGAGATCGTCCGCACCATCGTCACGCTCGCGCAGACGCTCGGCATGGACGTGGTGGCGGAGGGCGTCGAGACGAACGAACAACTTTCGATGCTGCGCACGCTCGGCTGCGAGTACGGGCAGGGCTACTTCTTCTCGAAGCCGGTGGACGCCAAGGGCGCGGAGAAGATCATCTGCGACACCTACGTGATGGGCGGCGCGAAACTCCCGCCGCAACCCGCACGCGGCGCAACGCCCAGAGTGATGACCGCCTAGCGAAAGAAGAATTAATCACAAAGACACGAAGACACGAAGAAGCGCCGGGTCTTTCTTCGTGTCTTCGTGTCTTCGTGTCTTTGTGGTTAATTCGCGCCCGGCCGACTATAGAACCGCACGTTGAATCTCGCCTCCGCGCCCGCGCCCAACACGATCAGGTTGCTCTCGACGCCGCGCGCTTGCAGGTTGAAGGCGTCGGTCGGGCAGGTGTTCGGCTCGACGCAGATAGCGCGGCGCGGCGCGGGCGGCGTGTAGACGACGACGTGCGGAAACTGCCGCGCATCGAACTCGACGACGGTCTGTCGCCCGGCATCCGCGTCCGTCAGCACGCAGCGCGTCTGCCCGTCTGCGTCCGCCGCCACGCCGGTGTAGATGTCGTCCAACTGCAACTCGTTCACGTCCGCCGCCCGGCGTAGATCGAACGCGCCTGCCACGTCAAGCAACCGCCCCGTCGGCAGGCTATCCGCCAACTCCCAACGTTTGTCCGCCGGCACGGTCAGCGTGCCGCGCGCGGGGCGACGAAAATAAGGGTGGATGCCGAAGCCAGCGGGCATCGCTGCGTCGCCCGTGTTGCGCGCGACGGTGGCCATTTCCAGCGTGCCGCCGCGCAGGCGGTAAGTCACCTCAAGCTGGAACGGGAAAGGGAACTGGGTGAGCACCTGCTCCGCGTAGTCGCGCGCGTCGAAGCGCGCCGTGAGCCACGCGCCCGCCTCGTCCGACGCGCCGTGCTCGACCACCCGCCAAGCCTTGTCGCGCACGAACCCGTGGCGCGGCGGGTTGACCTCAAAGGTGCGCCCCTGAAAAGTGAACCGGCCGTCCCTGATGCGGTTGGGGAAGGGGAACAGGATGGGGATGCCGTAGCTCGTCGGCTTCTGCCGGAACTCCGCGAACTCGACCGGCTCAAGCACGGGTAGGTCTGTCCCGAAGGCAAAACAGTTGCAGCCGAAGCCGGGCGCGATCTCGGCCGCCGCACCGTCGGCGGCGCGCAGGGCAAAGACCTCGACGCCGTCGCGTTGTTGAGCTTCGACGGAATAACTTGCTGTCATCGGTTATCTTCTCCTGTCAGTAGAGGGCGACTTAGGGGTCTCGTCTTTAGTCATTATTCCTAACTCGCCTTTCATTCAATGCCTGAACAGCTCAAGCAGCCGGCCGTGTTCGAGCGCAAGGAGCACGACCGACAGGGCCGCGAGCGCGTACATGACCGGGTGAATCTCCCTGCGCCGGCCCGTCATCAGGTAAAGCCCCGTGTGCGCGATGAAGCCCCAGAGGATGCCCTGCGTGATCGAGAAGGTGAGCGGGATGAGAATGATGGTCAGAAAGGCGGGCAGGGCTTCTTCGATGCGCGTGAAGTCGAGCGCCGCGACGCTGCGAAACATTGCCGCGCCGACCATGAGCAGGACGGCGGCGGTCGCGTAAGGGGGCACCATCGCCGCGAGCGGCGCGAGGAAAAAGCAGGGCAGGAAGCAGAGCGCCGTGAAGACCGAGGTCAGCCCGGTGCGCCCGCCCATGTTGATGCCGGCGACGCTCTCGATGTAGGCCGTGCCGGACGAGCTGCCAGCCAGCCCCGCGCCGAGTGTCGCCCATGCGTCAACGATCAAGCCCTCGCGCAGGTTGCGCGGGTGGCCCGTCTCATCCGTCAACCCGGCCGCCTGCGAGACGCCGATGAAGGTCGAGATAGAGTCGAACAGGTCGGTGAAGAGGATCGAGATGATCGCGGGCAGGAGCGACCATTTAAGCGCGCCGAGTATGTCGAGCTTGAGAAATGTGCTGCCGAAGTCGGGCCGGCTGAAGAGTTGCGCAGGCGCGGGCGTCAGCCCCGCGAGCCAGGCGATGAGCGTCACGACGAAGATACTGGCGAGGAACGCAAAGGGGCTGCGCCGGACGTAGAGCCACACGGCGATGGCGACGCCGAGCACGGTGAGGAGCGCCTTCGCGTCGAGCGTGCCGAGCTTGACGAACGTGGCCGGGTCGGGCGCGATCAGCCCCGCGTTCTTCAGGCCGATGAAGCTGAGAAAGACGCCTATGCCGGCGGCCGTCGCCGTGCGCAGGCCGGGCGGGATGGCGCGTGCGATGGTCGTGCGGATCGGCGTGACTGAGATCAGCAGAAAGAGCACGCCCGCCCAGAAGATGATGCCGAGCGCGACGGGCCACGGCACTTTCTGCCCGATGATGATCGTGTAGGCGAAGAAGGCGTTTAAGCCCATCCCCGGCGCGACGGCGAACGGCAGGTGCGCGTAGAGGCCCATCAACAGCGTCATCACGAAACAGACGAGCACCGTCGCCGTCAGCACGCCGCTAAACGACATGCCCGTCCCCTGTGCCGCGAGGATGGACGGGTTCACGACGACGATGTATGCCATCGTGAAGAAAGTCGTTAGCCCCGCGACTGCTTCGGTGCGCACGCTTGGTCTTACTTCGTGCTCACTGGCCCGCGCCTCCGCCTGCTCGGCTCGCTCATTCATCGCCCGCTCAGTCTCCGCATGGTGTTCGCACAAGCCGGCACAAGATATACGCAACGGTTGGAAAACGAAAGTGATAACTTGAGTCAGGGTTCGGTGCATACGTGCTGACCGGCGAAGGCGGTAACCACGAAAGCACACGACGCAACACGAATAAGGAGCAAGAAGCCTGCGGCCATGTTTCGTGTCGTTTCGTGTGCTTTCGTGGTTACCGCCTTCGGTCAGGTTCTCATCAGTTCGCCGGCAGATATTTGTGCCGCTCCGGCGCAGGTGCTATAAGCCTCGGCCGGCACGGCGACAAGGCGGCCACCAGAGCGCATGAATCTCGTCGAATACATCTTCCGCGCGGTGCGCGAGCACGGGCGCTGGTCGCAGACGGCTGTCGCCTGCGACGCGGAGCGGCTCAGTTACGCGGAGCTGTTGCGGTTGGCGCGCAAGTTCGCCGGCCTCCTGTGGCATCTGGACGTGCGGGCGGGCGAGCGCGTGGCGATTGTGGCGCGCGACTGCCCGGAGTGGGTGGTCGCGTTCCTGGGCACGACGGCGGTCGGCGCGGTGGCCGTCCCCGCCAGCACGTTGATGACCGAGGCGGAGTTCGAGTACGTCCTCGACCACAGCGGCGCGACCACGCTGGTGCTGACCGCGGAACAGCTTGAGAAGCTGGACAGGATCAGGCCGCGCCTGCCGCAGCTACGCCACTGCCTGCTGATTGACGGTGCGGCCGCAGGCACGCTCGATTTTCACGCGGAGCTGGCCGCCGCGACCGAAGCGGCCGTCGCGCCCGTCGCGGACGACGCGCTCGCCTTCCTGCTCTACACCTCCGGCAGCACGGGCCGACCCAAAGGCGTGATGCACCTGCACCGCAACCTGCCTTACACGGTCGAGACGTTCTGTAAACAAGTCCTGCGCGTCCGCGCCGATGATCGCCTCTTCTCTTCGTCGCGCCTGTTCTTCGCCTACGGTCTGGGCAACAGCCTCTCGTTCCCGCTCGCCTCCGGCGCGACGGCCGTCCTCTGCCGCGAACGACCGACGCCGCCCGTCGTCGCCGAACTCTTCCGCGCGCAGCGACCCACGATCTTCTTCGCCGTGCCCGCCGTCTATCGCGCGCTGCTCGAATATGAACGGCAGGGCCAGGCGCTCGACACAGGCTCTCTTCGCTTCTGCGTCTCGGCCGGCGAGAAACTGCCCGCCGCCCTGTGGCACGAGTGGCGACAAACGACCGGCCTCGACATCCTCGACGGCATCGGCTCGACCGAGATGCTACAAATGTTCATCTCGAACACGCACGAGCAGATCACGCCCGGCAGTTCGGGCCGCGTCGTGTCCGGCTACGAGGCGAAGCTGCTCGATCACGCGGGGCGCGAGATCGAGGGCGCGGGCGAAGGCGATCTATTGATTAAAGGCGGGAGCGCCCTCGCCGGCTACTGGCGCGACGCGGAGAAGACCGCCGCGACGGTGCAGGGCGACTGGGTGCGCACGGGTGACATCTACCGCCGCGACGAGGCGGGCAACTACTGGTTCGAGGGGCGCAACGACGATCTCTTCAAAGTCAAAGGGCTGTGGGTCGCGCCCGTCGAAGTCGAGGAGGCGCTGTTAGCCTGCGCCGAAGTCGCAGAAGCGGCCGTCGTGCCCGGCACGGACGCCGACGGGATGACGACGGTCGTGGCCTACGTCGTGCTGAAAGTCGGGCACGCGGCCGATGAGGCGACGGCAGAAAGTGTGCGCGCCCGTGTCGCCGCGCAACTGCCCGCGTACAAGTGTCCTAGTCAAATCAACTTCGTGCGCGAGTTGCCGCGCACGGCGACGGGGAAGCTGCAAAGGTATAAGCTGAGAGGCTGAGTGTGCGCCCGCGCACAGCGGTTAGCTTGACTGCGGTCGTCTTTGGAATAAACGTTGGAGTCGCCCTGAGAGCCACCTCAGGGCGAGCCGAAAAAAGTTGTGCCGGGGCGGCGGCTCTTCGGGCGCGGCCTGCGCTTCAGCTTCGAGCGCGGTGAAGAACTGCGCCGCCATCATCTTCGCCGCGCCCTGAATCATGCGCTGCCCGACGCCGGCAATCGTGCCGCCCACTTGCACGTCGCCCGCGTACTTGATGACGGTCACGCCGTCCCGCTCCGCGAGGTCGAGGTCGCCCGCGCCCTTCAAAAAACCCGGCTGGCCACGGCCGTCAACCACGATGCGGTAGTGCTCCGGCGGGCGCATGTCTTCCAGCCGGACGTTGCCCGTGAATAGGCCCTTGATCGCGCCCACGCCCGCACGCAAGGTCGCCGCGTAAGCGTGCTCGCCCGTCTGCTCCAGACGCTCGCAGCCCGGAATGCAGCGCGCCAGCACCGCCGGATCAACCAGCGCCGCATAGACCCGTGCCCGCGCCGCGCGCAGTTCGTGTGTGCCTTCGATCTTCATCAAAGTTCAAGGTGCAAAGTTCAAGGTGCAAAGTTCAAGGTCAAGCAACTTTGAACTTTGCACCTTGAACTTTGAACTTACCGCTTGGCCGCCTCCGCAATCGCGCGGCGCGTGTAGACCTGCGCGAGGTGGCGGCGGTAGTCGGCTGAGGCGAATAGATCGTCGTTTAGGTCAACGTTGTCGGCCGCGTGGGCGGAAGCATTGGCGATGGTCTGCTCGTCGAGCGCGCCGCCGGTCAGCGCCTGCTCGACGCCTGCGGCGCGGTAGGCTTTGGCGGCGACGCCGGTGATGCCGACGGCGACAGCCTGACAGGCGTCGCCCTGCCGCGCGAGATTGACGGCGACGCCGACGACGGCAAAGCCGGACGCGGGGTGCGGCATCTTCAAATAAGCCTGGCTCGTGCGCGCCGCGGCGAGCGGCACGCGAATCTCGCGCAGAATTTCGCCGGGCTGGAGCGCGGTCGTGAGCATGTCAACGAAGAAGTCCGTGGCCTTGATCGTGCGCTCGCCGTTGGCGCTCGCGGCGACGAGTTCGGCGTCGAGCGCGAGGACGGCGGCGGGCCAGTCCGCGGCCGGGTCTGCGTGCGCCAGGCTGCCGCCGATTGTCCCCTTGTTGCGCACCTGCACGTCGCCGATTGAGCCGGCGCACGCCGCGAGCAGCGGGCAGAGGTCGCGCAGGCGCGCGGATGACTCAAGCTCGTAGTGCGTCGTCAGCGCGCCGATGCGTAGCTGCCCGTCCTCCTCGCGGACGTAAGTCAGGTCTTTCAGCCGGCCGATGTCGATCAACAACTGCGGCTGCGCCAGCCGCAGCTTCATCGCCGGGATCAGGCTGTGCCCGCCCGCCAGAATCTTCGCCTCGTCCTGATGTTGCGCCAGCAACGCGACAGCTTCATCGAGCGACGACGGCACGACGTAATCGAATTGCGCTGGAATCATAGGTCTATTCCCTTCAAGCTGCCATGGGATATTGTCCGCGGTTAAAAGTTTGCGCCGCCGTTCGCCGCCATATGCCTTAGTCCCGGCAGGCAGATTGGACGGCCCGCGGCGCTCTAAAGGTCCCCGACTTTTTGCGCGGCCACCGCGAGCGCCGCTTCAAGTTTTCCAAAGCCATTGGCGGTGAAGAGATCAACCCATTGCCACTTGGAAAGGCGGTCGGGCACGGCACACTCCTCAAGGCGGACTGGGATAATGTAGATGGTGCCTTCCGGCTGCTCATCGGCAACGTCGAGCGCGCGGACGATCTCTTTCTGCACGTAGCCGCGTTTTTCCGAGCGCCCTGACAGGCAAACCAGAACGACATGCGCCTGACGGACGGCCCGCTGAATCTCGCGGTCCCAAACCTGTCCGGGCAGCAACTTTTCCTCGTCCAGCCAAGGATCGTAGCCGAGTTTGCGCAAGGTCGTATAGAGTTGCCGGACAGGTTCTTTGTCCTCAGAGGCGTGGCAGAGAAAGATGCTCAGAGCCTTTGCCCCTTGTGCGGCGGCCGGCCGCGCGGGGTTGGGGCCGGCCGACTGCGCCGCCGGCACGCCGCGCACAACGCCTGGGCGGTAGGCCGGCTCGGCCGGGAGCGGGCGGTCGTGCCGCCCGAAGGTTTGGCCGGCGAGCGGCCCGGTGAGCACTTGATAAGACTGATACTTCTTCATTAACAGCACGCCCAGCTCGCCCTTAACTTTCTCGACCCGCACCAGCTCCGGGTTCCGCACCGCCACGATCTGCCCGTCCTGATCAAGAAAAAGGGCCGCCTCAGTCAGCGCGTCGGTGCGGGTCGGATCGAGTATGAACCGCTCACCACTTTCATTCTCGGCATAAGTGCCGGCGATTGCCCGCGCCAGGGGTTCCGCAAACTGGTCGAGGTGTTGCATGGCATACGAGACGATGTCGTGCACGTAATCGCCGATTTCACTGTGCAGTTGGTCTTTAGCGGCTTCGGGCATCGCCCGGTAGACTTCATCCATAAAATCGGCGAACGCCGAAGACCGATACCGGCGCGCTCTTTTGTGGGCCTCGTCCGATTGAAGTGACATAGACTTTACCTTCCGAACAGACTTGGTCGATGAAGCCATAGCCCGGACATCAGTGTGCGCCTATGATGCGCCAGATTGTCTCCGGCTTGAGCGGCATGTCGAGGTGGCGGACGCCGAAGGGCGCGAGCGCGTCAACGACGGCGCTGACAATCGCGGGCGTCGCGCCGATGGTGCCGGCTTCGCCGACGCCCTTGACGCCGAGCGGGTTGACGGGCGTGGGCGTCTCCGTGCGATCAAGCTCGAACCAGGGGAGCATGTGCGCGCGCGGCAGGGCGTAGTCCATCAGCGTGCCGGTGACGAGTTGGCCGCTCTCGTCATAGACGACCGTCTCGTAGAGCGCCTGACCGAGCGCCTGCACGATGCCGCCGTGCACCTGCCCGTCCACGAGCAGCGGGTTGATGACCTTGCCACAGTCGTCCACGGCGACGTAGCGCACGAACTTGACAGCGCCCGTGTCGCGGTCAACCTCGACGACGGCGATGTGCGTGCCGAAGGGGAAGGTGAAATTCTTCGGCTCGAAGAAGTAGGTCGCGGACAGCCCCGGCTCCATGTCGGGCGGCAGGTCTTTGGCGAGGTGCGCGGCGAGCGCCACGTCTTGCAGCGAGACGTGTTTGCCGTCCGCGTCGGGCGCGGGCAGAGCGCCCGCGGGGTCTTGGCCCGCGGGCAGAACGGCCGGTGGCACTTCGCCCGGATCAGCGCCGGCCGCCGCGGCCGCAGACTTCTTCTCACCCGCGCGCGTAAACTTGCCGTCAGCGAAGAAGACGCTGGCGGCGTCCGTGCCGAGCAGGTGCGCGGCGATCTTCGCCGCCTTCTCCTTCAGCCGCTCGATGGCGACATAGACAGCCGTGCCGCCGACGGCGGTGGCGCGGCTGCCGAACGTGCCGATGCCGTACTGCACGACGGACGTGTCGCCGTGGATGACGGTCACGTCCTTCAGGTCAACACCCAGCTCGTCGGCGGCGAGTTGCGCGAACGAAGTCTCCTGCCCCTGCCCGTGCGGCGACGCGCCGGTGAGGACGGTGACTTTGCCGGTCGGCTCGATGCGCACGGTCGCGCTCTCCCAGCCGCCCGCGGGCATCGCCTGCGACGGCCCGAGCGCGCAAATCTCGACGTAGGTCGAGACGCCGATGCCGACGAGCCGCCCGCGCTCGCGCGCCAGCTTCTGTTCCGCGCGCAACTCCGTGTAGTCGGCGTTGGCGAGCGCCTTGTCAAGCGCGCCCGCGTAGTCGCCGCTGTCGTAGAAGAGGCCGGTCGCCGTCTTAAACGGGAACTCGTCGGGGCGCGGGAAGTTGCGCCGCCGCGCCTCGACCGGGTCTAGCCCAAGCTCGGCGGCGACCAGATCGAGCGCGCGCTCGACGACGTAGGTCGCCTCGGGCCGGCCCGCGCCACGGTAAGCGTCCGTCGCCATCTTGTTGGTGAAGACGCCGGTGACGTTGATCTGGATCGCGGGAATCTTGTAGCAGCCGGAAAGCATCAAGCCGGTCAGCGTCGGGATGGCGGGCGTCAGTAGTTGGTGATACGCGCCAAGGTCGGCGATGACGTTGTAGCGGAGGCCCATCACCGTGCCGTCCGCTTTGCAGCCGACCTCGATCTCGCCAATCTGGTCGCGCCCGTGTATGGTCGCCTGCATGTTCTCGCGCCGCGTCTCGATCCACTTGGCGGGCCGGCCCGTCTGCATCGAAATCCAGCCGAGGAGCGCCTCCTCCGCGTAGACGTTCAGCTTCGAGCCGAAGCCGCCGCCGACTTCCGGCGTGATGACGCGCAACTTGTTCTCAGGCATGCCGAGCATGAGCGCGAGTTGCGTGCGCAGCAGGTGCGGAATCTGCGTCGAAGACCAGACGGTCAACTCCTCTTCGCCCGGCAGGTAGCGCGCGAGCACGCCGCGCGGCTCCATCGCCACGGGCGCGAGTCGCTGGTTGATGATGCGCTGCCTGATGACGTGATCCGCGCCCCCCAGCGCCCCCTCGATGTCGCCCTCGCCCGCCGTCAGCTTGTACGCCACGTTGCTGCCAAACTGTTCGTGTATCACCGCGCCGCCTTCGCCCGCCGCCGTTACCGCGTCCACCACGGCGGGCAACTCATCGTAATCAACCACGACGAGGTCGGCCGCGTCGCGCGCCGCGTAAGGGTCGGTCGCCACGACCGCCGCGACCGGGTGGCCGACGAAATAGACCTTGTCTTTGGCAAGCACACGATGATCGGGGATTTTCAGATCGGGCAGATTGCCAGCGCACGGCACAGGCCCGACCTTTTCAGCCACGTCGCGCCCCGTATAAACGGCGACCACGCCCGGCGCTTCGAGCGCCGCGCTCGCGTCCACGTTCGTAACGCGCGCGTGCGCGTAGATCGAGCGCACGAACGCGACGTGCAGCGTGTCCGGCAGCCGTATGTCGTCCACGTAATGCGCCAGCCCCTTGATCAGCCGCGGGTCTTCCGTCCGCTTCACTCTCCGCCCGACGTATTTTTCCGCCATTAGAACCTCCGAAGAACCGTGACGGGTGACAGGTGACAGGTGACAGGAGAAAGCCTTTCTTGCTTGTCACCTGTCACCTGTCACTGCTTTGCCGCGTACTCGACGGCTTCGACGATGTGCTGGTAGCCGGTGCAGCGGCAGAGATTGCCTTCGAGGGCGTGGCGAATCTCGTCGCGCGACGGGTTTGAGTTGCGTTCGAGCAGTTGCGCGGCGGTCATGATCATGCCGGGCGTGCAGTAGCCGCACTGGAGGCCGTGGCACTCCCAGAAGCCCTGCTGCACGGGGTGTAGCTCGCCGTCGCGGGCCAGCCCTTCAATCGTCGTGACGCTCGCGCCGTCGGCCTGCACGGCGAACATCGTGCAGGACTTGACGGCCTGCCCGTCAATGATGACCGTGCACGCGCCGCACAGCGACGTTTCGCAGCCGACGTGCGTGCCCGTCAGGTTCAGCACGTCGCGCAGGTAGTGGACGAGCAGCAGGCGCGGCTCGACCTCGTGCGTGTGCTCCGTGCCGTTGACGTTGATGGTGATGGCTCTCTTCATCTGCCCGCGCCCTCGCTTCTATGGAAGAGTCAACTACATAAACCCGTGCGCCCGCGCGCCGCGCCGCCCGACTGTCAGGAAAGCAAAACCCGGATTGATCTTTGGCCGTGCTTCTAAGCCAAATCGGGTCGAAAGTCAATGGGAAGGGAAAGAAAGAAGGGATGAGGGATGAGGGATGAGGGATGAATAAAGATAATTCGGTTCTTATTCATCCCTCATCCCTCATCCCTCATCCTTCATCCCTTGCCCTCGCCGCGTGCGTTGTGCGACATTAGCCGCCCGCACGCTTCGGGCATTCGCTAGACCGGAGGGATACAATCTTGCCGCAGAGTCGCAAGCGCCAGACGGGGAAGAGGAAGGGGCGTAGGGGGCTGTACGCGCAGCAGCCGTCGCCGCGCGGAGGGACAAAGAGCAGTACGCGTCTGATCGCCGTCGTCCTGATCGCCGCGCTCGGCTTGACGGGGCTGGCCTATCTCTTCCTGCGCGGCAGTTCGACGGGCGGCGGCAAGGAAGTGACGACCGCTTCGGGGCTGCGCTATGTGGACGAGGTCGTAGGTACGGGCGCGGAGGCGCAGGTGGGGCAGAAGGTTTCGGTCAACTACACGGGACTGCTTGAGAGCGGCACGAAGTTCGACAGCTCGCTCGATCCGGGCAAGCAGCCGCTGGAGTTCACCGTCGGCGGGGGACAGATGATCCAGGGTTTCGACGAAGGCGTGCGCGGCATGAAGGTCGGCGGCAAACGCAAACTGATCGTTCCGCCCAGACTCGGCTACCGTGCGGCGGGCAAACCGCCCACCATCCCCGGCAACGCCACACTCATCTTCGAGATCGAACTGCTCGGCATCAAGTAGAGGAAAGGGATGAGGGATGAGGGATGAGGGATGAACGAAGAACAAGGTACGCTCGACATTTTTCTTTCATCCCTCATCCCTTTTCATGTAGTGCGCGACGAGGGCTTCGAGGGTGAGTTGGTCTTCTATGGTCAACTCATGAAACTCGACGCCGAAGCCGACGCCCGGCATGTGGTAACGCACAGAGCCGCGCAGCAGGTGTTCTTCCGGCAGCGAGAGGCGGACGTAGACGGTCTGCGCGACGCTCACCTCGTCTTCGGTCTGGACAAAGCAGCCGCCGATGCTGATGCTGGTGATGCGGGCCGGGCGCGCGCAGATTTTGGTGGAGCCCCAATCAATGTAGAGCGAAATGCGGACGCGCGGGTGTCTGCGTCGTTCGGTCACGATCCCTCCAACGCGGCCACCCAAGTTGAGAGCACGGCGGCGCGTGAGGCGCGGCCCGTTGCTCAGGAAAAATTTCCGAAGTGTTACTGCCGAGACGTTATAATACTGTCCGACATGAAAAGTAAACACGCGCTCCCCCGCCTGGCCACGCTGGCGCTCGTCTGCCTGTGCTGCCTGCTGGCCTGTGCCTGCTCGTCCGCGCCGTCGGCGGGTGCAGTCCCGTCTGTCGCCGCGACCCCAGACCCCGCGCTGCTCCGACAGGCCGACGAGAGTTATGCACAACGCGCCGACCTTGAGCGCGTGCGCGCCGGTCTCGTCCTGCTCAGGCGGGCGCGCGCCATCGCGCCGACCGACTACGAGGCGGCGTGGCGCACGGCGCGGCTGGCGTACACGCTGGGCGATAAGTCGAAGGACGAGAAGGAGCGCGAGGCGGCGTTCCGCGAGGGCATAGAGGCCGGCGAGACCGCTGTGCGCGCGCAGCCCAATAAGCCTGACGGGCATTTCTGGCTCGGCGCGAACTACGGCGGCTTCGCGCAGACGCAAGGGGCGCTCGCCGGCCTGAGCTACGCCGACAAACTCCGCCGCGAGATGGAGACGGCGCAGAAGCTCGAAGCGACCGGCTTCCACGGCTCGACCTACATGGCGCTGGGGCGGCTCGACCTCGAACTGCCCGGCTGGCTCGGCGGCGACCGCCAGCGCGCCCAGGCCACGCTGGAACAGGGTCTGCAATACGGGCCCGAAAACATGATGCTGCGCCTGCAACTGGCGAAAGCCTACCTCGCCAACAAACGGCCCGAAGACGCGCGCAAGCAATTGAACTACATCCTCACGATCAAGCCCGACCCCGACTACCTGCCCGAATACAACGAGTCCCTGGCCGAGACGCGCGAGCTGCTGAAGAAACACTTCTGAGCGTCGCTAAGAAAAGCTTGAACCACGAAAGCACACGAAACAACACGAAATAAGCAGCACGAAATGAGTTGTCAGCTTCGTGCCCCTGCTTCGTGTTGTTTCGTGTGCTTTCGTGGTTCATTGCCCGGTCGAGTCTTGTAGTCTGCCTGACTCTCACTCCCAACGCTACGGCTGATTTAATCTGTATGGCCGCGCCTGCGGCTCGCCTCAAGTCCGCCTCAAGAATTTCTCAACCGCCCCGCCTATCCTGTACCCGTTCCCAAGTAGCAATCTCTGCTTCAGGGCTGCCCCGTTCGTCCGGCGCGGACGGGACGAGCCGGACGAGGCCGTTGAAAAAGGAGACAGGCTCATGAGTCGTCAGCAGGTTAACCGAACTGCACTGCGCGCGCTGGTCTTCGCCGCGCTCTGTGCTTGCGTAGTCTGCCTGGTGGGGACGCGCGCGACGCGAGGCGCGAACCCGCCGAGCGGCGTCGTCACGCTCGCCAACACGGCGGCGAACCCCGTTAACTATTCGGCGGGGCCGTTCCTCGTCCCGAACCCTTCGGGGCTGGTCGGCCTCCAATGCAGCCCGACGCTGCCCTGCGACGACTACTTCCTGACCGTCAACATTCCCGATTCTTACGTGGACACGCACGAGGTGCGCGTGCGCTGGAGTTGGACGAGTCCCGGCGCGGACTTCGACGTGGTGGTTTACAAGAACAACCGCATCTTCGGGCAGGCCGGCTCGTCCTCAATGCCGGAGTACGTCGTGCTACCGGCCAAGCAGGCGAGCTACGTGCTCCGCTCCGTGCCCTTCAACCCGAACGGCAGCACGCTGAACGTGAAAATCTGGGTCGCGCCAAAGCCACAGGCCCGCGCCGCCGCGTCGGGCACAGCGCCGACCTTCCAGAACTACGTCGCGCCCGCTGGCATGGGCGACTCTTCGGGCGAGCCGTCCATCGGCGTCAACTGGCGCACCGGCAACGTCATGTTCGACGCCGAGCTTGAGACCTTCCGCGTGACCTTCGACGACTCGGTCACGCCCGCCGCGGCCACCTGGGTTGATGTCAGCCCGGCCACTTCAGCCACTTCGCTCGACCCGATCCTGTTCACGGATCACCTGACCGGGCGCACCATTGTCTCGCAGCTATCGGGCACGACCAGTCTGTCGTCCTACTCGGACGACGACGGCGCGACTTGGACGGCGAACGAGGGCGGCGGGCTGACCTCCGGCGTGGATCACCAGACGGTCGGCGGCGGCCCCTACGCGCCGCCGCTCACCGGTGGCACGAGCGCCTACCCGCACGCCGTCTACTACTGCTCGCAGCAACTCTACACCGCCTTCTGCGCGATGAGTCCTGACGGCGGCGCGACCTACGGCCCGACCGTGCCGCTCTACACCAGCGAATGCGGCGGCATCCACGGGCACGTCAAGGTCGCGCCCGACGGCACGGTCTACGTGCCCAATCACAACTGCGGCGAGAACCAGGGCGTCAGCGTCTCGGAGAACAACGGCGTGACTTGGACTGTGCGCAAGGTGGTTGATAACGACGTGACTTCCACGCTCAACGATAGCGTGCCGAGCGACTGGGATCCATCGGTCGGCATCGGGAGTGACGGCACGGTCTACTTCGGCTACAAGGGCGGCGGCGAGGCGCACGTCGCCGTCTCGCACGACAAGGGGCGGACGTGGGTGTTGGACACGGCGGTCGCGCCGGGGTTGGTGCGCAACACGGCGTTCCCGACCGTGGTCGCGGGCGACGGCGACCGCGCGGCCTTCGCCTTCCTCGGCACGGACGTGCCGGGCGGCGAACCCGCTGCCGTCTGGTATCTCTACGTGGCGGTGACTTACGACGGCGGGCAATCCTGGTTCACCGTCAACACCACGCCCAACGACCCCGTCCAGCGCGGCACGATCTGCTCCGGCGGATTGGGCTGCGCGGGCGACCGTAACCTGCTCGACTTCATGGACGCGACCATTGACCGCGAAGGGCGCATCCTCGTCGGCTACGCGGACGGCTGCATCACGGCGCAGTGCATCGCGGGCGTGAAGGCGGACGGCTCGCCCGCGCCGAACGACGGCCGGAAGAAAGCGACCATCGCGCGCCAGGCCACGGGCGCGCGCCTGCTCGCCGTGCCGGCGGTCGTCAATTAATGACCGGCGGGCGCGGCCGGGATTGAACATTCCGGCGATTGCTGGCAAGGTTAACGGCCACCTGGATGGTGGCCGTTATTTTTTTGGTTGGTTCTGGCGTGTGACGGTTTTTAACACAGAGCACCCAGAGACACAGAGATCACAGAGAGTTGATCTCTTCTCTGTGTGCTCTGTGTTGAACTAAATCTCCGCCATACGCAACTTCCAAAATAAATGCAGACGACGCACCCGAACCACCCCGAAGCGAGTCAACACCCCGGTCGCTGGCGCGCGCTCGTCTTGCTCGCGCTCGCGGAACTGCTCGGCATGTCGCTGTGGTTCAGCGCGGCGGCGGTCGTCCCCGTCTTGCAGCGCGAATGGCAACTCTCGCCGACGCGCGCCGGCTGGCTCACACTCGCCGTGCAGTTGGGCTTTGTCACCGGCACGCTCGTGAGCGCGCTCGTCAACCTGCCGGACGTTATCAGCACGCGGCGTCTGTTCGCCGCGTCGGCCACGCTCGGCGCGCTCACCAACGCACTCTTCGGCCTCTACGCGCACGACCTCAAGACCGGCCTCGCCTTGCGCTTCCTGACGGGCGCGTGCCTGGCGGGCGTCTATCCGCCGGGGATGAAACTGATGGCGACGTGGTGGCGGCGCGGGCGCGGGATGGCGCTCGGCGTGCTCGTCGGCGCGCTGACGCTCGGCAAGGCCGCGCCCTACCTCATCAACGCCGTCGGCAGCGCGAACTGGCGCGCGAACGTCCTGTTCGTCTCCGCGCTGGCGGTCGCGGGCGGTCTCGTCGTGCTCCTGTTCGTCGGCGACGGCCCTTACGCGCAGCCGGTCGTGCCCTTCGACTTCGCGCAGGTCAAACAGGTCTTCCGCAACCGCGGCGTGCGGCTCGCCAACTTCGGCTACTTCGGCCACATGTGGGAGTTGTACGCGATGTGGACATGGACGCCCGTGATGCTACGCGCGAGCCTGCGCGGGCACGACCCGGCGCTCGCGGAGGGCGCGGCGTTTCTGGTGATCGGCGCGGGTGCTGTCGGGTGTGTCGCGGGCGGGCTGCTGGGTGATCGCGTGGGGCGCACGGTTGAGACGAGTTGGGCAATGGGCATCAGCGGCGCGTGCTGCCTGCTCGCCGGGCTGCTGTTTCAGGCACACCCGGCGCTGCTGTTCACGCTGATGATCGTCTGGGGCGCGGCGGTCGTCGCCGACTCGGCGCAGTTCTCAAGCTGCGTGACGGAACTGGGTGATCCCAAATACATCGGCACGGCCCTGACGATGCAGACCTGCCTCGGCTTCCTCCTGACCGTCGTCTCGATCAACCTCATCCCGCTGCTGGTGGAACGCTTCGGCTGGCGCTACGCCTTCATCGCCCTCGCGCCCGGCCCCGCCCTCGGCATCGTCGCCATGCTCCGCCTGCGCCGCCTGCCCGAAGCGGCCAAGATCGCGCAAGGCCGACGGTGAGAAGACAGTGACGAGTGACAAGTGACGAGTGGCGAGTTAAAACATTTTCTTGCTTGTCACTCGTCACTTGTCACTCGTCACTGTCTTTAACTCACCAGCGATGATACGCCGGGTGACCGGGCTTGACGGCGACGAACGTGCCGCGGCAGGTGGCGCAGACTTTGCCGTGCGCAATGAATTGGGCTTCGACGACGGCGCGGTCAGCTTGCGCTTCGACGACCGTGGCGGTGAGTTCGATCTGTTCGTCCGTCGGCGTCGGGCGCAGGAGTTTAACGGCGTATTCGGCCGTGACGGTGCAGGGCGGTGTGCTCGCGCCGCTCTGCTTCATCAGGTGGTAAGCGGCCGTCCAGTTGGAATGACAGTCGAGCAGCGTGCCGATGATGCCGCCGCTGAGCATGCCGGGAAACGCCTCGTACTGTGGGGCGGGCTGCCAGCGCGCTACGACCTGATCGCCCTCCGCGAAGCTGCGGATGTGCAAGCCCTGCGGGTTGGCCGGGCCGCAGCCGAAACACGCCATGCGCGGCGCGTACTCTTCCTGCAAACTTTTCATAAGAAGCTGTTAGCGATTAGCGATTAGCTGTTGTGCGGTTATGTAAGCGGCTTAGCTGACGCCGCACAGGTTAAAGCAACTCAGTCGAGCTAAAAGCTAACGGCTAATCGCTGACAGCTTATCATAACGCGGCGCTCGTTTGCGGGAACGGGGCGTTCATGGTAGTGATGAAGGCGAGATGGATGATGCGGCGCGCGGTATCCTGTGGGACGTGGATGGCACACTCGTTGACTCCGCCGAGTACCACTGGCTGAGTTGGCGCGAGGCGCTGGCGCGCGAGAACTTTGCGCTGACGCGCGAGCGTTTCGCCGCCTCATTCGGGCAGCGCAACGACACGATCCTGCGCGCGTATTTCGGCGCGGACTTCCCCGCCGCAGAAGTTGAGCGCATCGCCGACGTGAAAGAGACGCTCTATCGAGAAATGATCCAGACGCACGGCGTCGAAGCCCTGCCGGGCGTCCTACATTGGCTCAAACAGCTTCGCGGCGAGGGCTGGCGGCAGTGCGTCGCCTCGTCCGCGCCGCGCGCGAATCTGGACGCGATCATGGCGGCGCTCAATTTGGCCGCCTACTTCGACGCCGTCGCCTCGGCGGAAGACGTGGAGCGCGGCAAGCCGCACCCGGACATCTTTCTGGCCGCGGCGCGGAAGGTGGGCGTGTCGTCCGCGCGCTGCGTGGTCGTCGAAGACGCGCCCGCCGGGATTGAAGGCGCGCGCCGCGCCGGCTGCCGCACGGTCGGTGTGCTCTCGACGCACGGCACGCTCGACGCGGACGTGGTGGTCAGGTCGCTCGCCGATCTGCCCGCCGACACGTTCGCGCGGCTCGTGCCCGCCGCCGTTTGACGTGCGGCGCGGCGTCAACGAAGATAAGCTGCCGTCTCGCCCGGAAAGAGACTTGGTTCGCCCACGCCCGGAGTCGCGTCATGTGCTCACGAATGAAAAGAAGTTTACTGCTCGCTCTGTTCCTGCTGTTCGCGGCCGGCGCGGCGCACGCGCAGGAAGAGAAGCCCGTGCCGCCGCAGCCCATCCCGCAGCCCATCCTGCCGGCGACGCCCACGCCCACGCCGCCGCCTGAGCCGACGCCCACGCCCGCGCCGCGGAAGGCGAACGTGCGCCCGCCGGGTGCGCCCGCCGAGCCGTTCGATAACGCGACCGTCGCGCAGATGGCCGCGAAGTGCGTGCGGCTTGAGACCGAGGCGGGCGTGATTGAGATGGAGATGCTGCCGGAGACAGCGCCCGAAACCGTGCGCCACTTCCTGAACCTCGTCGCCTCCGGCGCGCTCGACACCACTACGTTCAGCCGCGTCGTGCCCGGCTTCGTCGTGCAGGGCGGCAACCTCTCGACGCGGCTGACGATGACGCCGGAGATCGCCGCGCGCGCGCAGCAGACCATCTTGGACGAGCCGAGCCTCGTGCTGCACATCCGCGGCGTCGTCTCGATGGCCCGCCCCGACACGCCGAACGGCGCGACCACGCACTTCTTCATCCTCGTCGCCGAAGCGCCGCACCTGAACGGCACGTTCGCCGCCTTCGCGCGCGTGACGAAGGGCATGGACGTGGTGGACGCGATCAACCACGCGGAGGTGCAGGACGAAAAGCCCGTCAAGCCCGTGCGCCTGACGCGCGCTAGCCTGATCACCTGCACGAAGCCCGCGCCGGAAAAGGCCGCGCCCGTGCCGCCGGAGGAGTGAGCTAATTTGGACAGTTCATCACTTTGGAGGGAAATATGCCACGAAAATCATCTAAAAGTATTCAGGTGGACGGAAACGTACGGTGTCTCCGCATATACCCAACTGAAGGCACAGATAGAAATGTTTCTGAACTCAAAACAATTGGTATCAAGCTAAGTCGTGAACAGGCTATTCATTTAGCACGTGTTCTCTTAGCGGTGAGCCAAGATTGGGAGGAAATAGATATTACAGGTTGGAGATTAAGTGAACGCCAATCTGATGGCACATACAGTCTTACTGTAACGAGTAGGCTGGATGGATAGTTGTTGCTTTCCATTCGGATTACTTTGAATTGAAGTTGAAGCACCTAGCATTTCTTTAAGCAGGAAAATCTTTCAGCAAGATGAGCACAGCCCCGAATAAAGTCATCTACTCGATGGTCGGCGTCGGCAAGTATTACGACAAGAAGCCCGTCCTCAAAGACATCTACCTCTCGTACTTCTACGGCGCGAAGATCGGCGTCATCGGTCTCAACGGCTCTGGCAAGTCGTCGCTGCTTAAGATCATCGCGGGCGCGGACAAGGAGTTCGTCGGCGAGACCGTGCTCTCGCCCGGCTACACCGTCGGCTATCTGGAACAGGAGCCGCGCCTCGACGAGACAAAGACCGTGCGCGAGGTGGTCGAAGAGGGCGCGCAGGCGACGGTCGATCTGCTGAAAGAGTTCGAGCAGATCAACGAGCAGTTCGCGCAGCCGATGACGGACGACGAGATGGCGGCGCTCCTCGAACGGCAAGGCGCGGTGCAGGAGAAGCTCGACGCCGCGGACGCGTGGGACTTGGACAGCCGGCTTGAGTTGGCGATGGACGCGCTGCGCTGTCCGCCGGGCGATACGCCCGTCAAAATTCTGTCGGGCGGCGAGCGGCGGCGCGTCGCGCTCTGTCGGCTGCTCTTGCAGCAGCCGGACATACTGCTGCTCGACGAGCCGACGAACCACCTGGACGCCGAGTCGGTCGCGTGGCTCGAACAGCATCTGCAAAAATATCCGGGCACGGTCATCGCCGTCACGCACGACCGCTACTTCCTCGACAACGTCGCGGGCTGGATACTTGAACTCGACCGCGGGCAGGGCATCCCCTGGCATGGCAACTACTCCTCGTGGCTCGAACAGAAGGAGCAGCGGCTCGCGCGCGAAGAGAAGGCGGAGGGCGAGCGGCGCAAGACTCTGCAACGCGAGTTGGAGTGGATCAGGATGACGCCGAAGGCGCGGCACGCGAAGTCGAAGGCGCGCATCAACGCCTACGAGGCGCTGGTCAGCCAGGAGAGCGAGCGGCGCGCGGGCGAGCTTGAGATTTATATCCCGCCGGGGCCGCGCCTCGGTAACGTCGTCGTCGAGGCGGAGGGCGTGCGCAAGGCTTACAGCGACCGGCTGCTCATCGAAGACATGACCTTCAAGCTCCCGCCCGGCGGCATCGTCGGCGTCATCGGCCCGAACGGCGCGGGCAAGACCACGCTCTTCCGCATGATCACCGCGCAGGAGCAGCCCGACGCCGGCACGCTCCGCACCGGCGAGACCGTCAAGCTCGGCTACGTGGATCAAAGCCGCACGCTCGACCCGGACAAGACGATCTGGGAAGAGGTCTCCAGCGGACAGGACGTGATCGCGCTCGGAAGTCGGCAGGTAAACTCGCGCGCATACGTGGCGCGTTTCAACTTTGCGGGCACGGATCAGCAGAAGAAGGTCGGCGCGCTTTCGGGCGGCGAGCGCAACCGCGTCCACTTGGCGAAGATGCTGAAGGAGGGCGCGAACGTCCTGCTGCTGGACGAGCCGACGAACGACCTCGACATCAACACGATGCGCGCGCTCGAAGCGGCGCTTGAAAACTTCGCCGGCTGCGCCGTCGTCATCAGCCACGACCGCTGGTTTCTCGACCGCATCGCCACGCACATCCTCGCCTTCGAGGGCGACAGCCGCGTCGTCTGGTTCGAGGGCAACTACACCGAATACGAAGCCGACCGCCACGCCCGCCTCGGCGCGGCCGCCGACCAGCCGCACCGCATCAAGTACAGGCAATTGACCCGTGATTAAGGAGGAAGAAGTAACCACTGAAGATAGCGCATAAATCCGCCGCAGAGCGGCGTTTGAATTTAGCCCGGCGTTTCAACGCCGGGAACAGGGCAACGAATATGCCAGGCGTCGCGGCAGCGACGGGTGAATGGAAGCAGCAAGTCAGGCGTCGCTCACGCGACGCGGTCGCTTGGTCACGTTTCTTCCCGGCGTTGAAACGCCGGGCTAAATTCACCGCGCCGCTACGCGGCGGATTTATGCGCCATCTTCAATTAACTCCTGCTTGTTTCGTGTCGTTTCGTGTGCTTTCGTGGTTCAAATCTTCGTAACCGAGGAAGGCCACACCGTTATCTAACGTATTCCTGCCGGCGGAAGTGAGAGCGAAAAGATGAATGGTGAATTGAACGATCAGGTTGCGCTCGTGACGGGCGCGAGTTCGGGGATCGGGCGGGCGACGGCGCTCAGGTTCGCGGCGGCGGGCGCGCGCGTGGCGCTGGTCGGGCGCGCGGGCGAGGCTCTGCGGGAGGTCGAGCGCGAGATTACCGTGCGAGACGGCGCGGCGTTGAGCATCGCCGCCGACGTGACGAGGGAGGCTGATGCGGAGCGCGCCGTGGCGGAGACGGTCGAGCGTTTCGGCGGGCTGGATGTGTTGGTTAACGCGGCGGGCATCCTGAGCAACGGGACGATGGAGACGACCGGGCTTGCGGCGTGGGACGAGATGTTGAACGTCAACCTGCGCGCGGTCTTTCACCTGATGCAGTTAAGTGTGCCGCATTTGAAGCGCCGACCGGGCAACGTGGTCAACGTGTCGAGCGTGACGGGCTTGCGCGCGTTTCCGGGCGTGCTCGCCTACTGCGTATCGAAGGCGGGCGTGGATCAACTGACGCGCTGCGCGGCGCTCGAACTTGCGCCCGCCGGCATACGCGTCAACGCCGTCAACCCCGGCGTCGTGCGCACGGAGATTCACCGGCGCGGCGGGATGGAGGAGGAAGCCTACGCCGCCTTCCTCGAACGCTCGCGCACGACGCACCCCATCGGCCGCGTGGGCACGCCGGAGGAGGTCGCCGATCTGATCCTGTTCCTCGCCTCAGATCGCGCCGCCTGGATCACGGGCGCGACCTACTCAATAGACGGCGGGCGCGCGCAGACCTGTGCGCGCTAGGCGAGCAGCAACGGGGACGCTGCCCGCGCCTGCTTAGTGGTTGGTGTTGCCGCGCGGGCTGTTGGTGTTGGCCTGATTCGTGTTCTGGTTGCCGTTCTGGTTGCTGTTCCCCTCGCGCTGGCGTTTGAGCTGCTTCTCGTACTCTTTGCGGGCCGACTCGACGCGGTCGTTGCCGGCCTTGGCGCGCTCCAGGGCCTCGCTCGCGCGGAAGAAGTCGGGGTCGAGATCGAGCGCGTGCTTGTAGGCGTCCATCGCCTCTTTGTAGCGGGCAAGTTTGCTGTAGGCTTCGCCGAGCGCGTAGTAGGTTTCGCTGTCGGGGTCTTGCAGCTTTATGGCGCGCTTGTAGGTGTCAACCGCCTTCTGGTACTCGCCGGTCTGGCTGTACGCCTCGGCCAGGTTGATCTGCGCGTCGTAGTCCTTCGCGTCGGCCTTGACCGCCTGCTCGTAAGCCTTCACCGCCTTGTCGAACGACTCGTCCGCCTCCTTCTTCTGCCCCAGCACGCGGTAGGTCAGACCGAGCTTCAGGTAGGCGGCCGAATATTTGGGGTCGAGCTTGAGCGCCTGCTGATAGGCGGCGACCGCATCTTCGTCGCGGTCGCGGCGGAAGAGTTCGTTGCCGAGCGCAACATAGCCGGCGGCGTCCTGCGGCTGCTGTAGCCCGGCGTTGTCGGGCGTCGCGGCCGGGTTGGCGTCGGCGGCGGGCGCGTTCGTGTTCTCGGCGGTGCGGCCGGCGCGCGACGAGCAGCCGCCGAGCAGGCACGCGAGCAGACACGCGGGCGCGGCCAGGTTGCGAGCGATTCTCATAAGAATGACCGAACGATGGCGGAAGCTGACCGGAACGAGCCGCCATGTTCTATGCCAAACGGCGCGGCGAGTCAAACGCGAAGATTGCGGAATAAGGGATTGACTCATCGGTTCATTGATTCAATGAACCGATGAGTCAATCCCCCTTAATCCGCAGTCCGCAATCTTTGTGAGAAAAGGAAGTGGGGTGGAAGGCTCCCCCAAGCCCGCCACCCCGCGTGTCCGTCCAGTTGCCGTAAAAGGATGATGAGAAGATACAGGCGCGCGCGCCGCCTTTGGTTGCAAAGCCGTTGCGTTCAAATTACGAAAGCAAGATAAACGCAAACCACGGCGCGGGCCGCCAAAAATCACTTACCCGCGGGCTGCGGTGAGTTGTTAATCGCTTCGATTAAGGCGGCGGCGAACTGCGGGTTTAGACTCTTGAGCGCGTCGTACTGCTCGGTCGCGCCCTTCTTGTCGCCCTTTTGCACGTAGAGCAGACCGAGTATGCGCCGGGCTTCGGCGTCGTCGGGCTTTACCTCGACCGCCTTGCGGAAGGCTTTGATGGCCTCGTCCGTCTGCCCCAGCCGGTTGTAGGTGTTGCCGAGATTAAACCAGGCGTCCTCGTTCTTCGCGTCGGCCTGCGCCGCCTTCTTGTAGGCTTCGAGCGCCAGCTTGGGCTGGTTCTGTTTTTCGTAGGCGTAGCCCAGACTGAACTGCGCGTCCGCGAGATCGGGCTTCAACTTCACCGCCTGCTGGTAAGCCTTCAACGCCTCGCCCGTCTGACCGAGCTGCGTGTAGGTGTCGCCGAGTTGCAGGTAGGCGTTGGCATCTTTCGGGTTGGCGGCCGTGGCCTGCTGGTACATCTTCACGGCCTCTTCCGGCTGTTTCGCCTGCCGGTAATAACCGCCGAGCCGGACGTAAGCCTCGGAGAACTTCGGGTTGACCTGCGCGGCCTGCTTGTAAGCCTGCAAGGCTTCCTGCCCCTGATTCATCGCGGCGTAGGCGTCGCCCAGGTGCAGATAGGCTTCCGCGTCCTGCGGCGTGATGGCGATGACCTGCTTGAACTCGTTGACCGCTTCCTGATATTTACCGGCCGCCTGGTAGTAGTTGCCGAGGTTATAGTGTGTGTACTCCGGCGGCTCGTCGAGCTTCTTCTCAAGCGTGATCGCCTCTTGCAGTTGCGCCTCGGACATGCGCGGGGGCGTCGCGGTGGGGGCGGGCGTCGGCGGCTGATTCGCGTTCGCCTGCTGCGGCGTCTGCGCCCGCCGGCAGCCCGTCAGCGCGGCGCAGAGGGCAAGCAGGATGAGCAGCGGCTTCGCTAGTTCTCTCATTGATTCGGATTCTCTCAGAAAAAAGTTGCTTAGTTGGGGCATTATCTGAATAATGAGCGACCGCAGTCAAACCGGGCCAGGGCAAATCTCTTTACGGGCCTTGCGGCGCGTGGCAGCTATCCATCAGCACATCAGACGAAAGTTGAGCAGATAAACTATGTCAGCGACAGAGACAGGATCGGCACCGGCACAGTTCGGCATGATCGGCCTCGGCGTGATGGGCGAGAACTTGGCCCTCAACGTCGAGGAGCACGGCTTCCCCGTCGCGGTCTGGAATTTAGAGGGCGACTGGGTGGATCGCTTCATCAACCAGCACGGCCAAGGACACCGCTTTACGGGGACGAAGACCTTCGAGGAGTTCACCCGCGCGCTCCAACGCCCCCGCCGCATCATGATGATGATCAAGGCGGGCGCGCCCGTGGACATGACCATCGAGAAGATCAAGCAGTACCTCGAACCCGGCGACATCTTGATTGACGGCGGCAACTCTTGGTTCAAAGATACGCAGCGGCGCGAGGCCGCGCTGCGCGCCGAGAACCTGAACTTCGTCGGCATGGGCGTCTCCGGTGGCGAAGAGGGTGCGCGCCACGGCCCCTCCTTGATGCCCGGCGGCTCGACCGACGCGTGGGCCGCGCTCAAGCCGATCCTCGAAGCCATCGCCGCCAAGACCGACTCCGGCGCGTGCGTCACGCACGTGGGCCCCGACGGTGCGGGTCACTTCGTCAAGATGGTGCACAACGGCATCGAGTACGGCGACATGCAACTGATCGCCGAAGCCTACGACGTGCTGCGCCGCGCGCTGGAGATGGAGGCGAGCGAGTTGGCGGACACCTTCGCCGAGTGGAATCGCGGCCCGCTCGAATCGTTCCTGATCGAGATCACGGCCAAAATCTTCACGGCCAAAGACCCGGAGGCGGAGAAGCCCTTAGTTGACCTCGTGCTCGACAAGGCGGGGCAGAAGGGCACGGGCAAGTGGACGGCGCAGGTCGCGCTCGACCTCGCCGTCGCCATCCCGACCATCGCGGCGGCGATTGACGCGCGCGTGCTCTCCTCGATGAAGGAGGAGCGCGTCAAGGCGAGCGCGAAGATCAAGGGGCCGCGCGCGCGCCGTTTTCGCGGCGACCGCAAGAAGCTCATCAGCGCCGTGCACGACGCGCTCTACGCGTCGAAGATTTGCTCCTACGCGCAGGGCATGCACCTGATCGCGGTTGGCTCGCGCGAGTTCAACTGGAACATCAACCTGAAGGAGATGGCGCGCATCTGGAAAGGTGGCTGCATCATCCGCGCGCGCTTCCTCGACACGATCATGCAGGCCTACGAGCGCAAACGCGAGCTGCCGAACCTGCTCCTCGACAAAGAGTTCGGCGCGCGCATGCGGCGGGCGCAGAACGCCTGGCGCAGGGCCGTGATGACCGCGCAGCACCTCGGCATTCCCGTGCCTGCGATGGCGGCGGCGCTCAACTACTTCGACAGCTACCGCACGGCCGATCTGCCGCAGAACCTGACACAGGCGCAGCGCGACTTCTTCGGCGCGCACACCTTCGAGCGCGTTGATAAACCCGACGCCGGCTTCACCCACGCCGACTGGGCCAAGCTGACCGCCGAGAGTGGCATCAGAGAGGGCAACGGATAAAACCCGCGCGCTCTTCTTCGCGCCCTTGCGCGTCCGCGTGCGGCCTCTCTTTCGCTAGCAGTTGCCGCCCGCGGAGGCGCAAGGACGCAAAAGTTCGCAACAAGTTTCAGGTAGGGTCAAGCCATGTCAGCCAAGGTTGAAGGTGTGGTCGCGCCGTGCGAGCGCGCGCCGCTGCCGGAGGTCGAGCCGAGCGTCATCGTCATCTTTGGCGCGTCGGGCGATCTCAGCAAACGCAAGCTCATCCCCGCGCTCTACGATCTGTTCCACGCCGGCTGTCTCAAACGCAACTTCGCCGTGCTCGGCGTCGGGCAAGCCGCTTGGTCGGACGAGGAGTTTCGCGCGACGATGCGCGAGGGCGCGGCCGCGTCGGAAGAGGTGGACAACTTTCAGGACGCCAAGTGGCAGGAGTTTGCCCCGCACCTCACCTACATGACCGGCGACTTGCAGGCGGACGCGACCTACGCGGAAGTGGCCGCGCGCCTTACGCGACTGCACGCGCAGGTCGGCGCGGGCGATAGGCAGAACCGCCTCTTCTATTTCTCGACGCCGCCGTCGCTCGCGCCCGTCATTGTCCGGCATCTCGGCGCGGCCGGTCTCAACGGCGAAGAGCACGGCTGGTCGCGCATCGTCGTCGAGAAGCCGTTCGGGCGCGACCTCAAATCAGCACAGGCGCTCAACGCCGAGATCGCCGCCGTCTTCGCCGAGCACCAGGTCTTCCGCATAGACCACTACCTCGGCAAGGAGACCGTCCAGAACATCTTGGTCTTCCGCTTCGGCAACTCGCTCTTCGAGCCGGTCTGGAATCGCAATTACATTGACTACGTCGAGATCACCGCCGCCGAGACGCTCGGCGTAGGCGGTCGGGCGGGCTACTACGAAGAGGCAGGCGCTTTGCGCGACATGGTCGCCAACCACCTACTGCAACTGCTCGCGCTGACCGCGATGGAGCCGCCCGTCGCCTTCGACGCCGACTCGGTGCGCGAAGAGAAGGTGCAGGTCTTCCGCTCCATCCGCCCGATGCAGCCGGAGGACGTGGCGCGGCGCACGGTGCGCGGGCAGTACGGCCCGGGTCGGGCCGAAGGCAAACAAGCGCCCGGCTACCGCGCAGAGCAAGGCGTGGCGCAGGACTCGAAGACGGAGACCTATGTCGCCGTCGAGTTCTGCATCGAGAATTGGCGCTGGGCGGGCGTGCCGTTCTACGTGCGCACGGGCAAGCGGCTAGCGCGCAAGGTGACGGAGATCGCGGTGCACCTGAAGCGCACGCCGCAGACGCTCTTCGTCCGCCGGGAGGACGAGCAGATCGAGCCGAATTGCATCGTGCTGCGCATCCAGCCGGACGAGGGCATGACCGTCACCATCGCCACCAAGCTGCCCGGCATGGAGATGCACACAGGCACAGTCCACATGGTCTTCAACTACGAGTCCGGCTTCGGCGTGCGCACGGCGGCCGCCTACGAGACGCTGCTGCTCGACGCCTTGCAGGGCGACGCGACGCTCTTCACGCGCCGCGACGAGACCGAAGCCGAGTGGCGCTTGGTGACGCCGATTGAAGAGGCTTGGGCGCAGCAAGCCCCGCCGCAGTTCCCCAACTACGCCGCCGGCAGCGATGGCCCCGTGGCCGCGAACGAACTGCTTGCGCGCGCCGGCCACCACTGGCGCACGCTCGGCGAAAGCCACGAAGACGCGAAACTCGCCGCCGCGCCGATCTCGACCGACACCGGCGCGAAGGCGCAGGCACAGGCCGAAGAGGCCGCGCACTCCTAAAGCCACGCCATTAATTTGGTAAAAATAGTAAAGCCGGCTGCGCCCTCGCTACGCAGCCGGCTTCGCCTTCACATCTTTTCCTTAGGGGGAAACGATGCTTTGGTGGCTGCGGAATTTAGCAGCAAAGCGCCGATAAGGCAAGGCGCGACTGGCGACCGAAAACGTTGGGCGAACAATTTGAAAAGCAGGGATGAGGGCGGAGGGATGAGGGATGAATAAGAGGCCGCTGCTTCATTCGTCGCGCCTAATTCATCCTTCATCTTCTCTTTGGTTATACTCTCTCGGTCAGCATCACTTCGGTCGGACAGGCTTTGGTCTTGCAGATCACTTTTTTAGGGACAAGCTCAGGCGTGCCGACCAAGGCGCGCAACGTTTCGGCGGTGGCGCTCAAGCTGCCGCAGCGCGCGGAGGTCTGGCTATTCGACTGCGGCGAGGCCACGCAGCACCAACTGCAACACACAGACCTGCGCATCAGCCAACTACGCCGCGTCTTCATCACGCACCTGCACGGCGACCACCTCTACGGCCTGCTGGGTCTGCTGGCGACCTGCGGCATGGCCGGCAACGCGCAGCCGATAGACATCTACGGCCCGCCCGGCCTCGACGAGTACGTCGGCACATCGGCGCGGCTCTCGCGCCTGCGGCTCGGCGAGCAGGTGCGGGTGCGCACGGCGCAGCCGGGTCTGATCTACGAGGACGAAGAGTTTACCGTCACCTGTCAACCTCTGCGCCACCGCGTGACTGCGTTCGGCTACCGCGTGACGGAGAAGGACAGGGCGGGGCGCTTCAACGTCGAGCGCGCCGCGGAACTCGGCATCCCGCCGGGGCCGCTCTACGGCCGGCTGAAGCGCGGCGAGACGATCACGCTCGCGGACGGGCGCACGATCAACGGCGCGGAGCTGTGCGCGCCGCCGGAGCGCGGGCGCTCGCTCGTCTACTGCACGGACACGACCTTCTGCGCCAACTCCATCACGCTGGCGCGCGCCGCCGACGTGCTCATCCACGAGGCGACCTTCGTGGCGGAGGACGAACAGCTTGCGCGGCAGAGCATGCACTCGACCGCGGCCGAGGCAGCGGAGGTCGCCCGCCAGGCGCGCGTGCGCCAACTCGTGCTGACGCACATCAGCCCGCGCTACGCGCCCGGCAACCCTGTCGAGGCCGGCGAGCTGTTGCGCCAGGCGCGCGCCGTCTTCCCGCAGACGATCATGGCGCAGGACTTTATGACGTTAGAAATCCCCCGCCATCATGTCGGCCCAAGTGGCCCCGCACGCGCGTGTTGAAAATGGCCCTGTTGGGGTTTAGAGTGAAGGCGTAAGCTACAATTTCAGCGCCCGTGGCGGGAGCGCGCAGGAATGAATCCATGAGACCTGTGAGAACTTTTCTCGTCGTGTGTTTGAGCCTGGCGTTCGCGGCCGCCGCTCCGGCGCGCACGGCGCACCCGCGCAGCGCGCCGCCCGCCGCGCCGATTGAGTTGACGCTGGACGCGACCGAAGCGCCGCGCAAAGTCCTGCACGCGCGCATGACGATCCCCGCGCAGCCGGGGCCGCTGACGCTGCTCTACCCGAAGTGGATTCCCGGCGAGCACGGCCCAACCGGCCCCATCACAGAGCTGGTCAACCTGAAGATCACTGCCGGCCGCCAGACGCTCGAATGGCAGCGCGATCAGACCGACATGTTCGCCTTCCACCTGACCGTCCCGCCCGGCGCGCGCAACATCGAGGTCGCGCTCGACTATCTGCTCACCGCCGTGACGGAGGGCTTCTCTTCGGGCGCGTCGGCGAGCGCGCAACTGGTCGTCGTCAACTGGAATCAGGTGCTGCTCTACCCGGAAGGGCGGCCCGCGACAGAGATAAGTTTCGCGCCGACGATCCGCCTGCCCGCTGGCTGGAAGTTCGGCACGGCCTTGGACGTGGCGCGCGAGGCGCGCGGCGAGGTCGAGTTCCAGCCCGTCTCGCTCGTCACGCTGATTGACTCGCCGCTGCTCGCGGGCGCGAACTTCCGCGTCCTGCCGCTCGCCGCCGCGCCCGTCCGGCATGAAATAGACGTGGCGGCCGACAGCGACGCCGCGCTCAACTTCAAGCAGCGCGACATAGACGGCTTCAAGCAACTCGTTCCCGAAGCGCAGGCGCTCTTCGGCGCGCACCACTACCGGCACTACAACTTTCTCTTCACCCTGAGCGATCAGGTGGCGAGCTTCGGCCTTGAACACCACGAGTCGAGCGACGACCGCTTAGCCGAGCGCACGATGCTCGACGACGCGAGCGCCAAAGTGGCGGCGGGGCTGCTGCCGCACGAGTTCGTCCACTCTTGGATCGGCAAGTACCGCCGCCCCGCCGGCCTTGTCACGCCGAGTTTTCAGCAGCCGCAACGCACCGAACTGCTCTGGGTCTATGAGGGCTTGACCGAATATCTCGGCGTCGTGCTGACGGCGCGCAGCGGTCTCTGGACGGAGCAGGACACGCGCGAGAATCTGGCGTGGCTCGCGGGCTACCTGGACAAGCGCGGCGGGCGCGGCTGGCGACCGCTCGCCGACACGGCGACGGCCGCGCAACTGCTCTACGAAGCGCCCGCCGCCTGGGCCAACGCCCGCCGCGGCGTGGACTTCTACGACGAGGGCACGCTCATCTGGCTCGAAGCCGACGCGCGCATTCGCCAGCAGACGAACGGGCAGAAGTCGCTCGACGACTTTTGTCACCTCTTCCACGGCCCGCCTTCAGGCCCACCCGAAGTTAGGACTTACGAGTTCGAGGACGTGGTCAGCGCGTTGAATCAGATCGCGCCGGGCGACTGGGCGGGCTTCCTCAACACGCGCGTGCGCGCCGTCGCGCCCCGCGCGCCGCTGGGTGGCTTGGAGGCGAGCGGCTGGCGGCTCGTCTATAACGACACACCGAACGAATACGTCACGGCCACCGAGAAGGTGAACAAGAACATCAACCTCAGCTTCTCGCTGGGCCTGCTGCTGAAGGAGGACGGCACGATCACGGACATCGTGCCCGGCGCGCCGGGCGAGGCCGCGGGTCTCAGCCCCGGCATGAAGGTTATCGCGGTCAACAGTCGCCGCTTCTCCACCGACGTGCTGCACGACGCGATCAAGGCCGCGAAGACCGACCGCGAGCCTATCGAGTTGCTGGTCGAGAACGCGGAGTATTACCGCACCCATAAGCTCAACTATCACGGCGGCGAAAGCTACCCGCACCTTGAGCGCATCGCCGGACGCCCCGACATGCTCGGCGAGATAATCAAATCCCACGCGCCCCGCGTCGCCGCCGGCACGGGGCATTGACGGCGCGGCGACATGCCCGGCTCGTGCCGGGTTTAGAGGTTATCGGTTGATGAGACGTTACGAGAGTCGCACCGGGACGGTCTGCGCGGCAGTCCTGCTCCTGCTATTCGCCACAACGGGCCGCGCGCAGGACGAAGCGCGCTACGCCGAGCTACCGAACTTCCACCAGGTGAACGCGCAACTCTATCGCGGCGCGCAGCCGAAGCGGGGCGGGCTGGCGGAGCTTGCGCGGCTCGGCGTCAAGACGATCATCAACCTGCGGTCGGACGACGAGCAGAGCGACGCGGAAGAGCGGGAGGCGCGCGCGCTCGGTCTCGGCTACTACAAAGTGCCCATGCGCCGCGTCGGTCGCCCGGACGACGCGCTGATCGAGCACGCGCTTGAGTTGATCAACGACGCCGCGTTACAGCCCGTCTTCGTCCACTGCAAACGCGGCGCGGATCGCACCGGCACGGTCATCGCCTGCTACCGCATACGCCACGACGGCTGGACGGCCGCAGCCGCCACCGCCGAGGCCAAACGCTACGGCCTCAGCTTCTTCGAGAGCGGCATGAAACACTACATCAATGACTTCGCGCGACGTGCCGCGCAGCCGCCGATGAAAGCGATCAGCCATCTGCTCGTGCGTCGCCGGCCCCTTTTGCTGCCGAGCTAATCTGAAAGGAGTCAAACCATGTCCCGCCAGTCTCCCTCACGCGACCGCTTCGAGGATTACGTGCCGGTCGCCGAGCGGATCGAGAAATTCTACGAGCGTTTCCCTGAAGGGCGCATCCTGACGCACATCGTCGAGCACGACCGCGAGAGCGGCTTCGTCCTGATCCGCGCCGAGATTTATCGTCAGCCTGACGACGCGCAGCCCGCGGCCACGGGGCACGCCTTTGAAGTGCGCAGCGACGGCTTTGTGCAAAAGACGAGCTACGTCGAAGTATGCGAGACCTCAGCCTGCGGGCGCGCGCTCGCGCTCCTGGGGTTTGAGGTGAAGCGCGGCGTCGCTTCGCGCGAGGAGATGGAGAAGCCGCAGCGCATGGCCGCGAGCCGCGCGGCGCAGGCCGCAGAGCCGTCGCCGGAAGAGCAGGCTGTGCGGCTCGACGCGGAGATTTTGCAGAGCGCGGCGGCGTTAGGTTACGACGAGGCGAAGGTGCGCAAGTGGGTCAACCAGAAATTCAAGGTGACTGAGGGCCTGGCGGGTCTGTCGCCTGAGTTGAAGCGCGAAGTGTTGAAGACCTTCCGCGAAAACGCCGCGGCCGCGCAGGCGAAGGGAACGCAGAAGTAGTTTGGCCACACTGTTAGATTGGAGTGAGGGTAAAACAATGAGTCTTGTGATCACACAAGTTGACGCTTTCACCGACAAAGCATTTAGTGGCAATCCGGCGGCCGTGTGCGTGCTGCCAGCGGCGCGCGACGAGCATTGGATGCAGGCGGTGGCGCGCGAGATGAATCTGGCCGAGACGGCGTTTCTCGTGCCGCGGGCGGACGGCTACGACCTGCGCTGGTTCACGCCGACGGTCGAAGTTGATCTGTGCGGGCACGCGACGCTGGCGAGCGCGCACATGCTCTGGGAGTCCGGGCAGTTGAGCGCGGACGCGCAGGCGCGCTTCCACACGCGTAGCGGGTTGCTGACGGCGACGCGGCGCGCCGCGTGGATCGAGTTGGACTTTCCGGCGCGTCCCGTCATAGAGCTTGAGCCGCCGGTCGATCTCGTGCGCGCGCTCGGCACGGAGCTTAAGTTCGCCGGGCGGTCGAAGGACGATTACCTGGTCGAGCTGGCCGACGAGGCGGCGGTGCGACGCGTCGAGCCGGACTTGACGCTGCTGAAGCGCACGGGCCTGCGCGGCGTGATCGTGACGGCGCGGGCGACGACCGAAGGGTATGATTTCGTCTCGCGCTTCTTCGCGCCCGGCGCGGGCGTGGACGAAGACCCCGTGACCGGCTCCGCGCACTGCGCGCTCGGGCCGTACTGGCAGCCGCGGCTGGGCAAGGACGAGTTTACGGCCTATCAGGCTTCGGCGCGGGGCGGGACGATGCGCGTGCGCGTGGGCGGCGAGCGCGTCTATCTCGGCGGGCAGGCGGTGACGGTCTTGCGCGGCGAGTTGGCGGAAGCGGCGCTGTGAAGGTGATAGCGCAAGCAACGCCAACTCGTCATTCGATCTCAGGCTCCCAGCCTTCGGCGATGGCGGTGGCGAGCAGTATCTCGGCGGCGGTGAGCGGGCGCTCCGGGTTGGGGTTGTCGCCGAGTTCGGGGTCGAGCACGGGCGGGATAGGGAAGTAATCAAGCCCGGGGACGGCCGCGTCCGTCAAGTCGGCGCGGCGGCAGGGGCGCGGCAGCGGCACGCGTCCCTCCGGCTCAAGCACGAAGCATTCGTAGCCTTGCCCCAGCCAGTAGCGCAGCACGTGCCACGCGTTGTCGAATCCTTCGACGATCATCTTGGCAACCCTCTGGAACCTGCGGCGCTAACTCAAACGATCAATCTACGGCGGCGGGCGATTAACCACGAAAGCACACGAAGCCACACGAAACAAAATGCACGAAGTTTCGTGTGGCCTGCTTCGTGTTGTTTCGTGTGCTTTCGTGGTTAAGTTTTTCGTTCCGCCGGCCCGGCTGCCGCCCCGTCCTCATCTTCCGGCGCGCTCAAGTCGGCTTCCTGCAAACGCTCGGTCAGCCACGCGCGAAAGATTTCCGCCTCCGGCCCTTTGCGCGTCCAGCGGGCGCGGTTGAACATGACGAGCGCCATCGTCAGCGCGTGGTGCTGCCCGGCGCGGTCGCCCGCCAGCTCGAACTGCCGGTACAGATTGTCTATCACCCGCACGCTCGCGCGCGCCGTCCCCTCGTCCTTGAAGCCGAGCTTGTTGGCGAAGAACTTGGAATAGACATTCATCGGGTGCGCGGTCGAGGTGTAGAGATCGAAATAGCTCGTCTTCTCGCCCGCCTCATGCAACACCGAGCCGACATAACTCGGCCGCGCGCCTGTGATCAAAGCCAAATCCTCGACCTCGCTGATGCCCGACATGTAGAGCGACAGAATCTGCTCCTTCCGACTCACGCGCCCCGAACGCTTCTCCCGGCCTTGCGCTTGTTGCTCCTGTTTCTGCTTTGCTGCCGTCGCCATCTTTCATACCTCCCCGTCTGTTCGCCGCAACCTTTGCGGTCAATTTCGTCCGTGCCTGCCGGCGGGCGCTCTCGCCCCACAGCGGCCGGCGCGTGCACCGTCCTCTCTGGTCTGAGTAAAAGTTGACACAAAATTACTACAAGTCGCGCGGCCGGAACAAAGAAAATTTAGGCCGCAGGGCTTTCAACCGGCCCGCGTTGGTTGGTAAACTGCACGGCATCAAGTAAGCAAATCAACTGTTGCCCGGTGAACATCGTGCTCCCGTCCATGTCTTCATCGGGGCGGGAGCGACAGCCGATGACGACGGCACTGATCATCCACGGCCACTTCTACCAGCCGCCGCGCGAAAACCCCTGGACGAACACCATCGAGACCCAGCCGAGCGCGCGCCCCTTCCCCAACTGGAACGAGCGCATCCACCTCGAATGCTACCGCCCGAACGCCTACGCGCGCGTCATTGACACGCGCGGGCGCGTCGAGCGCATCGTCAACAACTACGCGAACATCAGCTTCAACTTCGGGCCGACGCTCATCTCCTGGCTCGCGCAGCACCACCCCGGCACTTACGAACGCATCATCGCCGCCGACCGCGCGAGCGCGCGCCAGCACGGCGGGCACGGCAACGCTATCGCCCAAGGTTATCACCACGCCATCCTCCCGCTCTGCAACGAGCGCGACCGGCGGACGGAGATCGCCTGGGGCCTCAGCGACTTTCGCCACCGCTTCGGGCGCAACGCGGAGGCGCTGTGGCTGCCGGAGACGGCCGCGAACGACGCGACGCTCGACGCGCTGATCGACGCCGGCCTCAAGTACGTCATCCTCTCGCCGCACCAGGCGGAGCGCGTCCGGCGCATCGGCACGGAGGTCTGGCACAGCGTCATGGAGGGCGGCCTCGACGCGGCCATCCCCTACCGCTACGCCCACGGCGACGGCTCGGGCCGCTCCATCGCCGTCTTCTTCTACGACGGGCACGTCGCCAAGGCCATCGCCTTCGACGGCGCGCTCGCCTCAAGCAGCGTGCTGCTCGACCGCTTTGAGCGCGCGGCCACAGGCCCGCTCGTCCACGTCGCCACCGACGGCGAAAGTTACGGCCACCACTTCATGTTCGGTGACCGCTGCCTCGCCTACGCGCTGGAGATCGAGGCGCGCAAGCGCGGCTTCGAGGTGACGAACTACGGCGCGTTCCTCGCGGCGCACGAGCCTGAGTTCGAGGTCGAGATAAAGGCGGGCCCCAACGGCGAGGGCACGGCTTGGAGTTGCGCGCACGGCGTCGGGCGCTGGGCGCGCGACTGCACCTGTCACGCGGGCGCGCGCGAGGGCTGGAATCAACAGTGGCGCACGCCCCTGCGCGCCGCCCTTAACTTCCTGCGCGACGAGGCCGCGCGTCACTTCGAGACGCTCGGCGGCGACCTGTTCCGCGACCCGTGGACGGCGCGCGACGACTACATCGAACTGCTTCTCGATCCGCAGGCCGACCGCGCCGCGTTCCTCGCGCGCCACGCCGGCCGCACGCTGAGCGAGGAGGAGCGCGTGCGCGCCCTGACGCTCCTGGAACTTCAACGCGGCGCGCTGACGATGTTCACAAGCTGCGGCTGGTTCTTCAACGACATCTCCGGCATCGAGACCGTGCAGGATTTGAAGTACGCGGGGCGCGTGCTCGACTTCATGGGCGAGTTGAAGATCAAGCCGCCGCGCGGCGCGTTCCTCGAACTGTTGGCCGAAGCCGAGAGCAACCTGCCGGAGTTCGGCAGCGGCGCGGACATCTACCGCCGCCTGGTGGACGGCGCGCGCGTCACGATGCCGCACGTCGCCGCGTCGCTCGCCATCGCCAGCCTAGTGGATCAGCCCGACGAGCGCGACGAGGTCGCCGGCTACGCCTTCACGCGCGCCGACTTGCAGCAGCAGCAGCACGGCCGGATCGCGCTCGCCACCGCCCGCCTCGATCTGGAAGCGATTGCGACCGGCAAGCGGCAGACCTACATGGCCGCCGCGATGCACTTCGGCGACGTGGACTTCTACTGCACGCTGAAAGAGTTCGCCAACGAAGACGAGTTCAAGGCCGCGACCGATCAGCTCTGGGCGCACTTCCGCACCGCCTCGCTCCCGACCCTGCTGGGCATCATCAGGGAGCACTTCGGGGCGCGCGACTACGGTCTCGAACACCTGCTGCCGGAAGGGCGCAAACGCATCTACGAGATCGTCTTCGGGCGCATGATCGCGCGCTTCGCCGAAGAATACGAGCGCCTCTACGAAGAGAACCGGCGCAACATAGAGATGCTGCAAGAGGCCGGCTTCGAGTTGCCGACGGAGTTGCGCGCTGCCGCCGAGTTCACCATCGGCCGGCGGTTCGAGAATGAGTTGAGCCGCTTCGAGCGGGAAGACCTGTCCGCTTACTTAGACGCCTTGCGCATCGCGGACGAGGTTGCGCGGCACGGCTATCGGATTGATCGCACCAGCCTGCAACAGCGCCTCGAAGGGTTACTGACGCGCGCCGTCCGCCACGCGGTCGCGCAGCCGGCGGAGGAGAACTACCTGGCGGCGCTCGCGCTCATCACGCTCGCGCAGCGGCTCAACCTGGAAGCGAACGTCGAGCGCGCGCAGGAGAGCGTCTATGAGGCGCTGCAAGACCGCGCGCGCGTGACCGAGGGCCTGCGCAAACTGGCCGAGCAGTTGCACCTCGCGCCCGTGCTGTTCCGCCGCCCCGGCGAGCCGCTCACGGGGCCGCTGCCCGCCCCGCCCGCCGCCGCAGTCGAAGCGAGCGCCGAGAGCGCGGCCTAAAGAGGGCGCTGACCGTTTATGGCCGAGATCGTCTATCCGACCGTGCCGGCGCAGGAGCTTGAGCTGTTGTTCGCGCTCGCGCACCCGGACCCGCACTCACTGCTCGGCGCGCACCCGACGCCGCTCGGTGTGATGGTGCGTGCGTACCGCCCCGAAGCGGCGCGCGTCGAGGTCATCGTCGCGGGCGAAGGGCCGCGGGAGATGGTGCAGGCACATTCGCGCGGCCTCTTCGAGTTGCTGCTCGCCGACAAGGCGCAGACCTTTCCTTATCACCTGCGCGTCAGTTACCCGAACGGCAGCGATTTCACGCTGCGCGACCCTTACGCCTTTCTGCCGACGCTCGGCGACTTCGACGAGTACCTGTTCGGCGAGGGCAAGCACCTGCGGCTCTACGACAAACTCGGCGCGCATGTGCGCCAACTCGGCGACGTGGCGGGCGTCTCGTTCGCCGTGTGGGCCCCGCAGGCGGAGGGCGTGAGCGTCGTCGGCAGCTTCAACAACTGGGACGGGCGGCTGCACCAGATGCGCCGGCTCGGCGTCTCCGGCGTCTGGGAAATCTTCATCCCAGACATCGGCCCCGGTGCGCTCTACAAGTACGAGATGCACCACCGCGGCGCGCTGCCGTTCCTGAAAGCCGACCCTTACGCGCTGCAAGCCGAAGTGCCGCCCGCGACCTCTTCCATCGTCTATCAGCCGAGCTATCAGTTCCACGACGACGAATGGCTTGCGCGCCGCCGCGAGCGCGACTATCGGCGCGCGCCGCTCGCGATCTACGAGGCGCATCTCGGCTCCTGGCGGCGCAAACCGGAAGAGGGCAATCGCTCGCTCAGCTACCGCGAGACCGCGCCCGCGCTCGCGGACTATCTGGGCGAGATGGGCTTTACGCACGTCGAGTTTCTGCCGCTCAAGGGGCATCCTTACGGCGGCTCTTGGGGCTATCAGGTCGCCAACTACTACGCGCCGACCGCGCGCTACGGCACGCCCGACGATTTCCGCTTCCTCGTAGATTATCTTCATCAACGCGGCTTCGGCGTCATCATGGACTGGGTGCCCGCGCACTTCCCGAAAGACGCCTTCGCCCTGGGGCGCTTCGACGGCACGGCGCTCTACGAACACCTCGACCCGCGCCAGGGCGAGCACCCCGACTGGGGCACGTACATCTTCAACTACGGGCGCAACGCCGTGCGCAACTTCCTCGTCGCCAATGCGCTCTTCTGGATCAGGGAGTGCCACATAGACGGGCTGCGCGTGGACGCCGTCGCCTCGATGCTCTATCTCGACTACAGCCGCAACGACGGGCGCTGGGTGGCGAACAAGTACGGCGGGCGCGAGAATCTGGAGGCGATTGAGTTCCTGAAGGAGTTGAACGAGACCGTACACCGCGAAGAGCCGGGCGTGCTGATGATCGCTGAGGAGTCAACGTCGTGGCCCAAAGTCACGCACCCCGTCAGCGAGGGCGGTCTCGGCTTCGACTTCAAGTGGAACATGGGCTGGATGCACGACACGCTGCTCTACTTCCAGAAGGACGCCGTCTATCGGCAGTGGCATCACAACAACCTGACCTTCGGGCTGTGGTACGCGTGGACGGAGCAATTCATCCTGCCGTTCTCGCACGACGAGGTCGTCCACCTGAAGGGTTCGATGCTCAACAAGATGTGCGGCGACGTGTGGCAGAAGTTCGCCAACCTGCGCGCGCTCTACGCCTACATGTGGGCGCATCCGGGCAAGAAGCTACTGTTCATGGGCGCGGAGCTGGCGCAGTGGCGCGAGTGGAGCGACGACCGCAGCCTGGACTGGCATCTGCTCGATGATCCGAAACACCGCGGCGTGCAGCAACTCTTAAGCGAGCTAAACCGACTCTACAAGGACGAGCCGGCGTTGTGGGAGGCGGACGGCGACCCGGCCGGCTTCCGCTGGCTCGACGCGAACGCCGCGACCGAGAAAGTCCTCGCCTTCCTGCGCACCGCGCCGGAGGCGGGCCGAAGTCTCGTCTGCGTCTGCAACTTCTCGCTCGACGTGCGCCGCGGCTACCGCCTCGCGCTGCCGCACGCCGGCTCGTACCGCGCGCTCTTGAACACGGACGACGAGACATACGGCGGCAGCGGTGTCGTCAGGTTTGAGCAGATCACGGCCGAGGCACAGCCGCACCACGAGCTTGAGTTCTCCGCCGCGCTCGATCTGCCGCCGCTCGCGACGATCTGGTTTGAAGTGCCGGCTTGAGCGGGGAGCGTGAGCACATTGATGCGAGCGAGCTTAGCTCGCAGGTTGATTCTGAGTAATGGCCGATCTCAACACGGAGATGCAGAGGAGGCACAGAGGCCACGGAGAAAAACCTCTGTGCCCTCTGTGCCTCCGTGTTGAAATGATCTCACGCATCCCTCAATATCAGATGAATCAAAGCTCTAACATCGTCTATGCCTGAAGAAAAAACAATCGGTGTCTTGACCGGGGGCGGGGACGCGCCCGGTTTGAATCCGGCGATCAAGGGGCTGGTTTATCGCGCGTCCGAGCGCGGCATCGCGGTCGTCGGCCTCTACGACGGCTGGCGCGGCTTGCTTAGTCCGCTGCCGGACACCTTCCCGCTCACGCGCGAGACCGTCCGGCGCTGGGATCGCGACGGCGGCACGAACCTCGGCTCGTCGCGCACCAACCCGTTCAAGACGACGACGGCGACGGGCGAGCGCGTTGATCGCTCGGACGAAGTGGTGGAGAACATCGCACGGCTCGGTCTCGACGCGGTCGTCGCGTGCGGCGGCGAAGACACCCTGGGCGTGGCGGCGCGGCTCTACGAGCAGGGCGTGCGCGTCGTCGGCGTGCCCAAAACGATTGACAAAGACCTGGCGGGCACGGACTACACGCTCGGCTTCGACACGGCGCTCCGCAACGTGACCGAGGTCATCGAGCGCTCGCGCACGCCAGCCGGCTCGCACGGCTGGGTGCAGGTGGTCGAAGTCATGGGCCGGCACGCCGGGCATCTCGCGCTCTGGTCGGGCGTGGCGGGCGGCGCGCACCTGATCCTCATCCCGGAGCACCCGTTCCGCTACGAGCGCGTCTATCAACACCTGCGCGAGCGGCTCGGCGATCCGACCGCGCCACACCGCGAGCGGCAGCAGCAGCCGCGCTACTCAGTCATCGTCGTCGCCGAAGGCGCTTACGCGGAGGACGGCGAATTGGTCACGCTCGACGATCAGCACGACGCTTTCGGGCACGCCCGCTTGGGCGGCATCGGCGAAGTCCTCGCGCGCCACATCATGGCCGAGACCCCTTACGACGCGCGCGCGGCGGCGCTCGGCCACCCGCAGCGCGGCGGTGCACCCTCGCCGATTGACCGCATCATGGGCATGATGTTCGGCGCGCGCGCGGCGGACGCGGTCGCCGCGGGCGAGTTCGGCCGGATGGTCTCGGCGCGCGGCATCGCGCCCGCGTGCGAGTTGTCGCTGGTCGAGATCACGACGGTGCTCGGCAAGATCAACACGGTGGACGTTGAGCGCCACTACGACACGGAGCGTTATCACCTGAAAGAGATCGGGATGTGAAACTATGAAGGCAACACGCGGCAGGCGGAGAGCGGTCGGCGGTAAGCAGAAGGCGGCGGACAGGAATGAAGGTCACGGCCCGCAAAGAAATCTGTTTGCTCGCCGCGGCCCACTGCCCCGGCTGTTGCCCTTCGCCCTTTGCTGTCTGCCGTTCGTTTTAGCCCTGCAACCGTCGGCGGCGGATCAGGTAGTCGCCAATCAGCCCGCCTCCGAAGGGCGGCCGATCACGCCCGCGGGCGCGCTGCTGATGGACGCGACGACGCGGCAGCCGGCGGTCGGTGCGCTCCCCGTCGATTTCGTGCGCAGCCCCGATGCAGGAGGGCCGGCGGGCGGCGGGCGCTTCCTCGTCGCCGTCAACAGCGGGCACGGCCTACAGTTCAACGCGGCGACGAACAAGGGGCAGCAGTCGCTCGCGCTCATAGACCTGAACGCGCGCCCCGCGCCCGCCGTCGTGCAGAACATCTACTTCCCGACGCCGCAGAGCGCCAACGTCGGCGTCGTCTTCGCGCCGCGCGCGGACGCCGACGGCGCGTACACCATGTACGTCTCCGGCGGCGTGGAGAATAAAATCTGGCTGTTCCGCTTCCGCCCCGACGCCCGCCCGCCGGTCACGCCCACGTCGAGCGGGCCGAACACGAAGGTCGAAGCGCCGTTCATAGACGTGAGCGGCTTCGCCGTGGCGAAGGCAGACCCGCGCACGAACGCCAACAACGCGCTCGTTTACCCGACCGGCCTCGCGCTCGGCGACGACGGCGACACGCTCTACGTCGCCAACAACCTCGGCGACAGTCTCGGCGTCATCACAAACTTGCGCGGCGAGCGAAAACTCGAACGCGTCCCGCTCGCGGGCCAGAGTGACGCGCGCCAGGTGGGCGATCATTTCGTCTATCCTTACGGCGTCGTGGCGCTGCCCGCGGCCGCCAACGCAGGCGCGAAGGTTTACGTCTCATGTTGGAATGATGCCTCGGTCGCCGTCGTCAGTCTCACGGGCGGCGAGCGGCGCGTCTCTTACATCCCGGTCGCGCGCCACCCGACGAAGATGCTGCCGGACGCGGCGCGCTCGCTGCTCTACGTCGTCAACTCGAACGCCGACAGCGTCTCCGTGATCGACACGCGCCGCGACATAGAGGTCGAGCGCATCAACGTGCGCCTGAGCGAAAGCGTGCCGCTCGGCAACAGTCCCGAAAGCCTGGCGCTCGGCGCAGACGGGCGCACGCTCTACGTCGCCAACGCGCACAGCAACTCGGTCGCGGTCGTCGCGCTGGCGGAGCGCGGCGAGGCGGCGCGCAGCCGCGTGCGCGGCTACATCCCGACCGGCCAGTATCCTTCCGCCGTCGCCATCGTCGGGCGCACCCTCTTCGTCGGCAACGGCAAGGGCACGGGCTTCGAGAACTCTTCGCTCGTCGTCAACAATTCGGGGCGCGTGCCGAACCTGCCGAACGACCGCTTCCCTGTCGGCACGGGGCGCGCGGGCGGCCAAGGCGGCGAGTACTCCATGGCCATCGTCTCAGGCAACATTAGCGTGCTTGACGAGCCGAATGAACGCGAGCTTGCGCGCTACACGCAACAGGTCATGCGCAACATGGGGCTGCTCGACACGCCGCGCACGAGCCTCTTCCGCGGCCGCTCGCCGATCAAACACGTCATCTACGTTATCAAAGAGAACCGCACCTACGATCAACTCTTCGGCGACATCACGAACGTGGGCGACGGCACGCGCGCCGACGGCGACCCGACGCTCGCCATCTTCGGCGCGGGCGAGGCCGCCGCGCGCCCCAACGGCACGGCGCAACACGTGACGCCCAACCAGCGCACGCTCGCGCTGCGCTTCGGCCTCCTCGACCGCTTCTTCACCAACGCCGAGGCGAGCGCCGACGGGCACAACTGGTCAACCGCCGCGTTTTCGAGCGACTACACGGACAAGGCTTTCCGCTGGAACTACGCCTCGCGCGGCCGGAGCTACGACTTCGAGGGCTTCAACCGGCTGCCTGACTATCGCCCGCGCACGGACGCGCCGCCGATCCTCCCGACGCCTCTAAGCGCGGAAGACTTGGCCAACTTCGTCCGCCGCTTCGTCCCCTACCTGCACGGCGCGCGCGACGCGGCCGAGCCGGAGACGCTGTATTTGTGGGACGCGGCGGCGAAGGCCGGTCTCAACTATCGCAACTACGGCGAGTTCATCGGCACGGAATCCGAAGCGTTCGTCAACGCGGTGAACATCAACAAGCGCCGCACCTACCCGGACATCTCGCCCACCGCGTTCGCCGTCCCGACCAAACGCGCGCTCGAAGGGCATCACAGCCTGACGTTCCGCAACTTCGACATGCTTACCGCCGACGCGATGACGACCGAGTCGTACCGGGCCGCGAAAGAGGCGCACGGCGACCCGCTCATCAGCGCGGCGAACGCGGACGCGCGCTGGCGCGGCAACTCGCGCATCGGCGAATGGCTGAAAGAATTCCAGAGCTTCGTGGCCGACCTGCAAGCCGGGCGCGGCGACCACCTGCCGAGCCTCTCCATCCTGCGCCTGCCCGAAGACCACACCGAGGGGCTGACGCCGAACGTGCCGACGGCGCAGTTCTACGTCGCCGACAACGACTACGCGGTCGGCCGTCTGGTCGAGGCCGTCTCGGCAAGTCCCTATTGGCGCGACACGGCAATTTTCATCGTCGAGGACGACGCGCAGGACGGCCCTGACCACGTGGACGCGCACCGCAGCCCCGCGCTCGTCGTCAGCGCCTACAACCGCCCCGGCGCGCTCGTCCACACATTCCACAACACGGTCAGCCTGATTCGCACCATCGAGTTGTTACTCGGCATCGCGCCCATGAACCAACTCGACGCGACGGCCGCGCCCGTCGCCATCTTCCGCGACGAGGCAGACCTGCGGCCCTACAAGGCCGTGCTGCCCGACATCGCGCCCGACAACCTGTTAAACCCGCCCGCCGCCCGCACGCGCGAGGAAGCCTACTGGATGCGCCGCACCGCCGAGCAGAACCTAGACTTCGCCGACCAGGCCGACGCACGCGCGCTCAACCAGGCCATCTGGTTCTCAGTGCGCGGCGCGGCGTGCCCGATGCCCGCCGCCGTCAGCCTCCCGGCCTGCGAGGCGATGATGCCCGGCGGCGAGCGGGAGGAGAACGAAGGCGCGCGCAGAGGCGAGTTAGCGCGCGGGCGGTGATTTGGTGAGACTTAAAAACATGAACCACGAAAACACACGAAGTAATGCGAACAGCAGCACACTAAGATTCGTGTAGCTTGTTTCGTGCCGTTTCGTGTGTTTTCGTGGTTAAGTGTTTTGCCGCCCGCCTTCTCAAGCTTCGAGTTAAAGAAGGAGCATGATTCTTATGAGCGTAAAGCCGGTCAGCGCACTCATGCGCGCCGTCAAAGCCGGTGCCCTCGGCCTCGTCCTCTCGTTCTCGTGCGTTCTGCCTGTCGGCGCGCAGCAGCCGCAGCCTGCGGCTACCCCGCTGCCGCTCGGCCCGCAGTTGGTGCGCCAGTTGGAGACGATTCAGCGTATGGCGCTCGACGAAGATTACGCTTACCGGCAGGTTGGGCATTTAGCGAACAACATCGGGCCGCGCCTGACCGGCTCGGCGCAGGCGCAGGCGGCCGTCGAATACGTCGCGTCAGAGATGCGCCGGCTCGGACTTGAGGTGCGGCTGGAAAAATTGTCCGTGCCACACTGGGTGCGCGGTGAGGAGACGGCGGCGCTCTTGCAGTATGCGGGGCAAGCGCCGGGCGTGCCGCAGAAGGTGGTGCTGACCGCGCTCGGCGGGAGCGTCGCCACGCCGGCCGCGGGGCTGACGGCAGACGTTATCGTCGTCAACGACTTCGACGAGTTGCAGGCGTTGGGGCGGGCGCGCGTCGCCGGGCGCATCGTGCTCTTCAACAACCGCTTCGACGACCGGATGGCGAAGCAGGGCTACGGCGGCGACGCCTACGGGCAAGCGGTGGCGTACCGCGGCGCGGGGCCGAGCGCGGCGGCGCGACTCGGCGCGGTCGCGGCGCTGGTGCGCGCGGTCGGCGGCGCAAGCTTCCGTCTGCCGCACACGGGCGCGACGCGCTACGCGACAGACGCGCCGCGCATCCCCGCGGCGGCCGTCACGGCCGAAGACGCGGACATGATCGCCTACCTCGCCCGGCAGGGCGCGGTGCGCATGCGCCTGACGCTCACGCCGCAGCAGCTACCCGACGCCGTCAGCTACAACGTCATCGCGGACTTAAAGGGCAGCGAGCAGCCCGAAGAGTACGTCATCGTGTCGGGGCACTTGGACTCGTGGGATTTGGGGACGGGCGCGATTGACGACGCGGCCGGCGTGGCCGTCGCCATGGCAACCATGCAACTCGTCAGGCAGTTGAAGCTCAGACCGCGCCGCACCATCCGCTTCGTCGCGTGGATGAACGAAGAGAACGGACTCGTCGGCGGACGCACCTACGCGGGCGCGCACGAAGGAGAGGTGGGCCGCCACTTCGCGGCGATTGAGTCGGATGGCGGCGCGGGTCATCCGCTTGGCTTCGAGGTGAAGGGCAAGCCGGAAATCATCAACCTGCTCGCGCAGGTGGCGCAGGTGTTGGAGAGTCAGGGGGCGGGGCTGATGCGCCCGGTCGAGGACACGGAGGCGGACATCTCGCCGCTCGCGGCGGCGGGCGTGCCCTCGTTCGGTCTCTGGCAGGACACGCGCACCTACTTCGATTATCACCACACACCGGCCGACACGTTCGACAAGATCGCGCCGCGCGAGTTAGCGGAGAACGCGGCGGCCATGGCGGTGCTGGCGTATGCGCTGGCGAATCTGCCGCACCCGCTGCCGCGCTGACGCGCGCTTCTTTTTGCTGCTTTTACCGCTCATCAACCCTGTGATGCCGCGTGCGCGGCGCGGGTGCGCCTCAATTTTTCACTGCTCAAGCTCGTCGATCTGTAAGCCGACCGGGTCTGCGCCCGCGCCCTTTACGCCATCAATTACGCGCGCAACTTCACCGTAGGGGAGCGAGCGCGGGGCTTTGATGAAGACCGTGCGCGCGCTCGTCATTCCGGCGGGGAGCGGCCCGCCATGCAGTTCTTCATCGCGCCGGTGAAAGGTGTCAACGAGCAGGGCAGAGAGCTTGCTCATGTCGTCCGGCGTGCCCAGCACCGCGCCCTGATTCAGCTTGAGCCGGCTCTGCCCGTCAATCGTCACCACGAGCGTCCACGGGTTCGGAAGAACTTTCTGCTCCGGGCGCGGCCGTTCGGGCACGAGCGCCTTGAAGCGCGTCGGGCGGAGCGGCGAGAGGATCATGAAGATGATCAGGAGCACCAACAGCACGTCTATCAGCGGCGTGACGTTGATCTGCGGCACGGCCCTGCTCCGTGCGATTGACTTTGTCTGACTCATGATGGGCATACCTCCGCTTGGTTGGTTAGTGCGGTTAGAAACCAGGTGCGCAAGAAAGTTCCCTAGAGTGGCTTGCAGTTGGGTTTACCACCAAACTTACTGCTGGGAGCGCGGGCGCGCGCGCCCGCCTTGAGCGCGTGAGCGCGAACAAAGGCATAGGCTTTAACTCTAGCTTGAGCGAGGGCGAAGCCTGTGAGCGTGCTAAAGCACGCTTGGCGGGCGGGACGCCCGCGCTCCCAGCAGCAGGCGCACTTGGTTACGTCATACGCAAATGGCCCTAGAGCATAGGTCAGTACCGCAAGCGGTACTGACCTGACGTGCAACCGCAAACACGAAGGCAAGAGGCCACGAAGATAGTCTTCGTGGCCTCTTGCTTTCGCGGCTGCCGGTGGTGCTTAGCAGTCGTGCGCGAGGAAAATGGTGTCGTAGCAGACTTCGGCGCGGAAGCCGACCTTACGATAAAGCTGTTGGGCGGCGTGGTGCTGTTCGTTGACCAGCAGGCAGAGCGTGTCCGTCCGGGTTAGGAGTGTGCGGCACAGTTGCGAGAGGTTGCGCGCGCCGAAGCCCTGCCCGCGCACGGACGGGTGCACGTAGATGCCTTCCAGGTAGATCGCTGCGGGCGTCACGGCCTGCAACTCCGCCTTGAACAGCAAGCGCCCTTGCTCGACGACTGCCCACGTCCGCCCCTGAGCGACGCGCAGCGCGCAGCGGGCGCGGAAGCCGTGCGGATCGGTTTCGAGCGGGTTGACGCCGCTATCGGCCAACGCGAGTTCCGCCTGCACGGGCACAACCAGATCGAGATCGCCGGGGTCGGCCTGTCTGAGCGCCGTCGCCTGCCCGACAGCGGGCGGCGCTACACCTAACGTGAAGAGCATCTCGCGCGCGGCCAGCCGCGGCTCTACCGTGCCGTCGGCGTCGAAGTGCTGCCAGAAGCGCGCGACCTGCTCGCGCTCGCCCATGATCAGGTGTGTGCGCGGCGTGTGCCGGGCGACGCGCGCGAAGGCGGCGAGGGCGCGGTCGGTCTCGGCGGCGACGAGCGTTGCGTGGCCGATGAGCGCGACGCCTTCTAGTTGGCCCGCCTCGTCGCGGACGCAGTAGAAGCGGCCGCGGTGTTGCGGGCTGACGAGTCCGTGGTCGCGTATGGCGCTCACGAGCGCGACGTTATGCACGGGGCTGAGCGCGAGAAAGTCGAGCACTTCAACCTGTGCGCCGGGCGCGAGCGGGCGGGCCGCGAGCGGCGTGAAGCTTTGCCGCGCGGTCGGCGGTGCGCCGACGGGTGCGATTCTGTTTGGTTGGCAGATCAACATTTTGACAACTCTCAACGGGTTCGAGGGGGTAAGTTCCCGGTCTTTTTACTCGTCCGTGCGCGTCGCGCAGGCCGTCTTAGCCGCAGCTATTTCTTAGCCGTCGTCACGATCAGTACGTTCGAGTAAGCAGAGTTGGTGCTGCCGTAATAAGCTCGCACGCGGTAATAGTACTTGGTGTTTGCGGTCAGCCCGCCACTCAGATACGACTTGGTATTTGCTGTGACGGTGGTGACCAGCGTGTAGGTTGTGCCGTTGGTCGAGCGTTCGACCGCGAAGCCAGCTTCGTTCGGGCAGTTGTCAACCCAGGTCAGGCTCACCTGCGTGGCCGTGACGGATTTGGCGGCCAGCGTGGTCGGCGCGCCGTCGAGGACGCCGCTCATGCAATTCGTGTTGTCGCCCTGAAGCAGGGCGATGCTGGCCTGGCTCGCCAAGTCGCCGAGCAGGACGCCGTCGCCCAGGAGCACGCCGTCGCCGATGAGTACACCGTCGCCGATGAGTACACCGTCGCCCAGGAGCACGCCGTCGCCGAGGAGCACGCCGGTCGCGCACAGCGTCGTGCCTTCGCTGATCGTGATGCCGTTGCTGGTCAGGATGTTATCGCCGAGCATCACACCGTCGCCGAGCATCACACCGTTGACGACGAGCGTGCCGCCAGAGCCGATTGTGGTGGCGTCGCCGAGCAGTACGCCGAGACCGTAGACCTTCTGGTATTCGGTGATGAGGTTCGTGCCGGTGGCGTAGGTCTGATCGAGGACGAGACCTTGCGCCCAGGTGAAATTATAGCCGGCGATGGAGGTTTGCGGCGTCGGCGCGGCGCAGGTCGCGCAGAGCAGCGGGTCGCCGAGCGGCGTGGTCGCGGAGAGGTCTGTGCGCACGAGCTTCGCCAGTTGCACCGCGCCCGCGATGTTCACTTCGCCAGCGCCCTGCTCGAAGTGGTTAAAGCCGGCGAGCGGCTGCGCCGAGTACATGAGCAAAGCCTTGACGAGGTTCGGCGTCAGCGACGGGTTGGCCTGCAACATCAGGGCGGCGGCCCCCGCGACGACGGGCGTCGCCATGGAAGTGCCGCTCAGGTACATCTGTTTCTTGGTGGCGACGGGGCTGACCCCGGCATCGAGCGTCGGATTGCTGGTGACGAGATAATTGTCGCGCGCCTCCGCGGAGATCAGTTTGTTGCCGGGCGCGACCAGGTCGGGCTTGATCAGGTTGTCGTAGTGGTTGACGCCGCTGGCGTCAGTCCAGTAGCTGCGGGTCGGCCCGCGCGAGCTGTAGGTGGCGATGCCGTCGTCCGAGCGCGCGTCTGTGCCGAAGGTGTTCGCCGAGCCGACGGTGATCACCGAAGGCTCGTTGCCGGGCGCGTGAATCTGCCCGTAAATCTTACGGCCCAGGCTGTCCTTGCCCTCGTTGCCGGCCGCCGCGACCACGACCACGCCCGCGTCAACGAGCTGACGCGCGGCCTGGCAGAGCGGGTCGTAGATGTACGAGTCAACCGCCGCCGTGCCGAGGCTCATGTTGACCACGCGGATGTTGTAGTTCGGGTTCGTGCGGTTGGTCATCACCCAGTCGAGGGCGTTGAGGAGGCCGGAGACGCTGCCCCGGCCCTGCGAGTTGAGCACGCGCAGGTTGATGATCTTGGCGGAGGACGCGATCCCCTGGTATGAGCCGTTAGCGACGTTGTTGTTGCCGGCAGCGATTGCCGCCACATGCGTCCCGTGCCCATAAGGGTCGGCGGTGATGGCGTTGTTCGAGGAGTCGACCTCGCCGGTGAAGTTCACGTTGGCGACGATACGCGTCTGCCCGCCGTTGCTGTTGAGTTCGACGTGATTGGGATCGATGCCGGAGTCCAGCACGGCGATGCCGACGCCTGTGCCGTCGAGCGTGGTGCTGCCGCCCAACGACCGCGCCGCGTCCGCGCCGGTGGTGAGCGTGATGTGGCCGAGCTGCTTCACGTCGCGATCCAGCGCGATGTAGCCCACATCCGGGCGGCTGGCGAGGTTGTCAACGGCCGAGGCGGGGAGGCTCACCACGCGGTGGCGGAGATTCTTGAAGCTGCCCGTGACGCTGCCGCCGTTGTTAACGACCGCCGAGTCGAGCGTGCTGTTCCACGTGGCGGCCGGCTGCACGATCACTCTGACCTTCGTGCTGCCCAAAGAACTCTGAATCTTCTTGCGCAAATCCTTCGCCACCTTATCGGGGCTTGAGCCGCTGCTTGCGCCGGCGCGCTCCACGATGATGATGCCGGCGCAAAGACACAGGGTTAACGCGAGGAGGGTGCGCGCGAAGAATTTGAGGGTGTGGGAGATGTCTGATTTTCGTTTCATCTTCGTTGTCTGACGCTCAAACTTTAGGGGGACTGGACGGCAATCGTGCCCGCGTCCGCTATGCCCTTCGGCAATGTCTATGCCGCGAAGTGCAAACCGGCAGGGAACGGCGTGTTTCCTTGAATTTTCGGGATAATTGGAATGAGTCGGGCAGGCGGCCGGGCGCGGCCGTTCGTTCAATTTGCGTGACAGAACCAGGTCAGGATGAACCGGCGAACGTGTGAGACGCGGAATCTGGAAGCCGCGACGGGCGGTTCGATAAGTGTTCCAATCGGGCGGCGGCCGGTTGTAAACTCGGCCCCGTGATGCTTACCGAGACGAAGCGAGACCTGTCGGCGGTACACACCCCCCTAAGCGATCTCTTCGCCCGGCCGATGACGGCGGCCGAGTGGGCGCGCTATCGCCTGCGCCCGGAACAGGTCGCGTTCTACCAAGAGCACGGCTACCTCGCGGGCGTAAAGATTTTAACCGACGAACAGACAGACAGGCTGCGCGCCGAGCTGCAAGAGTTGATGAACCCGGCCCACCCGCGCCACGATCTCTTCTACGAGTTTCACACGAACGAGTCCGGTGTTCCCGGCGGTGTGCTCTTTCACGCGTTGGGCGCGTGGCGTATCGCGCCCACCTTTCACGATCTGCTGTGGCATCCCGCGTTCCTCGTCCCGGCGGCGCAACTGCTCGGCGGCGCGGTGCGCTTCTGGCACGATCAACTTTTCTGCAAGCCCGCGCGGCACGGCGGCGTGGTCGCCTGGCATCAGGACTACTCTTACTGGACGCGCACGCGGCCCCTGGCACACCTGACCTGCTGGATAGGCTTAGACGACTCGACGCGGGAGAACGGCTGCGTCAATTATGTGCCCGGCAGTCAACGCTGGCCGCTGCTGCCGCGCCTGGGTCTCGCCGACGACATGGACGCGCTCCTGTCCGTGCTCACGCCGGAGCAGCGGGCGGCCTTCCGCCCCGTCGCAATCGAGTTGAAGCGGGGCGAGTGCTCGTTTCACCACCCGCTGATGGTGCACGGCTCATACGGCAATCGCACCGCCCGCCCGCGCCGCGCCACGGTCATCAACGTCATGCGCGACGGCGTCGTCTCGGCCTCGGACGAACCGCTGCTCGCGGGCGTGCCGCCCACCCCCGCCGGCCGTAAGATCGCCGGCCAGTTCTTCCCGCTGCTGTACGATCCGGCCGCTATGTCACTTTAAGAATTATTCGGAGGTCTGCATCCAGGCCGTCTGCCGGCGGGCGTGCGTTAGTTCGGGAAACCTGGCGTCTGATGGGATTGCTTCCGCGCCGGGCACTTCACCCGTTCCACCGGCCCACATAAAAATAGCGATTGCCCCACCGCCCCGGTCGCAGGGCGGAGATGGCCTGCGATAGACGACGAATGACGAAGAGGGCGACGGCGCGCGGTCGTAAAGTGTCGGAAAAAGTGAGCCTGCTCGGGGCCGGCCAGGCCACCTCTCGCACGTTATATTCAAGCTCTTCGAGTCCGAACCGCCGGAACAATGTCCTCTGTCCTTCGGCCGTGGCCAGCATGACGTGGTACGGGGCCATCTCCGTGCGCGCCGACGGCCGCAAGCGCCGGCCCAGGCGCACCAGCAGCGTAAACAGAGTTGCGTTGTTCTCAAGCGGGCCCTGTGCCAGCAATAATCCGCCCGGTTTAATTAATCCGAGTATTTCGGGCATCTGGCGGTTCACTTCCGTTAGGTGCTCCAAGACATCGCCGAGGTGTAGGGCATCCGCGTGCGGCCCGCCGGCTAATTCGCCCACGCTGCTGACGACCCTCGCCCCTGTCCGCTGCGCGACCTCGTTTGCCACCTCATTAACAAACTCCACGCCGATGGCCCGCCAGTTTAATTTCAGGGCCTCGACGAGCAGCAAACCCGCGCCGCAGCCATAGTCTATGAAGGTGCCGCCGTCCCTCTTCCTGAGCCACTGCACAACCCGATGCGCTTCCTTAGGATCATCTATGCCGGGGTCTTCCGTGAAACTCGTCGCGTAGTCAGGGCCATACATCACCGCGAGAGTCTGCTCGTCGGGCATCGGGTCACAATAAAGCGAGCCGCACGAGACGCACCGGACGTATGGAAACTCCCGGCCCCGATAGAAGGTAGAGCCGAGCCAAGAGGGACGCGAGCCTTGATGATTACAGAGAGGACAAGCCATGACGGGTGTGCCCTTGAAAGATCGTCAGCGGGCGTGAGAAGCGTTCCTTCCGGGCGCACATCCTAGCAGACAAGTATGCGCGGGCAAAGTTACAACTTGAAGCCGCAATAGCCGTCCGGGCGCGTGGCAAGTCTTTGACCACACGTGCTCATCGCTCCCGCCCGGCTTTAAGAATTATTTAAGAACTATTTCAGTGCGCTTAAAAGATTTCTCAGGGGGCGGACGCTTATCTTCGGCGGGCGGCGCAGACGGCGCATAAACGGTTCGGCGGCGGCGGGCGCGGACGCGGCGGCGGCACGCCCGCGGCGGGGCTTCGGGCAGCCGGATTTTCATTGACAGGTGTGGCGTTTAAGCCTAACCTGCGCATGTTCTTCAGCGTCCCGCGCGCCGCCGGCAGCGCACTCGCGGCTTGCAATCGCGCTTAGCCCCGAACCACACGGCTAACCCGCTTCACGCTTCGCCCAGAGGTCAACGAGCAGGTGAATCAAACAGCGAGCACAAGTCAGCGCATCCCCGGCGCGCCCCCGCGCAAGCGCGTGCTGATCGTCAACTGCTACTTCGACGACACGCGCCGGCCCATCCGGCGCACCACCAAAGTCCCGCAGGCGATGGGGCCGGTCTACCTGGCCGGCGCGTTCAACCCCGCGACCTGCGACGTGCGCCTCTACAGCGAGTTGACTTCCGGGCCGCTCGAAGACGAGCAACTGCTGGGCTGGCCCGACATGCTAGTCTTCACGGGGCTGACCAACTGCTTCGACCGCATGCTGCACCTGACGGCCTACGCGAAGACTAAAAATCCGCGCGTCATCACGGTCGCGGGCGGCCCGCCCGTCCGCCAACTCCCGCACCTCGCTGCCCAGTTCTTCGACTACTGCTGTCTCGGCGACGTAGAGGAGCTTTGCGACATCGCGCGCGCGGCGCTGGGCGCGCGCTACGTGGCGGCCGAGATGACGCCGCGCTTCGATCTCGCCTACTGGATCACGTGGCTCGCGCACATCGAGTCCACGCGCTACTGCAACTTCCGCTGCTCCTTCTGCGCCCTGACCGGCGAGGGTCATGGCTACCAGACCTACGACCTCGACTACGTTCGTCGCCAGATGCTCGCCGTCAACGACAAGAAGCACACGCTCTTCATCGATAACAACTTCTACGGCAGCGACCGCGCACACTTCTTCGCGCGCCTGGAACTGATCAAGGAGTTGCGGGCCGAGGGGCGCTTCGGCGACTGGGGCTGCCTGGTGACGAACGACTTCTTCGCCAAGCAGGAGAACCTGACGAAGATTCGCGAGGCCGGCTGCGAGCTACTGTTCAGCGGCGTCGAGTCGTTCGACATGGAGTGGCTGCGCGACTTCAACAAGCTACAGAACACGAAGAACCCGCAGGTCGAGATGATCTCGAAGTGCCTCGACGCCGGCATCGTCTTCTGCTACGGGCTGATGGTTGACCCGACCACGCGCCGCGTCGCAGACCTGCGCCGCGAGTTGCACTTCATCACGGGCACGCCGGAGATCACGCTGCCGAGTTTTCTGACCATGTCCATCCCGCTCCTTGGCACGCCCTACTTCTACGACTGTCTGCGCAACCGCGCCATCTACCCGCGCACGAAGCTGCGCGACATGGACGGGCTGACGATCATGATGGAGCCGCTCGACGGCCCCGCCGAGGTGATCAAATTCCTGCGCGCGGTCGAGGGCATGGTCGGCTACCGGCAGCGCGTGATCAAGCACTCGCTGGCGTTCGCACGCCGCTACCGCAAGCGCCTGAGCAGGATGCAACTGACCCTGGCGCTCGCCAACGCCGCCATCATCTCCGTGCCCGACCTGACCTATTCATTCAAAGGCGGGGGCTGGCTGAAGCGCCGCCGCCAGCCGCGCACCTTCGTCAGCACCACCGAGCCGCTCGACGATCAGTACACGCCCAAGTTCCGCGTCGAAGCGCGCTTCGCCCGCCACTTCCAACCCACCATGGTCACGAACGAGTGCGGCGAACTGGCCGACGAGATGATCGAGTCGGGTCTGTTCAAAGCCGTACCCGCGGCCGCGGTCTGATGTTCCGCCGACAGATAAAGCGAAGACAGGTAACCACGAAACCACACGAAACGACACGAAACAAGTGGCACGAATCTTCGCGTGCTTCTGTTCGTGTTGTTTCGTGTGATTTCGTGGTTAAGCTCTTCCCGCCGCCGGCTCTATCGTTCCGGCGGCTCAGGTGTGCGCGCGCGCTCGCGTTCGAGCAGGACGCGGCGGAGGATTTTGCCGGACGGCAGGCGCGGAATCTGCTCGACGAACTCGACGCGGCGCACCTTCTTCTGCGGCGCGACGCGCGCGGCCACGAACGCCATTAACTCTTCGGCGGTCGCCGCCCCGTGCAGCACGACGAACGCCTTCGGCACTTCGCCCGCCTCCGCGTCCACGCTGGGGATGACGGCCGCGTCCGCCACCGCCGGGTGCGTCAGCAGCAGGGCTTCCAACTCGGCGGGCGCGACTTGCAGCCCGTGGTATTTGATCAACTCCTTCATCCGGTCAACGATGTAGAAGTGCCCGTCCTCATCGGCGTAGCCCACGTCGCCGGTGCAGAGCCAACCTTCAGAATCGAAGGCGTCGCCGGTCGCCTCCGCCTGATTCAGGTAGCCGCTCATCACCTGCGGCCCGCGCGTGCGCACCTCGCCCCGCTCGTGTGGCCCCAACTCGACGCCCGTCTCCCAGTCCACGATCCGCGATTCGGTGTTGGGCAGCAGGTAGCCGACCGCGCCCTGCTCGTGTTTGACGTTGTGCCCGTTGCTCATGTGCGAGAGTGGGCTGACCTCTGTCTGCCCGTAGGCGTAGCTGATGCGGCAGTTGAGCCGCGCGGCGCAGGCGGCGGCATCGCCCGCCTGTAGCGGCGCGCCGCCGGAGTGCACGTCCTTGAGGTGCGAGAGATCGAACTCGGCCACGGCCGGGTGGCGCGCAAGCACGCGCACGAGCGGCGGCACGAGCGGCGCGCGCGTGATCCGGTAGTCCTGCATGATCTGTAGGAACTGCGTGAGGTCGAAGCGCGGCATCATGACGACGGTCGCGCCCTCGTACAGACTCCAATTCATGATCACGTGCAGCCCGTAGAGGTGTGCGCAAGGGACGACGCAGATGAGCCGGTCGGACTCTTTGATCGCGCCGACGGTGTGCAGTTGGCAAATGCTCGCCACCATGTTCCGGTGCGTCAGCATCACCCCTTTCGGCCAGCCCGACGTGCCGCTCGAAAAGGGCAGCGCCACCAGGTCTGTGGCCGGATCGATCTCGACGCGCGGCGGCTCGTCCGCGCAGGCGAGCAGTTCGGCGAAGGGGAGCGCGCCCGCCGCCTCGCCGAAGACGAACACCTGCTCGACGTTCGTCTCGGCGCGCGCCGCCTCGACGACGGGCAGGAGCGCCGGCACGGTGAACAGGAAACGCGCGCCCGCGTCGTTGAGTTGGCGCGCAAGTTCCGCGGGCGCGTAGAGCGGGTTGACCGTCGTCGTGATCGCGCCGGCCAGCGCGGCCGCGTGGAAGGCGACGCCGTATTCGGGCAGGTTGGGACTGAAGACGGCGCACACGTCGCCCTTGCGGCAGCCGCGCGCGGCGAGACCGGCGGCGGCGCGCGGCACGAGGCGGCTCAACTCGGCGTAGGTGATTGTGCGGCCAGATGGGCCGTCAATTAGCGCGGGCTTGTCGCCGCGTTCGGCCGCACGTGCGAGTATGAACTCGGTGAGGGGCGCGTGCGGGATTGAGATTTCGGGGTAAGGGCTATGAAAAATCATGAGCTTGTCGTCTCTCCGTTAAGGGTGAGGCACGTGTTAAGGGGCCGCGCGTCACGGCTTGAAGGTTGATCGGCCCGCGTCGCCGAACGGCTCGTCGCGCTCGCTGACGGCCTGTTTAAAGCCGACCTCGGCCGCGCGCTGTTGAAAGGCGTAGCCTTCGGGCGTGTGGCGCGCGACGGCGTCGAAGAGCGTGCCGAGCGTCTGCGCCGCCGCCAGCCCCTGCGCGAGCACGGTCTGGTTAAGCAGCAGCTTCATCATCATCAACTGGTTCACGGGCAGGCGCGCGATGCGCTCGACCAGCAACTCGCACCGCTCGTCCAACTGCGCGCGCGGCGGGGCTTCGGTCGCCAGCCCCCACTCGACGGCCTCGCGCCCCGACAGGCTGTCGCCGGTGAATAGCAACCGCTTGGCCTTCTCCAACCCGACGCGGTAAGCCCAGAGCGCGGTCGTCGGCGCACCCCAGACGCGTGCGGGCGGGTAGCCGAACTTCGCCTCGTCCTCGATGACGAGCAGGTCGGCGCAGAGCGCGATGTCCGTGCCGCCGCCGACGCAGAAGCCGTGCACCTTGCAGACGACCGGCTTGTCGCCGTAGAACAGGCTCATGAAGCAGCGCACGTTCCGACTCATCAGCGCGTGGTCGGTCATCGCGTCCCAAGGCCGCGCCGGATCGTGGTTCGCCAACTGCACGCGCGGATCGAGCGGCGAGCCGGCGGGGCCGCGCGGCGTCTGCGGCGGCTGGGCGGACGACTCGCTCTCCAACTTGTGCTCGGCGAATTCGACGAGGTCGTAGCCGGCGCAGAAGCCCGCGCCGTTGCCGGCGAGCAGGATGACGTGCACTTCCGGGTCGAGGTTCGCACGCTCGACGCACGCGGCCAGCTCCGCCGGCATGGCGAAAGTGATGCTGTTCCCGCGCGCGGGCCGGTCGAGCGTGACGCGCGCCACGCGCCCCGTCCGCTCGTAAGTGATGGTCTGCAAGCTGTCCACGACGAACTCCTTACGACCTTGAGTTCTCCGCGCCGGTGAAGAAGCCGGGCGCGAGCATGTTCGTGACGCGCGCAGGCTGCCTGATGTGTTGGTGGCGCATCCACTCGTCGGCGTCGGCGATTAGCCGTTGGCCCTCCGCGCCGGCCGTCAACTGACCGAGCCGGCGGCGCGCGGCCGCGGCGTAGAGCCGCATCTGCGCGGCCTCGAAGCCGGCGACGGCGACGGCACAGAGTTCGGCCGCCCGCTCGCGGTCGCCGCGCAGGCCCGCGACGCTGGCGCGGACGAGCGCGCCTAAAGGTCGCGCCCACGCCATGTGTTCGCCCTCGATCTGTCGCACGAGTTTTTCGGCCGTCTGGAACAGCTTTTCGGGCTGTGCTTCGCCGCTGACAATGGCCGCCAGCACGCAGCGCGCGCGCAAATGTCGCGCCTCGATCCGCAAGACCTGCACGCGCATCAGCATCGAGCGGTCGAGCGCGGGCCACTGGCTCGCCAGATGCTTCCACGCGACCGCGCCGTCGCCCGTGTAGAGTTCGATCTGCACGAGCGCGAGGAGCGCGCTGTAATGTTGCAGATGGAAGCCCTCCTGCGGCCAGCGCGTCATCGCGTCAATGACTTCCTGCCGCGCCGCGTCGGGCTGATCCTGCGCGAGCCAGACGAGGTTGGTGCGTGTGCGCAGGTCGGTCGCGGCGAGCAGGTTGCCCTGCTCCTGCGCCGCCGCGAGCAGCACGGGCACGCGGCGCGTCAACTCGCCGACTTCGCCGAGGAACAAGAGCGAGCCGAGCAGGAAGCGGTGCGCGGTGTTTAGCTCCCACGTCACGCCGGTGCACTTTTCGCGCAGCATCTCGGCGGCGCGGTCGCACAGGACGGCGGCGTTCGGCCAGTCGCCGACGAGGTAGGCCGAGATGCCGCGCGCCCAGACGGCGAGGCTCTTGGCGTGCGGGTGGCCGGAGCGGTGCGCCAGCGCCTCGGCCTGCTCCAACAGCCCTGCGACGTTGCGCGCGACGGGGCCGCCCGCCGTGGCGATGAAGCCGACTTCGGTGCAGATGGCGCGCGCGATGCGGTAGAGGTCGCCCGCGCGCAGGGACAGCAGCAGGTGACGCGTCTGGAAGTCGAAGGCGCGCATCGTGTCCACCAGGCCGAGGCCGGCGGCGACCGCCCAGCAGGTGTCTATGCGCAGCAGTTCGTCTTTCGATAGTTCGTCCTGGCGCGGTGTGAACTTAAAGCCGCGCAGGCGCAGCCGTGCGCGCTGGCGCAGGAGCGAGAGCAAGGCGCGCTTCGCGTCAGGCGCGAGCCTGAAGCCGACGACGGCGAGCACGCGGCGCAGCACGTCCAAGCCTTCGTTGATGTGCCCGCCCATCAGTAGCTGTTCGGCGGCGCGGCGTTGCAGTTCAAGCGCCTGATCGGCCGCCTCGGCCGTCTGCGCCGCGTCCAAGTAGACGCCCGCCGCTTCGGCCGGACGGCCCGCGTTCGCCAGCGACTCGCCGAGATTGATCTTGAGTTGCAGGAGGTCTGTGCCGACGACGTGGGCTAACTCAATCGCCTTGCGGTAGAAGTGCGCGGCGCGGTCGAAGGCGAGCGCGGCCACCGCGCGCTTGGCCGCCATTGAGGCGAGCGTAGCGGCCAACTCCGTCTCGCCCGCGCCGAGGAAGTGCTCGAAGAGAACTTCCGGGTCATCAATGCCCTTGGCGGTCAGCGTCTCGGCGAGCCGGCGGTGGATTTGTTGAATCGCCTCGCCGTCGAGCCTGGTGGCGAGCGTCTCGCGGATGCGGTCGTGGTAAAGCTCTAGCTGCTGGGTCGTGCCGCCGCTGCGCAGAAAGCGGGCCGCGCGCAGGCTGGAGATGAGCGGCGCTTCGTCGTCGGTCAGTCCCGTCGCCTGCGCTGCCACGTCGGGGCGGAGTGGTCGCCCCGCAATAGACAAAGTTTCGAGCAAAGGCCGCGCGCCCGCCGGCTGCTGGCCCAAGCGCGCCATGATCATCTCGCCGAGCGAGAGGCGCGCGGTCGTCGTCCGCCCGCTCGTCAGCGCGTAGCGCGTCAGTTCTTCCAGAAAGAGCGGGTTGCCGGCCGCCTCTTGCGTGATGACTTCGACGAACGTGTCGGAGTCGCGCTGCGCGGGCGGCAGGAGCGAGCGGATCAGATCGCTTGCCTCGTCGTCGGGGAGCGGTTGCAGCTTGAGTTCGCGGCTGGCCGCGCCGTCCGCGCGCTTCAGCAGTTGTCTGAGGAAAGGCTTCGTCTCGATCTCTTCGCTGCGGAAGCTGGCGATGAGCAGGAGCGGCGGCGCGTCGGGTGGGCGCAAGAGGTCTTCGAGGAGCGCCGTCGAGTCGGCGTCCGCCCAGTGCAGGTCGTCTATGAAGACGACGAGCGGCTGGCGCAGGGCGAGGCGCGCGAGCAGTTCGCGCAACGCGGCGAAGGCGCGGCGGCGCAGGACGAGCGGGTCGGCCAGGAGTTGCTCGCGCTGCGGCGCTTCGCGCACCGCGCCGACTTGCAGGATGACGGGGAAGAGGCGCGCGAGCGCGGGCGCGTCCACCGGCATCAACTCGTCCACTTGATTGGCCGGCTGTAGCATCAGGTGTTTGCTCAGGCTGTCCACCACGCCGTCGAGCGCCTTGTAAGGGACGGACTCGCGCTCGTAGCAGCGCCCTTTGAGCACGACCACGTCCGCCTCGCGCCGCTGCAACTCGGCGAGGAAGTGCGCAACGAGCGCGCTCTTGCCCATCCCCGAAGTGCCGTGCACGTAGACGCTCACCGCCTGCCCGTCCTTGATGGCCTCGTAAGCGTCGTCGAGCGCGCGCAACTGCCGCCCGCGCCCGATGAACAACTCTTCGGTCTCGGCGAAATTAAACTGCTGGGCGACGACGATCTGCTCGGTCGCGTGCGGGCGGGACGCGACGCCGTTCTCGCCGCCGCTCAGACGTGCCAGCACCTCGCGCCCCGTCGGGCGCTCGGCCGGGTCGCGGCGGAGCAGATCGCGGCAGAGCGCGTTCAGGTCTGCGGGCACGCTCGGCACGAGCGCGCGCGGCGCTGGCGGCTCGTGCCGCTGCTTACGTTCGAGCACGTCCAGCACCGAGCCGGTGAAGGGCAGCCGGCCCGTCAGCGCCTCGTACAGAATGACGCCGACGTTGTACCAGTCGCTCGGCTTGGCAATCGGCTGGTTGGCGATCTGTTCGGGCGACATGTAGGCGGGCGTGCCAGCGAGGGCGCGGCGCAGGCGCAACTCCGGCGCGGTCGTCTCGGTGATGAGACCGAAGTCGAGCAGGACGACGCGCCCCTCCGGCGTCACGAGCACGTTCGAGGGCTTGATGTCGCGGTGCAGTTGATCCGTCTCGTGGAGCACGTGCACGCCCAGGGCGAGTTGGCGCAGGGCCGCGCGCAGACGCGCCAGATCGCAGGTGGTGGCGGAGAGATCGGGCGGCGTCTGCGCCTCGACGGAGTCGTGCAGTTCGTCCCTGGTGTGCGAGATGCGGGTCGGCGCGTCCAGGTGGAAGGAGGGCGGGACGCCGGTCGGCTCGTCCGTGGCGAGGAGCGTCGGCAACTCGTTCGTCGCGGACGTTTGCGCGCCGTCGAGCGGCTGGCGCACGTAGTCGAGGAAGTTGACGCCCGGCACCAACTCCATCGTGAAGAACCAGTAGATGCCGTCGGACATCAGCTCGTAGAGCGAGACGAGGTTCGGGTGGGCCACGTCGGCGAGCGCGCGGAACTCGCGTTTGAAACGGTAGAGGTCGTCGGCGCTGGCGCGCTGCAAGGTCTTCAGCGCCACGATGCGGCTGCGCTCGCGGTCGTAAGCCTCATAGACGACGCCCATGCCGCCCGCGCCCAGGCGGCGGCGCAACTCGAACCGCTCCGTGCCCCGAAAATCCTCGCTCGTGCGCGTCATAAAAAACTGTCCGTGGTCAGTTGGCCGTCGTCCGTTGTGCTCGGCTCGCCTGTCGAAAGCCTAACCTTCGGCGTTCAACCCACGCAACGGAGACAACGGACAACTGACCACGGACAAACAGCTATTGCGGCGCTTCGCTTTCGAGCAGCTCCTTGGCGCGCAGCAGGTTCTGCTTATGCTGCTCGCTGACGGCCGGGTAGCTCAGGTCGAGCGACTTCAGTTTCGTGATAATCACGTCCGCCACCGCGGCGCGCGTAAACCATTTGTTGTCGGCCGGGATGATGTGCCAAGGGGCCCAGCGCGTGCTCGTGTGCTGGAACATGTCCTCGAAGGCCGCCATGTAGTCGTCCCAGTAGCCGCGCTCCTTGGCGTCGTTCAAGGAGAACTTCCAGTTCTTCTCCGGCGTGTTGATGCGCGCGAGGAAGCGGCGGCGCTGCTCCTCCTTCGAGACGTTCAGATAAAACTTCAGAATCAGGATGCCGTTGCGCACCAGGTAGCGCTCGAAGTTGTTGATCTCCTGAAAGCGCCGCTTCCAGATGTTCTTGCCCTTCGCTTCGGGCGGCAGTTGCTGCATGTTCAGGTATTCGGGGTGGACGCGCACGACCAGACATTCTTCGTAGTAAGAGCGGTTAAAGATGCCTATGCGCCCGCGTTCGGGCAGCGCCTTGAAGGAGCGCCAGAGATAGTCGTGATCGAGGTCTTCGGCCGACGGCCCCTTGAAGGAGAAGACCTGCGTGCCCTGCGGGTTGACGCCCGACATGACGTGGCGGATCGTGCCGTCCTTGCCCGCCGCGTCCATCGCTTGCAGGACGACGAGCAGGGCGTAATTGTTCTGCGCGTAGAGTACGTCTTGCAGCTTGGCCAGCCGGATGATGTCTTTTTGCAGCTTCTCCGTCGCTTCCTCTTTCGACTTGAACTTGCCGGTGTAGCCCGGATCGTAATCCTTCAGCCTGACCTTCTTCCCTGGGGGCACGAGAAAATTGTCGTAATTCATGCGCGTTGCTCCTGTTGTGCGATCATATTGGACGAGCGTGTGGACGGTTCAAGATAATTTGCCCGCGAGTTCTTTTGGCCTGACGAGCCAGGCGAGCCGCCCCGCCTGCGGTCTGACCTCGCGCCACGCGGCCACGTCGAGCGCGACGCACGCGACCGCCGCCGTCGGCATGCGTTCGCCGCGCGCGCCGGTCAGCAGGCGGACGAACTCTTCCATGCCGGGGTTGTGCCCGACGACGAGCACGGTGGCGGCCGGCTCGGCGATGTCGTTGACGACGGCGAGCAGGCGGGCGGCGCTCGCCTCGTAGATGCGCGCGTCGTAGCGCACCCCACAAGTACACCCGGCGGCGGCGAGCGCGAGCGCGGCCGTCTCGCGGGCGCGCGCGGCGGGCGAGCAGACGACCGCGTCAATGTTCGTCGCCTGCCGCCGCAGGAAGCGCCCCATGAGCGGCGCGGCCCCACGGCCGCGCTCGTTCAGCGGTCGCTCGAAATCGGGCTGGCCCGGATCGGCCCAACTCGATTTCGCGTGGCGCATGAGCAGCAGTGTTTTCATCTCGACGAGGCGGCAGTCACGACGGTTCGCGCGGGCGTGCGTGGCAAAGTTCAGTCGTGGCCGAGCGCGGCCTCCGGGTCGTAGGGCGGCTCGCCGTCCGTGCCGTCGTCGCCGGCCGCCGGCTGGTCGTCTTCTTCTTCGAGCGGCGGCGCGGGCTCGGTGAGCGCCTTGAGCGTGCGCATCAAGTCCTTGTGCGACACGTGGCGGGCCTTTTTGCTCTCGCCCTTCTTCGCGTGGCGGATACAGTCGGCGATGGACAGGATGCCGACGAGTTGGCCCGCGCCGTCGGTCACGGGCACGCGGCGCAGTTGCTCGCGCTTCATCAGTTCGAGCGCGGCGCGCACGTCCGCGTCCGGCGGGCAGGAGATGACCTTGCCCGCGCTGACTTCGCCGACCGTGAGGTCTGACGCCAGCCGATTCTTCGTCACCACGGCCATGCAGATGTCGCGATCCGTGATCATGCCGACGCAAAGCCCCGCGCCGTTGACGACCGGCACAGTCCCGCAGTCGTTGTCCCACATGATCATGGCGGCTTCGGCGAGCGTCGCCTCGGGGCCGCACGCCCGCACGTCTGTGGTCATAATCTCCTGCACCTTCATCCCGTCGCTCCTTAAATGGCTTACGCCTGCCGCCCGGCGCTGGTGTGGTGTGGGTATGGGTCGTGCGCTTGACCCGGCAGGCCCTTAAACAAGAACTTTGTCCACAAGCTTTTAGCACAAAACGGGCGGGGCCGGGAACTTTTCTCGCGCGCCCGCTTCCGTGTACTATGCCGGGCGACCGCCGGCTGAGCGCGCAAGGGGCGGGCCAGGGGACAACATGGGGCGCACTATCGTCGTCGGCGATATACACGGCTGTTACGATGAGTTGGTCGCACTGCTCGACCGGGTGCGCCTGCGCGCGGACGACCGCGTGGTGGCGGTGGGCGATCTGGTCGTGAAGGGCGAGCGGAACAGGGAAGTGCTCGACCGCTTCATCGCCGACCGGCGCTTCGCCTCCGTCATCGGCAACCACGATCTGGCCCTGCTGCGCCACTGGCGCGGCGAGGCCGTCGCGCTCAAGCCAGCGCAGGAACGCGCGCGGCAGGAGTTGGCTAAGAATAAATCCCGTTACGCGGCTTACCTCGCGGCGCTGCCGACGATGATCGACCTGGGCGCGTACCTGGTGGTGCATGCGGGCGTGCGGCCGGGCGTCGCGCTCGGCGCGCAGTCGCTCGAAGATTTGACGGAGCTGCGCACGCTCGGCGCGGATCGCAGGAGCCGCGAGGGACGGCCGTGGTTCGCGTTGTACAATGGGCCGCAGACGGTGCTCTACGGCCACTGGCCCGCGCCCGAACCGCGCTGCGCGAGCCATGCCATCGGTTTAGATACGGGCTGCGTCTACGGCTTTCAACTGACGGCCTTCGTCGTCGAGACCGGCGAGTTCGTCCAGGTGCAGGCGCGGCGCGCTTACGAGCAACCCAAACGCCCGGTCGCGTGAGCCGCGTGTCAGACGCACGTAACACGGGCGTGGTAGATTCATAGTCATGATCCATTACGGCGAGCACGAATTTCCGGGCCAGCTCTTCGTCGTCGAGGGCACGGACGGGAGCGGCAAGTCAACGCAGCTTGCGCTCCTGCACCAGTGGCTGAAGGCGAAAGGGTATCCAGTTTTCTTCTCCGAGTGGAACTCTTCGCCGCTCGTCAAGGACACGACCAAGCGCGCCAAGAAGCGCCACCTGTTCACGCCCACCACCTTCTCGCTCATCCACGCGACCGACTTCGCCGACCGCACCGAGCGCGACATCATCCCGCCCCTGAAAGCGGGCGCAATCGTGCTCGCAGATCGCTACATCTACACGGCGTTTGCGCGCGACGTGGCGCGCGGCTGCGACCGCGCCTGGGTGCGCGAACTTTACCGCTTCGCCGTCAAGCCCTCGGTCGCCTTCTTCTTCCGCGCGCCGCTCGACGTGGCCATTGATCGCATCGTCTCAGCCCGCCCGCAGTTGAAATACTACGAGGCGGGGTTAGACATGGGTTGGACGGACGACGAGGAGGAGAGTTTTAAAATCTTTCAGGGCAAGATTCTCGCGGAGTACGACCGGATGGTTGACGAGTTCGGGCTGACGATGATCGACGCGACGCGCTCGATTGAAAAGCAGCAGCGCGAGGTGCGGCGGCTCGTCAAGCAGCACATGACGAAAGAGGCGGCCACGACTGCATGAAACAGATGACCTTCTACGGCACGGCCCTGCCCGGCATAGAGCCTGAGCCGTACCACGGCAAGCTGATCGTGATCGAGGGGCCGGACGGCGTCGGGCGCTCGACGCAGATCGGCCACCTGCGCGCGTGGCTCGAATCGCGCGGGCACGCCGTCCTCGACACCGGCATGACGCGCTCCGTCCTGGCGGGCGGCGGCATCAAGGAGGCGAAGCTGGGACACACGCTGGGGCGGCTGACGATGCACCTGTTCTACGCCACGGACTTCGCCGACCGCCTGGAGAACGAGATGCTGCCGGCCCTGCGCGCGGGCTTCGTCGTGCTGACGGATCGCTACATCTTCTCGGCCATCGCGCGCGCCGTCGTGCGCGGCGCAGACCCCGCCTGGATGCGCGCCATCTACGGCATCGCGCTCGTGCCCGACGCCGTCTTTTATCTGCGCATCCAGAACGCGAGCGAATTGGCCGAGCGGCTCGTCATGTCGGGCCGCGGCTTCGACTACTGGGAGTCGGGCAGGGACATGTACCTGGGCGAAGATTTCTTCGACAGCTTCGTCGCGTACCAGACGCGCATGCTGCGCGAGTTCGACCAGATGACGGCGGAGTACGGCTTTCAGATCATAGACGCCTCGCGCCCCGTGCAGCGCGTCGCGGCCGACCTGCGGCGCAGCGTCGCCCGCGTGCTCAATCGCCGCGAGCAGCGCGCCGCGACGAAAGGGAAGGGCAAGCCCACCGTGATGACGCTGGCGCAGTCCGCGTCCGCCCACGAGTCCGATAAGGCCGGTCAGAAGGGCGACGGCTCGGTTTGAAACTCGCCGCCATCGACATCGGCTCGAACTCGATCAAGCTGGTCGTGGTCGAAGCGGCCGCGAGCGATTCGTTTGCCGTGCTCGCGCGCGAGAAAGAGGTCGTGCGGCTCGGTCACGACACCTTGCGCGCCGGCCACCTCGCGCCCGAAGCGATTGAGCGCGCCGCCGACTGCATCAAGCGTTTCGTCTCGATTGCCGAAGCGCGCGGGGCGGAGCACGTCGTCGCCATCGCCACGGCGTCTGTGCGGCGGGCGCGCAACCGGGCCGCGTTGCTCGCCGAGGTGAAGCGGCGGACAGGCGTGCAGGTCGAAGTGCTGTCGGGCATAGAGGAGGCGCGGCTCATCGGCGTCGCCGCTGCGCAAGGCTGTGCACCGCCGGGCGCGTCGCTCTTGAACGTTGACATCGGCGGCGGCTCGACTGAACTCTCGCTCATGCGCGACGGCGCTGCGGTCGTCCTCCACTCGCTCCGACTCGGCGCGGTCGGTCTCACCGAGAGTCGGATCACGACCGATCCCGTTAAGCCGAAAGAGTTGCGCGCGCTGCGCGAGCAGGTGCGCGCGGCGCTGGAGCGACCGGCGCGCGAACTGCGCGGGCACAGTTGGGGTGAAGTGACCGGCACTTCGGGCACGATCCTCGCGCTCGGCGAGATGCTGCGCCTCCAACGCGTGCAGAAGGCGGGTGCGCGCAAGGAGCAGGGCGCGCAGCCCGCGGGCGCGGAGATCGTCCTGCGCCGGCTCGAACGCCTCAACCAGGATTTAGCTAAGCTGTCTTACGCCGAGCGGCGCACAGTGCCCGGTCTCAGCGCGCAGCGCGCGGAGATCATGATCGCGGGCGGACAGATTCTCGAAGGCGTCATGCGCGCGCTCGGCGTCGTCAGCCTTCGCACCTGCGACTTCGCGCTGCGCGAGGGCGTGATCATCGAGCGGCTGCGCGAGTGGGAAGCTGAAGCACGCCCGCCCGTGCCCGATCTGGCCGACCCGCGCCTGCGCGGCGTGCACGCGGTCGGTCATCGCTTCGGCTACGAAGAGGCGCACGCGCAGCAGGTGGCGCGGCTCGCCGAGACCATCTTTGACAGCCTAGCCGCCGCGCACGAGTTGACACGCCACCAGCGCACGCTGCTTGCGGCGGCCGCGCTCCTGCACGACATCGGCTACCACATCGCGCACGACGCGCACCAGAAGCACGCGCTCTACCTGATCAAACATTCCGAGCTGACCGGCTTCTCCGAGGCGGAACGCCAGGTGATCGCCAACGTCGCGCGCTACCACCGCGGCACGCCGCCGCGCGAGCGCCACCCCGACTATGCCGCGCTCGGCCCCGCTGACCGCACAACCGTCAACCGCCTGAGCGCGATCCTGCGCGTCGCGGATGCGCTCGACCGCAGCCACGACGGGCGCGTGATGGACGTGACCTGCGAGTACTTAGGCGACACCGTGCGGCTAGTGCTACACAGCGCGCAGCCCTGCGAGCAGGAACTGTGGGCGGTCGAGCAGAAGCGCGACCTGTTCGAGCAGGAGTTCGCCTGCAAGCTGATCGCGCGCAAGGGATGAAAGGGAAGGGGTGAAAGGGAAGGGATGAGGGATGAGGGATGAATAAGAACCTGTCTTTCATTCATCCCTCATCCCTCATCCCTTGAAATAATGGCCAAGGCAGACGACATTAACGGGCTTGATTGCGGCGGGGACGTGGCGGCCGGGATGGTGCTGGTCTTGCGCACGCGGCTCGCCGAGATGTGCGCGCTGCGCGCGGCGGCGCTCGACTGGTCTGACCCGGAAGGCGTCCACGACATGCGCGTGGCTTCGCGCCGCCTGCGCAGCGCCGTGCGCGACTTTGCGCCCTACCTGCGTGGTCGCCTGCCGGGCAAGCGCCTGCGCCTGCTGGCTGACGCTCTGGGTGCTGTGCGCGACGCGGACGTGGCGCTCATCGCGCTCGCAGACCTGGGGCGCGAAGCAGAGCCGGAGATAGACGCGGGGCTGCGGCTGCTCGTCACGGAGCGTTGCCGGCAGCGCGAAGAAGTCCGCGCCCTGCTCGAACTGGTGCTCGAAGAGGCCGCGCTCGCGGCCTTGCAGGAGAAATTCTTGCGGCGGCTCGCACGCGTGAGCGACAAGCCAGCGGCCGGCGCGCGCCATAGAGATCGGGGCGACGCGCTCTCCTTTCGGGACGCGGGGCGCGAGATCGCCTTAGCCCGGCTGGCGGAGTTGTTAGCCGAAGGCAGGGCGATTTATCGTCCGCACGCCGAGCGCCGTCTGCACCGCCTGCGCATCGCGGCCAAGCGCCTGCGCTACGCGCTGGAGTTGTTTGCGCCGTGCTGGGGCGAGCAGTTAACGGCGGCGGCCGGCGAAGTGGCAGAGCTACAGAAGTCTCTGGGCGAGCTGCACGACTGTGACGTGTGGATCGCGGAGTTGGGCGCGCGGCTGGAGCGACTGCCGACGCGCGCCGATCAGTCGGAATTGCGTGAAGGCGCGGCGGACATGCGCCGGGCCGCCGTCTGGCTGCTTGAGCGTTTCGTCAAAGAGCGCGGCAAGCACTACCGCGCCGCCCTGACGCGTTGGGAAGACTGGCTGGCGATGGACTTCTGCCAGCATCTCAACGCCAGCTTCCAGCACACAGACTTCGCGGATCAGCCGGCCGACATGCCCGCCGATTCTCCATCTACTGACTTGGGCGAATCATAGCGACATTGATCAGACAACGCGGTGGCTGTTGTTAGCCACAACTCCGCCTGTGGCTTGCGCAGTTGTGGGCGGCGGATTGGTGTCTGTAAGCTGAGGGCCGAGCGCCGAAGAGCCGAGGGGGAGGCGTCAGACATGCTCACGCTGCTGAGGATCGAGCTGGTCAAATTAGTCCGGGCGAAAAGCTTCTACCTCTCGTTCATCGCCCTGACGGGTTTCGTCGCGCTGATGCTGTGGGGCTTCTACACCTACGCGGAGCGGAAGGCGGGCGGGCAGGCGGTCGAGCAGTTCAAATACACCTACGAGTCGAAGCAGTACTTCAATGGCCTCACCTTCGCGCTCTACTCAGTGCTGTTCTCGTTCACGCTGCTGCTGCCGGTCTTCGTCGCCATGAGCGCGGGCGCGCAGGTGGCGGGCGAGGCACGTGCGGGGACGCTCCGCATGATCTGCGCGCGGCCCGTCGCGCGGCCCGCGCTGGTGCTCGCGAAGTTCGCGGTGACGGCGCTGCACGCGGGCGCGTTGCTCGCGTTCTTCATCGGGTTGAACCTGCTGGTCGGCCTCGTCTTCGTCGGCTGGGGCAACCTGGAACTCTATCCGGGGCCGCTCAACCTCGTGGACGCGCCGGGCAAGATCATGCGCGACGAGGCGCTCGTGCGCTTCGCCTATGCCGCGCTCTCCGGCACTTGGGCGCTCCTGGTCGTCGTCGCGCTCGCGCTCCTCTGTTCGGTCATCTTCGACTCGCCCGTGCAGGCCGTGGTGACGACCATCGCCATCTACCTGACGCTCTACATCGTCGGGCGCGTTGAGTTCTTCGAGCACCTGCGCCCCTACTTCTTCACGACCGACATGGACTTCTGGCGCGACGTGTTCAAGCCCGACATCCCCTGGCAAAGCCTGTGGCACTACGCCTGTACGTGCGGAGCATACACGACGGGGCTGCTGCTCGCCGCCGTCCTCATCTTCGACCGGAAGGACATCACTAGCTGAGACGGCGCGGGGGATCGGTTGAGATGTGGTCAAAGCTCATCCTCGCGGCCGTGCTCGCCCTGTTCGTTGCGGGCGCGCTGCACTTCGCGCCGCGGCGCGAGCGTGAGTTGCTCGGCGCGCAGCCTGCGGCGGGTGTGCCGCTGCGCCTGCTGACTTGGAACGTCGGCTACGCCGAGTTGGAAGACGACACGCGCGCGCACACGAAAGATTTGCCGGCCGTGGCGGAGACGATCTTGCGACGCGAGCCGGACGCCGTCGCCTTGCAAGAGTTGACGGGCGCAGCGCAGTTGAACGCGCTCCTCGCGCTCCTGCGCGGGCGCTATCGCGGCGCGGTCGCGCAGCAGGGAGCGGGGGATCGTTTCGAGGCCGTCTTGGTCAGAGACGCGGGTGCGCGATTCGCGCCCGTCGCGGCCGGCGAGCGTTACGCCCTCGGCGCGACATTTCGCCCGCGCGCGGACACGCCGGAGGTCTTGCTCCTGAGCGCCCACGCGGACGCCTTCAACGCCGCGCGCCGCAGGGCCTACACGGAGGCGCTGGTCGGTTGGGCGGAGGCGCGCGCGCAGTCCGCCGCGGTCTTCATCGCGGGCGATTTCAACTTCGAACTGCGGGCGGGGGACGAGACGAACCTCTACACGGACAACCTGCAACACGACAGCGAATCGTACAGCTATCTGCTGCGCTCGTTCCGCGATCTGGGCCGCGCGGCCGGCGACACGGCGATCAACGACCGGCGTATAGACTACGTCTTCGGCGCGGCCGACAGGGTGCGCCTGCGCCGGGCCGAAGTCCTGCGCGGCGCGGCCGTAGGGCGCATGGATCACTGGCCGCTGCTGGTCGAAGTCGAGTTTTAGAAAGCCGTTTGCGAAGCCACACGCAGGGAGTGAGTTCTTTGCGTCCTCTGCTGCGGCTCTCTCCGCGGTCTTTGCGGTTAAGAACAAAGCTTTAACCGCAAAGACCGCTAAGAGGGCCGCGAAGGGCGCAGAGTTTACGGAGTGCTTATGACCGACGTTGTTTTGCAGACGGAAGGATTGACGAAGCGTTTCGGCCGGCGCGTGGCGGTTGACCGCCTGACGCTGCGCGTCGAGCGCGGCGACATCTACGGCTTTCTGGGGCCGAACGGCGCGGGCAAATCAACCACCCTCAGGATGGCGCTGGGTCTGATAAAGCCGACGGCAGGTTCGATTCAACTACTGGGGCGTGACCTAGGCAGAGAGCCTCTGCGGGCGCGTGTGCGGGTCGGGGCTATCGTTGAGACGCCGGCCTTTTATGAAAACTTTTCGGGGCGGAGAAACTTGCGCCTGCTGGCGGCTTTGTCCGGCGGCGCGACCGCCCGGCGGATCGAAGAGGTGTTGGAGATCGTCGGTCTCACAGAGCGCGCGGACGAGCCGGTGCGAGTCTATTCCTACGGCATGCGGCAGCGACTCGGCATCGCGCAGGCGCTCCTGCCCGCGCCCGAGCTGATCATCCTGGACGAGCCGACCAACGGTCTCGACCCGCAGGGCATTCAACAGGTGCGCCAACTGATCCGCCGCCTGCGCGCCGACTTCAAGCTGACCGTCCTGCTGTCGAGCCACCTCCTCGCCGAAGTCGAACAACTCTGCGACCGCGTCGGCATCGTCCATACGGGGCGTCTGCTGTACGAAGGGACGATTGGCGGACTGGTCGCCCCGGCCCGCGCCTACAAACTCCGCGTGGATCACCCCGCAGCCGCCTGCCAACTGCTCGCACGCGATCCCACTCTCACCGTCAGCCGCAACGGCGCGGAATACATCTACCTAAAGGCCGAGGCCGCACGCATCCCCGCACTCAACGCCGCATTGGTCGCGCACGACATCAAAGTGTTCGAGTTAACACCACGCCAGGAGACGCTGGAAGATGTATTCCTCAGACTAACTAACGGCGGATGCAACAAAACTGATTGGCACGATTAACTAACGCCCGCCATCAGCCGCCGCGCATGCAACGCGGCTAGAAGAGCGTCTCGCGCATGAGAGCTGCGCTATTCGCGGTCGGCTGCATGGCATTGTTATGCCGTTGTTGCTACTATCATAAGCCCTGCGGTTCGCGCCACGCTTTTGCATCAATAAGCGATTTGAATTCATTCCGCACGATACGCTTGTCGGCGTTGTATTCACTCCGCTCATTGATATAGAAATGCTCGGCTAATGAGAGATTATCAGGGCGGACGTGATAATTAGTCGCCGCACGATTGTCTGGCACAACTTCCAGAACGACAATCTCGAAAGCCTCACGCCCGAATTCGTTCCACGCATTTTGCAGGAGGCGCTTCTCGCTAGTGCGATGCGTACCTTTGTCTAATTCGCGGATGTGAGACCGGACGCGCGCATTCATATTCTTTGCCTGCCCGACATAGCGGTGGCCGTTCAGCTTATTGATGATGGCGTAAATCCCGGCGACGGGTGGAATGTGGTCAAACATCTTTCCTCCTCGGAACTCTGCCGTTCTTTCACGCGACCCGCGAAACGGCATAATATTTGTTATCGGACTCCGACCTATACTTGTAACTGTTCAGGTCTGTGTTTAACCGGCGACAAGTAAAGTATATAGAACTGCCATTTGCTCGCTACGTCTGGCACTTACCTTCTCGCTCCCGTTCTGCCACTTCCGACTCCGGCCACCGGCG
>Ga0081539_10000615_pt1 | contig 72134 bp, 60 predicted proteins | sample TabmetS4T2R2_FD_71023 | JGI IMG/M metagenome (GOLD analysis project Ga0081539, IMG submission 71023) | Tabebuia heterophylla rhizosphere microbial communities from the University of Puerto Rico - S4T2R2 | ecosystem: Host-associated > Plants > Roots > Rhizosphere ...
CTCGGGTGGTCGCCATTTCAACCGGATACCGGTTGAAATGCCGCCCACCCCGATCTCGGCCGACACCTTCTCTGTCGAGGTGGCGCGCCGCGCGCTCGACGCCGGCGCGCACGCGGTCAACGACATCTCCGGCGGCAACGAGGAGATGTTCGGCCTGGTCGCCGAGCGCGGCTGCGGCTACGTGCTGATGCACATCGAGGGGCCGCCGCGGGTCGACCGGCCCTGGCGCGACTACGGCGACGTCGTCGACCACCTGCGCGCCTGGTTCGAGGGGCGAGTCGAGCTGGCCCGGGAGCTTGGCGTCGCGGAGGAGCAGATCGCGATCGACCCCGGACTCGACTTCGACCTCAGTCCCGAGCAGGACCTGGAGATCCTGCGGCGGCTCGGCGAGCTGCGCGCGCTGGGGCTGCCGCTCTACGTCTCGCTCTCGCGCAAGGACTTCATCGGGGCGGTCCTGGCCGGGTCCTGGGAAGGGCGCTGGCCGGCCGGTGAGCGCGAGTGGGGAACGGTCGCCGCCGTCACCCTGGCGGTCCGCGAAGGCGCCGACGTCCTCCGCATCCACGACCGCTCCTCGCTGCAGGCGATGCGCATGGCGGGGCAGATCGCGCGCCCGGCGCGGAGCGTCGCCTGATGGCACGGGGCGGATCGCTTCTCGCCCATCCCTGGTCGGTTGCGATCGACCCCGGGCGGCGCGACGGGCGGATCGTTGCCGAGACCGCCGAGGCGGAGCGCGGCGCGAAGCCAGTCGGCCTGCCCGCCGGGCTCGACGCGGGCCTGGCGGCGGCGCTCGGGCGGGCCGGGGTCGAGCGCCTCTACACCCACCAGCTCGCCGCCTACGAGACCGCTGCCGACTCAAACCTGGTGATCACCAGCGGCACCGCCTCCGGCAAGAGCCTCGCCTTCAACCTGCCGGTGCTCGACGGGATCGCCGCCAACGCGAAACGGCGCGCGCTCTACCTCTACCCGACGAAGGCGCTGGCCCAGGACCAGGCGCGCAAGCTGGCGCAGCTGCGGCCGCCGCGCCTGCGCGAGGCGATCTACGACGGCGACACCCCGAAGGACGAGCGCCCGGCGATCCGCCGCAAGAACAACCTCGTCCTCACCAATCCGGACATGCTCCACGTCGGCATCCTGCCCCACCACAGAGGCTGGGGGGACTTCTTCGCCAACCTCGGCTGGGTCGTGGTCGACGAGGCCCACACTTACCGCGGCGTCTTCGGCTCTCACGTCGCCAACGTGCTGCGGCGGCTGCGCCGGATCGCCCGCTACTACGGGGCCGAGCCGCGCTTCCTGCTCGCCTCGGCGACGATCGCCAACCCGGTCGAGCTGGCCGAGCGCCTGGTCGGCACCCCGTTCGAGCTGATCGATGACGACGGCGCCCCGCGGGCCGGGCGCGAGGTGGCGATGTGGAACCCGCCGCTGCTCGACGAGGCGACCGGGGCGCGGCGCTCGGCCCTGGCCGAGGCCGCCGACCTCCTGGCCGAGCTGGTCAGCCAGGGGGTGCGGACGATCTGCTTCCTCAAATCCCGGCGCGGGATCGAGCTGATCCAGCGCTTCGCGCGCGAAAACCTGGAGCGCCGGGGGAAGCCGGAGCTGGCGGCGCGGATCGCGCCCTACCGCGGCGGCTACACGCCCCAGCAGCGGCGCGAGATCGAGGACCGGCTGAGCCGCGGCGAGCTGCTCGCCGTCGTCGCCACCGACGCGCTGGAGCTGGGAATCGACGTCGGCGAGCTCGATGCGGCGATCTGCGTCACCTTCCCCGGCACGGTCGCCAGCCTGCGCCAGATGTGGGGCCGGGCAGGGCGGCGGCGGCGCGGGCTCGCCGTCTACGTGGCCGGCCAGGACGCGCTCGACCAGTTCTTCTGCCGCCACCCCGACGAGTTCCTCGGCCGGCCGGTCGAGGCGGCGATCCTCGACCACACCAACGAGCAGATCGCCGCCCGTCACCTGGTCGCGGCCGCCTACGAGCTGCCGCTCAGCGAGGCCGACGAGGAGGTCTTCGGCGCGGGTTGGGGGAAGCGGACCGAGCATCTGGTGGCGGCCGGGGAGCTGCGCCGCGCCGGCGGCCGCCTCTTGCCGCGGCGCAGCGATTTCGTCGCCTCGCGGATCGCCCTGCGCTCCGCCTCGGCCGACTCGGTCGCCGTGATCGAGCGCGACTCGGGGGAGATGCTGGGCCTGGTCGAGGCCGAGCGCGCGTTCACGACGATCCATCCCGGCGCCGTCTACCTGCACCTCGGCCGCTCCTACGAGGTCGAGCAGCTCGACGTGCGCGAGCGCCGGGCGCTGGTCTCCGCCTTCGACGGCGACTGGTACACGCGGCCGAAAAAAGAGACCGACATCTACATCGAGCGGATCCACGAGCAGCGCGAGGTCGCCGGGGTGGAGCTGCACTTCGGCGAGGTTTCGGTGACCGAGCAGGTGATCGCCTTCCAGCGGGTCTCGATCTCCGAGCAGGAGCCGATCGACATCGTCGCCCTGGAGCTGCCCGAGCAGAACTTCGTCACCCAGGCGCTCTGGTACGTGCTGCCCGAGAAGCTCAGCGGCGCGCTGCCGCCCGACGTCCTGCTCGGCGCCCTGCACGCGACCGAGCACGGCCAGATCGCGGTCCTGCCGCTGATCGCGATGTGCGACCGCTGGGACATCGGCGGGCTCTCGACCAACGTCCACTTCCAGACCGGCCGCGCGACGATCTTCATCTACGACGGGCACCCCGGCGGGGTCGGGATCACGCGCCGCGGCTACGCCGAGTTCGAGCGGCTGCTGGGCGACGCGGAGCGATTGATCGCGGAGTGTCCGTGCGAGTCGGGCTGCCCGTCCTGCGTGCAGAGCCCGAAGTGCGGCAATCTCAACGAACCGCTGCATAAGGCAGGGGCACTGGAGCTGATGGCACAGATGCGGGTCAGATGAAAGGAGCGGCGGGTCGATGAGCGAGGACGGCAACGGGCGGGTGCGGCAGGTGGCGGTGATCGGGGCCGGGCGCTGCGAGGTCGGCTCGGAGTCCTGGCTCTTGGCAGAAGAGGTCGGGCGGCGGCTCGCCGAGGCCGGGGTGGCGATCGTCACCGGCGGCCTCCGCGGCGTGATGGAAGCGGCCTGCCGCGGCGCCGCGGGAGCCGGGGGGACGGCGATCGGGATCGTCCCCGGCAGCGCGATCGAGGAAGCGAACCCGTTCTGCACCGAGGTCGTCGCCAGCGGCGTCGGCCACGCCCGCAACCTCGCGGTGGTCAGCTCCGGCGAAGTCGTGATCGCGGTCACCGGGGAGTGGGGGACGCTCTCGGAGATCGGCCACGCGCGGGTGATCGGCCGCACCGTCGTGACCCTGCAGAGCTGGGAGCTGGTCGGCCGCGAGGCGATGGAGGGCGCGCCGGGCGTCGTCCCGGTCGACAGCGCCGAGGAGGCGGTCGCCGCCGCCCTGGCCGCGCTCGGCTAGCTCCCTCGAGGCGCCGGGCGCCAGAGCTCGCGCAGCGCGAGGACCGCGAAGGCGTGCGGCCAGGCGAGCGGCGTGGTCGAGGCCGGGACGCCGGTCTTAACGTCGACCCGCTCCGGCAGCGCTCCGGCCGGGGTTGCGGCCCGGCGCAGGTCGGCGAGCAGCCCCAGCGCCTCGCGCCGGTCAGCGGCGGGGTCGGGCGAGCTGGGTGAGGAGGCGAGCGCCGCGAACGCCCAGGCGCTCCAGGCCGTCGGCGCCATCCAGGGGTCGACACCGCCGTGCCAGGCTGAGCCGGGAGTGATCCCGTAGCGCGTGCCCTCGGCCGCGAGCGCTTTCAGCGTGCGCCGCGCCGGCGGGTAGAGCGGCGGCCACGAAAACGGCCGCACCGCCCAAGCGGCCGCCGAGTCGAGACCGGACGCCGGGTCCCCGGCCCGCCGAACCAGGCCCTGCGGCGTGGCGAATTCCGGTGCCCACTCCCGCCCTGCGTGGGTTGTCCCCCCTATAGGGCGTGCAACCCACGCAGGGCTGCTGGCGAGCGCGTTGCCGAGGTACTCGCCCGGCTCGCCCTCCTGGTAATCGGCGCGGTCGCGCCAGGGCACGGGGTAGGCGCCGGCGAGGATCTTCGCCGCGTGACGGGCGCTGCCGATCATCCCGCTGGCCTCGGCCGCCGCCGCGGTCCAGCCGATCACATCACCCTGTGCGCCCCGACCCGCGACCGGCCTGCCGTCGCCGTGGAAGCGGGCCCCCTGCTCGAGGCCGGCGCCGAGCAGGAAGCGCGTCGCCAGCTCGGCCTCGCCCTCATAGCCGACCGCCGCGAACGCCATCGCCGCCGTGGCGGCGTCGCGCGGCCAGACGTAAGCCCAGCCATCGCGCGCGCCGGCGGCGACGGCCCCGCTCTCGCGGTCGGTCAACGCCCGCAGCGTCAGCAGCGAGCGCCTGTACATGGCGATGGCCCAGCCGGGTGCGCCTTCCCCCAGCGGCCGCGCCCGCGCAAGCCAGCGACGGTCACTGGCCGCCGCCTCGCGAATCAACACACCGGCCGCGGGCACAGCATCCGGGACAGCACGACCCACCCTGCAAAGTAGGTCGTGCTGTTCCGGATGCCGCACGCGCCGGCAGCGAACCCCGTCCTCCACCTCAACGCCAACCGAGAGCTCCGCGTTGTTACCACTCGCCCGTGCCCTCACCGCCAACTCCCGGCCCACCGCCGCCACGGTCACCACCACCCGCGTCGTCCCGAACCGCGCCACCGTCCGCACCACGTTCGTCCCCGGCAAGTAGCGCTGCGCGACCGAGTCCGCCTCCCACAGCGCCAGCGCCTCGCCGCCGACCGTCAGCCGCGGCACGATCCCCGTGTCCTCCGGCACGGATCCCGCCACCTGTCGCCCGTGCGGGTTCTCGATCAGCGCCGGGCCCGCGGGCCCCAGCCGCAGGTCGACCACGTCCCCGTAAGCGTCGACCGCCGCCGTCAGTTCTCCGCTCCCGGCCACCGCCGTCCCGAGGAACGGAGGCGGCATCCCCGGCAACGCAGCCGGCGTCTCCGGGTCCGCGCCGGACCCGCCCGAGACCGCGACCACACCCAGCACCGCCACCACGAAGAACGCCAGCGCTGCCCGAGTCCAGCTCACGCCCCCATGCAATCAGCCCCACGACGCCCCGGTCGCTAGCCTTCCCGCTGCGCGAGCTTCTCGCGCTCCCAGGCGAGGTAGCTCAGTTGGTAGAGCACACGACTGAAAATCGTGGTGTCGCGGGTTCGAATCCCGCCCTCGCCATGCGGCCTGAGCCCAGCCCAGCACAGGGAAGCCAGGTGGTCGATCAGGTCTGTTCGCCGGAGGAGATCGCGGCGCTGCTGGACTCATCTGCCCGCCGCTCGCGCCGTTCCTCTCGCGAAATAATGCCCAGGCAAGTCAGGGAGAGCACCGCGCCCACGCCGCCCACGATCCTGTCCAGGGGATCTTGGATGGGCGCGAACGCCCCGATGACGATCAGCACAACTGCGAAGAGCTGAATCCTGCTCCAAATCTTTGGATCTATGCCGAGCATTCTTCGTGGCCGACTTGATCGCTACTCGAGCTCGGCCGGGTCCTCTCGGCCGATCGGGAACTGGAGGATCATCACGCGCGCGGGCATCAGGGGCTCGCCGCTCTGCTGGGCGCGTTCGCGGCTGTTGGCGTCGGCGCCCAGGATCTTCTCGAGGACCTCCTCGAGGGCGTCGACGACTTCGGTCCAGCCCGCGGCGTCGAGTTCGATCGGGGAGCGGCTGAGATGGCTGTCGGGGATCTCGCTGAAGCGGCCTTCGGCGGCGGCGCGGCCGGTGTCGTTGGAGATCTGGCGGAGGATGCCGCCGATCACGGGGTCGCGAAAGCGGGGGTCGATCGCTTCCCATTCCTCGGCGTTGAAGAACTGGCGCTGGGCCGCGCGGTAGATGTGTTCCTTGCGGCCGCCGTGCATCTTGATGTCGACCAGCTCGATCAGGTCGACGTCGCGGAGGATCTTGATGTGGTGGCAGACCAGGGGCAGGCTGACGCTGGTCATCCGCCGCTGCATCCGGCTCGGGCTGTTCGGACCCTCGGAGAGGATGTTGAGGATCTGCGCCCGGATCGGATGCGACTGCGCCCTGAGGATGCGCTCATCGATCAGGGTTGGAGAGGGGGTCTGAACGGTCATTTGCAGTCAGTGGCGCGTCGGCTCAGCTGGGAACCCGGCCGCGAGGGACCAGCTCGCGCTTGCACCTTAGCGCAAGAACACCTGAACGAACAGCGATCCTCTTGTCGCTCGGACCTTGTGCCGAAAAGCAAATCGGTCAGGGCTCCAGAACAGCCGGAACTTGCGTCCAAACTCAACCATTTGGATTGAATACTGGAATCAATTCCTCTAAACCGAGGTGCGTCAGGAGTCCGCAAGCGGCGAAAGGGGGTGGCCGGCGTGAAGATCGGAACCATGGGGCAAACGGGTCCGCACAGTTCGATCAAGAAGGGCGGCTGAGGCCGTGGGGCCGCCCGGCGACCTCTTCGGGAGCGGGGCGGCCCATTCCCGCTAAGCGACTTTTGGCTAGCGCGTTTTGAGTCGCGTCGGCAGTCTGCCGCGGATGAAGCTGGGGGAGGAGTTCTCAGAGGGCGAGCGCCATCCTGACTATGAATCGCCGCGAGCGCTGCCGGCGGAGCTTGCGCACGGGCTCTCGCCGACCGCCCGGCACGCGCTCAGCCACCCGATCCGGCGGGGCATCCTGCGCGAGCTGAATCGCGACGGCGCCACCCCGCGGACGCCGGACGAGCTCTGCCCGCTGTTCCCCGGCGCCTCCCGGGCGACAATCGCCTACCACGCCAACGTCCTCTCCGATTGCGGCAGCGTCACCGTCACACTGGCCTCCGCCTCCCGGGGGGCGCTGACGCGCTCGTTCATCTCCGAGGTCGCGGCCGACCCCGAATACCAGCGGGCCCTCGCCGCGACCGAGCAGCTCGACGTACCCGCGTAGTGGGCCCGCCGATCAGCTACGAGGCGGCCGACGAAATCTCGCGGCTGATGAAGCTGTTCAGCCATCCCGTGCGCCTGCAGATCATCACCGCGCTGGCGGTCGACGGGCCCGCCAGCCCGACGACGCTTTCGGAGCGATTCGGCGACCACACGGTCGGTGACTGCAACTACCACCTCGGTGCCCTCAAGAGCGGTGGTGTCGTGGCGATCGACAGAAGCCGCCAGGTCCGCGGCGCCAGCGAACGGATCTACCGGGCCGAACCGCGCTCGCGCTGGCCGTTCGAGCCGCGCCTGCATCCCCTGATCAGCTACATGATCCCGGCGACCAGCTCGGCCGCCGATCCGTTCTCGGTCACGGTGCCCGTGACCCTCGACGCGCGCGGCGTGGCCGATGCGGTCGCCGCGACCAAAGAGGTCCGCTCGCGGGCGGCGGAGATCGAGGCCGCCGCGCAAGCCCGCCTGCAGCGGGCCGATTCGGCTGGCGCGATCGAGGCGGTTCTGACCGCCGGCCTGCTCGGCGCTACCTGATCAGCCCGCGGCCCAGCCGACCACCCGCGGGCGGAATTCGCAGTAGTTGCGGCAGCCGGCGCCGGAGAGGGTGCGCGCGCCGCCGCCGTCGAGTCCGGAGATGGTCAGCCGCAGCTTGCCGGTGAGGTAGGCGCCGAACGCCAGGCGGTTGCCGTCGGGGGAGAAGTACGGGCTCGAGGAATTTTCGGGCAGCGGGAGCACGGTCCCCGCCGGGTTCGAGCCGTCGCTCGGCACCAGGAACCACTGCCGCGGGTAGTGGACCGGCAGTTCGCCCTTCGGGTCGGATTCGCCGCCGGTGCCGTCGGAGAGGATCAGCCGGTCGCCGTTCGGGGACCAGGCGACGTCGTAGATCTCTTTGCCGAGCCCGCTGCCCTGGTAGACGAGCCGGCGGTCGGTTCCGTCGAGGCGCAGGGTCAGTACCGACTCGACCTCGTCGGTCGGGCAGCTCGCCGCGCCGAGGCAGCCGTAGGCGACGACCGCGAGCCGGCGGCCGTCGGGGCTGGGGACGACCCGTTCGTCGATCACGACGCCGCCGCTGAAGGTGGCGATCTTGCGCGCACTCGCGCCGGGCTGCTGACCGAACACCCACTTGCCGCCCTTGACCCAGAAAGCCGCGCCGGTGGCGCCGAGCGTGACGACCTCGTAGGTGGCGTCGCGCGGCAGGGTGTCGAGCCGGCGCAGCTGGGTGCCGTCGGTCCGCACCGCATCGATCTCGCCCTCGCGGCAGATGCAGAAGACCCGTTTGCCGTCGCGGGCCAGCATCGCCGCGCCGCCTTCCGGCGTGACCGGCATCCGCCGCCGCAGCAGCTGCGGCTTGCCACCGTCTTCGCGCACCGACCAGAGCTGGGCGCTGCCCGGGACGGGAGCGCCGGTCGTGTAGAAGAGCTTCCCGGGGGCGGCGTCGGCGGCGGGGGCAGCCGCGGAGACCAGGACGAGCGCGGCGACCAGGACGAGCGCGGCGACCAGGACGAGCGCGGCGACCCACCGGCGCGGTCCCGCCACCGCCCGGATCACGGCGCCAGCTCCAGCCCGGTTTCGCGCTCGGAGACCTCCCAGAGCCGGGCGACGGCGCGGTCCATGCCGAGCCGGCGCAGGACCGGCTTGCGCACCGGCGGCCCGCTGTTGACCCAGAGCGGCCCGTAGAACTCGCCGCTCTTGGCGCCGGGGTCGGGAGCGGCGCGGAGCTGGGAGAGGGCGCCCTGGGCCGGCGACATCCCGGTGCGGGCGGCGAGCATGCGGAAGAAGCGCTGGGAGGCGCCGCCGGTCTCCTCGACGCTGACGATCTGCAGCTCGGTGTTGGAGAGCCCGGGATGGGCGACGAGGCTCGCCGCCGGCGCTCTAGCCGCGGCCAGCTTGCGGTGCAGGCCGAGGCCGAAGTGAAAGTTCGCGAGCTTCGCCTGGCCGTAGGCGCGCCAGGGCCCGTAGCGACCCTCGAGGTTGGGGTTCTGCGGATCGACCGCGCGGCCCATGTGGTGGGCGGTGCTGGTCACGGTGACGATCCGCGCCGCCGGCGCCCGCAGCAGCGCCGGCAGCAGCAGCGCGGTCAGCGCGAAGTGGCCGAGGTGGTCGACCCCGAACTGCATCTCGAAGCCGTCGACCGTGCGCTTCTCCGGGATCCCCATCACCCCGGCGTTGTTGACCAGCAGGTCGACGGTCGGGTGCGCGGCGGCGATCCGCTCAGCGGCCTCGCGCACCGAGGCCAGCGAGCCGAGGTCGAGCGGGACCAGCTCCAGCGCCGCGTCGGGAAGACCGGCGCGAATGTCGGCCTCCGCCCGCGCCGCCTTCTCCGCGTTGCGCGAGGCCATCACCACCTGCGCCCCGGCCCCGGCCAGCGCCCGCGCGGTCTCCAGGCCGAGGCCGCCGTTGGCGCCGGTGACGACCGCGACGCGGCCGCTCTGGTCGGGGATGTCGGTGAGCGTCCAGGACACGAACGGCTCAAGTAAACCGCGTTAGCGGCGAACCGTCATGTACCGCGGACAGTCAGCTGGCCGGGCGCTGCTCGCGCTCGCGCTTGATCAGCCACCAGTCGACCACGTAGCCGCCGAAGGGCAGGGCGGCGCCGACCAGGATCCAGAAGGTCTGTTTCCAGGTCCAGCCGGTGTCGGCTTTGATCGAGAGGGCGATCCCGACGTAGGCGACGAAGAGCAGGCCGTGGATCGGGCCGAGGATCTGGACGCCGCCTTCGCCGCCGTCGGCGCGTTTGATCACGGCCGCGACGAGGAGGGCGAGGAAGCTGGTCGCCTCGATCAGGGCGACCCAGCGGAAGAGCCGCAGGTTCATCGTCAGGGAACCCTAATGGGCCGGGGGCCGCGGTGAGGGTGATGTAGCTCACATCGGCCGCGGGTCCGGCCGGCGCTCAGCCCCCGGTCGCCGAGAAGTGCTGGTAGTCCTTCGGCCAGGACCAGTAGCCGCCCCACTCCCAGCCGATCGCGGCGAAGGCCTGGACGACGTTGCCGCCGCGGTGGATCAGGCCTTTGGCGCGCTGGGAGCGGTCGCGGAACGGGGCGCCGGCGGGCGGCGAGACGTAGCCGTCGCTGTCGGCGTAGGGGTTCTCGATCGGGTTGATGTCGATCGCGTGCCCGTAGGCGTGTTCGGACCAGCGGCTGGTGCCGGCGACGAAGCGGCAGTTGAAGGCGGAGGTGTTGTCGGCGTTCATGCTGCGGTGGTCGTCGGCCCCGTAGGCGTCGACCAGACGCATCCGCCGGATCTTGAATTTGTGGCGGAACAGGTTCCGCATCACCCGCAGGATGCCGGCGGCGGAATCCTCGTGGACGACCAGGCGGCCGCGGTGCAGGCTGCGGTCAAAGCCCCAGTACGGGACCTTGAGCAGGCGCAGGTCGTTGAGGCCGACCGGGCAGCCGCGATGCCAGGAGACCCCGACCATCTGCTGCCTGGTCGCGGCGTCGAGCGGGCCGGAGGAGAAGGTGGGCGGCGGAGGTGGTGGGACGGGAGGCGGCATCCCAGCCCCCGCCGTCCCCGCGCTCAGACCAAGGACGGCGGAGAGGCAGAACACGAAGGAGAGAAGGAGGGCGCGGCGGGCCACCTCGTCAACGCTACGTCATCCTTCGGTCCGCAGTTGATCGACCGGCGCGTAGTCGTCGCGCAGCGGCTCGGCGTCGCCGACCAGTTCTTCGACTTCCGGCTGCGAGTAGGTGGTGGCGACGGTCGAGCTGGCGCCGACCTTGCGGCCCAGCGGCCGGTCGGAGGCGAGGACGACGAGGTTGCCCCCGTAGGGCTCGCCGTCTTCGCCGAGGAAGGTGGTGAGGCGGACGTGCTCGAAGGCGTCGAGCAGCGTCGCCGTCTCCGCCTTGACGAAGTCGAGCGGCTGGAAGTCGATCAGGTTGAGCGCGTAGAGGCCGTCCGGTTTCAGCACCCGCTGCACTTCCTCGACCCACTCGGCGGTGGTCAGGTGCCAGGGCACGGTGTAGCCGCTGAAGGCGTCGCCGACGACGAGGTCGGCGCTCTCGCTGGGGACGTCGCGCAGCGTCATCCGGGCGTCGCCGACGGTCACCTCGAGGTCGGCTGACGGCCGCAGGCCAAGTCGCTCTTCGCTCAGCTCGACGATCTCCTCGTCGACCTCGAGCACCTCGGCGTGGGAGCCCGGCCGGGTCGCGAGGAGCCAACGCGGCAGCGTGAAACCGCCGCCGCCGACGAAGACGGCATCGAGCGGCTCTCGGCCCGGGAACATGGTGTTGATCGGCTGCGCGATCCAGCGCCCGTAGTCGTACTCGAGCCGGGTCGGGTCGCGCAGGTCGACGTAGGAGTTGTGGGTGCCGTCGAGCAACAGCTCGTAGCCGCTGGTCTGGGTCGGGTCCTTTTCGATCTTAAGGCAGTGGTACTCGGACTCGCGCACGCAGGGCGCCTCCGAGGCCTGGGCGAGGGCGCCGAGCCCGCCGGCGGCGAGGATCGTGCCGCCGAGCACCGCCGCCGGCAGCACCCGGGCGCTGACCCCGAGACCGACCCCGACCAGGACCAGGACGACCCCGATCAGCAGCACCGCCGTGTTCACCGGCATCGCCGGGATCAGCACGAAACCGGTGCCGAAGGTTCCGACCAGCGCCCCCGCCGTGGCCCAGGCCGACAACCGGCCGACCACGGTGCCGCTGACCGTGAGGTCATGCAATTGCAGATGGGCGACCGCCGGCGAGACGGCGCTGAGGACCGCCGCCGCCGGAACCAGCGCGATCACGGTGATCCCGAGCGCCGCACCGTCCCCCTGGCCGCGCGCGCCCGGCCCGAGCCCGTGGACGATCGGCACGGTGAGCAGGCTGAGCAGACCGCCGAGGATGAAGAGGCCGACGATCAGCAGGCGGGTGTTGGTGCGGTCGGCAAGGTAACCGCCGACCGCGGCGCCGGCGGCGATCCCGGCCAGGGCCGCGCCGATGATCGAGGTGGTGGTCTCCAGGGTCAGGCCGACGTAGGGCGCCAGCAGCCGCACCGCGAGGATCTCCAGCATCAGCACCGCGCCGGCGGCGAGGAAGACGAGCGCCGCGGCGAGCGGCTGGGGCAGCGCGCGTGGCAGTCCGTCGCTCATGCCAGAAAGCTAGGTGAGCGAGCCGATAGAACTGCCTCTAGCCGGGCTCGCCCCAGCCCTCGCCGATGATCTCGGGCCGGCCGAAGAGGTGGCCCTGGGCGAGCTCGACGCCGAAGCCTTCGACGATCTCCAGCGTCTCTTCGTCCTCGACTCCCTCGGCGACCATCGTCATCCCGAAGTTGCGGCCGACGGCGACGATCGTGCTGACCACGCGGCGGTCGGCCTCGCTGTGGCGCAGCCGGGCGACGAACTCGCGGGCGATCTTCAGCTCCCGCACTTGCAGCCGGTTGAGGTAGGTGAAGGCGCCGTAGCCGGTGCCGAAGTCATCGAGGGAGACGCGGCAGCCGCGCCGGGTCAGGCGGGCGACCCAGGCGGCGGCCTGCTCGAGATCCTCGGCGCCGGCGGTCTCGGTGATCTCGATCGTCACCCGCTCCGGACTGACCCCGGAGCGCTCGAGGCCGCGATCGATTTCCGCCAACAGCAGCTCGCTGCCGAGGCTCTTCGCGGAGATGTTGATCGCGACCGGCGCTTTGGCCGCGAACTCGACCCCGCGGCGCACCGCCCAGAGGTCGATCTCGCGAATCTGGCCGGAGCGCTCGGCGAGGCCGATGAACTCGTCCGGCTTCGCCAGCCGGGTGCCGAGGTCCATTCGCAGCAGCAGCTCGTGGTGGTCGACGCGGCCGCTCCGCAGGTCGATGATCGGCTGGGCGGCGAGCAGCAGGTCCTCGCCGGCCAGGGCCGAGCCGATCCGCCGCACCCAGCGCAGCGACTCGGCCTCCTCGCGCTCGCGCTCTTCGCGCCGCCGCCGGTCGGTGATGTCGCGGGCGATCCAGACGGCGGCGATCACCGTGCCGGCGTCGCCGCGCACCGGCAGGCCGCGCAGGAAGACGACCACCTCGCTGCCGTCGCGGCGCAGGCGCCGGGTCTCGGTTTCGATCGTCTCGCCGCGGGCCAGCCGCCGCTGCCAGTGCTGGAGCTCGCCGCGCAGCTCCCGCGGCACGGTCAGGTTTTCGACCTTGTCGCCGATCGCTTCGGCGGCGCTGAAGCCGTAGATCTCCTCGGCGGCGGCGTTCCAGGCCATCACGGTCCCGTCGAGGGCGACGGTGCCGATCGCGTCCTCGCTGCAGGCGACGATCGCCTCCAGCTGGCGGTGGTTCAGCTCGGTCGGCTCGGTGCCGCTGAGGTCGCAGATCGAGAAGACGTAGTTGGGCGGCGCCGTGGCTGTTCGCGTCACCCGCGCCAAGACCGGGATTTCCTCGCCGCTGGAGCGCATCGCCACCGCCTCGATCGGCGCCGAGGCCGGCCGGCTCGCGCCGTCGCCGTCGCCGTCGAACAGGCTTTGGAAGCGGCGGATTCCCTCTTGGCGGCGCGGCGGCGGCAGGATCAGCTTGCTCAGGTGGCGGCCCAGCACCTCCTCGCGTTCGTAGCCGAAAACCAGCGTCGCGGCCTCGTTCCACTCGATCACGCGACCGCGGTCGTCGGCGACGACCAGCGCATGGAGACGCCATTTGTCGTGCCTCCCCCCGCCCCCGCCAGGACCCGAATCCGCAGCGACCGAGGCCGGGCCGGCCCCCTCGAGCGGTCCTGCGACTGGCTTGTTCATGCCTAAGCGTCGGCTATTACAGGGTTTTCCTTGAACAGAAAGCGGCGCTGAGCGGCGTGATCGGATACCGTCGCGGTTCCCCAAGCGGCCCGGCTCCACTCCCGGCCAGACTGGAGTGAATCCAGAGCCGAGCGGCCAAAAGCAGTAGAAAGGGAGGTGATGTCGGACCTCCGGGACCAGCGCGACGACGCGACCGTGCGCAAGTTGCGGCACTTCAGCCGCGAGCGGGTCGTCCACGCCAAGGGCAGCGCCGCCCACGGCTTCCTCGAGGTGACCGAGGACGTTTCCCAGTTCACCCGCGCCGCGATCTTCCAGCGGGGCGCGCGGACGCCGCTGCTGCTGCGCTTCTCGACCACGGTCGGGGAGCTCGGGTCGCCGGACACCGCCCGCGACCCCCGCGGCTTCGCGATCAAGCTCTTCACCGAGGAGGGCAACTACGACCTGGTCGGCAGCAACACGCCGGTCTTCTTCATCCGCGACCCGGCCAAGTTCTCGGACTTCGTCCACAGCCAGAGCCGCCAGCCGGACACCGGCCTGCGCTCCAACGAGATGCAGTGGGACTTCTGGACGCTCTCGCCGGAGAGCGCCCATCTGGTGACGATGCTGATGTCGGGCCGCGGCACCCCCCGCAGCCTGCGCCACATGAACGGCTACGGCAGCCACACCTTCTCCTGGATCAACGCCGGCGGCGAGAGGTTCTGGGTCAAGTACCACTTCAAGACGGTGCAGGGGATCGAGAACCTGAGCGAGGCCGAGGCGCGGCGGGCGGCGGCCGCCGACCCCGACGCCCACCGCCGCGACCTGCGCACGGCGATCGCCGCCGGCGAGGATCCGGAATGGCGCCTGGAGATGCAGGTGATGCCTTACGAGGACGCCGCCGGCTACCGCTTCAACCCGTTCGACGTGACCAAGGTCTGGCCGCACGCCGACTACCCGCCGATCCCGGTCGGCCGCCTCGTTCTCGACCGCAACCCGGAGGACTTCAGCGAGGTCGAGCGTGCCGTTTTCTCGCCCGCCAACCTGGTCCCGGGGATCGGGCTCAGCCCCGACCCGATGCTGCTGAACCGGATCTTCAGCTACCACGAGACCGGGGTCGAGGCGGCGGAGGCGGTCTGGGCGGTGGAGGCGGAGGAGATCAACCGCTACGCCGAGGCCCGGCACGCCGAGGACGACGACTTCGGCCAGGCCGGGACGCTCTACCGCGAGGTGATGGACGAGGCAGAGCGCGCGGAGCTGGTCGCCAATATCGTCGCCCACGCCGGCGAGGAGGTCAGCGACGAGGTCCAGATGCGGGTCGTCGACTACTGGACGCAGGTCGATTCGGTGCTCGGCGCCAGGGTCGACGCCGGCCTGCGCCAGTAGCCCGGGGCGGCCCGCGAGCGCTGTCCGCACCCGTCTCTAACTTGGGACGGGCGATGGACGAGCAGCAGATTTCCATCCCCACTCCGCCGGAACCGCGCGTCGCGCTGGCCGATCTCGAGGACGGGCAGCGGGTGCGCGGCGTCTACGCGGTGCGCGAGCGCGAGCTGCGCCGCAAGCGCAACGGCGAGCCCTGGCTGCGGCTCAGCGTCGGCGACGCCAGCGGCGCGGCGGAGGCGGTCTGCTGGGAGGAGGCGGAGGCGCTCTACGCGCTCTGCGAGAAGGGCGGCGCGGTCCACCTGACCGGCGTCTTCGAGCTCAGCGAGCGCTGGGGGGCGAAGATCAAGCTCTCCGGCCTGCGGGCCGCCGAGCCGCACGAGTACGAGGCCGACGAGCTGGCGCCGGCCTCGGCGGTCGACGCCGAGCAGCTCGAGACGGCGATGCGCGAGCTGCTCGACGGGGCGATCGAGGACACCCACCTGCGTCAGCTGCTCGACTATTTCTTCGGCGAGCTCTCCCCCGCCTGGCACCGCTTCCGCGAGGCGCCGGCGGCGAAGGTCTACCACCAGGCCTACCGCCACGGCCTGCTCGAGCACTCGCTCTCGGTCGCCCAGGCGGTCAACGCCGCCGCCGGCTTCTTCCCGGGGATCGACCGCGAAGTCGCGGTCGCCGGGGCGCTCCTGCACGACGTCGGCAAGCTCCAGGCCTACAACGAAGACCCGCTGGCGATCGACCTCACCGACGCCGGCCGGCTCGAAGGCGAGATCCCCCTCGGCTACTACGCGGTGCGCCGTCAGATCGAGGAGATCGAGGGCTTCGACCCCGCCCTCGCCCGCTGCATCCTCCACATCATCCTCGCCCACCACGGCTCGCTCGAGCACGGCTCCCCGGTCGTCCCCGCGACCCGCGAGGCCGTCCTCGTCCACATGATCGACAACCTCGGCGGCCGCCTCGGCAGCTTCGACCGCCTCGAGCGCCAGCTCCCCGCCGGCGAGTCCTGGTCCGGCTTCGACCGCGCCCTCTCCGGCTCGGCCTTCTTCGGCCAGCGCGAAGCGGCTTAGGTTCGTTCAGGTCGCCGCGAGGCGGGCGGCGTCTTCGAATTCGTCGAGCAGTCCGAACAGCTGCTTTGCCTCCCAGCTGTCGCCGCGCTTTTGATTGCGGTGTCTGGTCAATGCCCCGATCTCTGCCAGCCGCGACAGCGCTTCGATCGTGACCGGTCGCGAGCGGCCGATCTCGCGCTCGGCGACTGCCGCGGAGATGATCGGCAGCCTGGGCAAGATCTCGATCAGCGGGAAGACGGCTGAGTCGGCACGAGCGGGCTGAACCCGCTTCCGCCATTCGCTCTGCAGCTCGACCACGGATTCGGAAAACTCCTTCGCCTGCATGGAAGCCCGTTCGACGGCACGGGCGAAGTAGTCGACCCAGGCATCCAGTTTCCCCTGCCTGAACTCGTGGATTCCCGCAATGTAGGCGTCCTTGTTCGCGCCGAGGACGAGGCTGATCGGGGGGGAATAACAGGGCGCGAGTCCCCGGCGTCGCAGGACGACCTGGATCAGGCATCTACCGACGCGACCGTTGCCGTCGCCGAAGGGGTGGATCAGCTCGAACTGAGCGTGCGCGATCGCCGCCTGCGCGATCGCGCCGATGTCGTCACGGGCCATGAACTCGCAGAGGTCAGCGAGGAGCGGAAGAACGTCTTCATGGGGGGGTCCCACATATTCGGCGTCAAGCGGGGTGCTGCCACCGATCCAGCTTGGCTCGGTGCGAATCTGGCCCGCGATCCGGTCGAGCGGAGGCGCGATCGCAAGCGCCTCGTGGATCCGGACGATTCCTGCGACGCTTGGCGGGTTCGTCGCCTTTCCGATTTCCATGGCCAGCTCCATCGCATGGACGGCTCCGAGGATCTCTCGAGCCTTGTACGGCCCGGCCTCTCCTTCCAGTTCCGCTCGTGCGAGCTTGCGATTGGAAATCGAAAGGCCCTCGATTTGACTCGACGCGAGCGCCTCCGAGCGGAGCAGGAGCCTGCCGAGGCCCTCGAGCGGGACGAGCGCGGCTCCATCCGCGTTCAGCTCTCTAACGGCCTGGGCTGCCGCTTCAGCGCGCGCGGCGGTCCCGCTGGCCAAAGTCGGTTCCTCTGCGGCGATCGCAGCGGGGAGGAACGCGCGATAGGAGCCGCCTCGACGCTGCTGCTTCGTTTCTCCCGGGTTCGGTTCCCAGGCGCACTCGACGTAGCGACCGCGCTCACCCGACATCGCAGTTAAACCTTATGCTCAGGGTCCTAGCGTTAGGGATAGTTACCTAAACCTAAAACTAAAGGCGGATGCTTAAGGTTTAGCCCCGGCTCAGAACTTGACCGTGCACTTCTCGATCTTCTGCACGTCACCGCGGGCGTGCTGGATGCACTTGATCAGGCGGCTCGGGTTGCCCTCGGCTTTGGCCGCCTTGAAGGACTTGCGGATCTCGCGCTCGACCTGGCGATTGACGTCACGCAGCGTTTTGTTGATGTCGGTGAGGTCGGCGCCCGGCTGGTTGAACGACCTTTCGAAGCTCTTGTTGAAGCTTTTGATTCCCTCGTTGGCGGTGTCGAGGGCGGGCTTGACGAGGAAGAAGCCGACCGCGGCGATGATCCCGACCGCGACCAATAGCCGGATAATGCCGGAGGTCAGGTTCCCGAAGAGGTTGCGCAGGATGTCCATGCCGTGCGCCGCAGACTATCCTGCGGACCAGTGGCGAAGGACACCGAGAAGCTGATCCGCCAGCTCTCCCTGATCTCGTTCCTGATGGCCCAGGGCCGGCCGGTTTCGGCTCTGGAGATCAAGCGCGAGGTCGAGGGCTACAGCGACATGAACGACGACGCGTTCGCGCGCCGTTTTTACGCCGACCGCGCGGAGCTGGAGAGCCTCGGGATCCAGCTCGGGGTCGAGAAGCCCGGCGAGGGGTTCTTCGAGGCCGAGCTCTACTCGCTGCCGCCGGAGAACTTCTACCTCGACGCGATCTCCTTCTCCGACGAGGAGCTGGCGGCGCTCTCGACCGCGCTGTTGCTGCTCACCGACGGCGGTTTCGCCTACGCGGAGCCCCTGCGGCTGGCCCTGCAGCAGGTCGCCTGGGGGCACCCGAACCCGCTGAACGAGGGCGAGCGCGCGCCGGTCGAGATGGCGATGACCGCCTCCGCCGGCGGCCGCGACCTCTCCCAGCGTCTCTCCAAGATCGAGACCGCGATCAGCCGCCGCAAGACGGTCGAGTTCACCTACTTCACGATGGAGCGCGGCGAGACCGAGAAGCGCAAGGTCGACCCCTACCACCTGGTCTTCCGCGGCGGGCAGTTCTACCTGATCGGCCACTCGCACGAGCGCGACGCGGTGCGGGTCTTTCGGCTCTCGCGGATCCAGGGCAAGGTCGGGTACGCGTCCAAGGCCGAGCACGACTTCTCCCCGCCCGAGTCCTTCGACCGCCGCGACTACGGCAGCCGCGCCGACTGGCAGCTCGGCGACATCCAGGGCACGGCGAGCATCTTCATCCGCGAGCGGATCGCCTGGCTGATCGAGCGCGACTACGGGGGCTATGGAGATTTACGCGAGGCGGTGAAGTCCGACGGCGCGCCGGGCAAGGGCAAGGTCTTCGAAACCGACTACGCCTCGCACCGCGAGCTGATCGCCTGGGTCCTGCGCTGGCGCCAGAACGCCCAGGTGCTGGCCCCGGAGGACCTCCGCGCCGAGGCCGAGAGCCGCGTCTCGCTGCTGCGCGACCGCCACGAGAACGGCTTCAAGCCGGCCAAGGTCGTCGACCGGCCGCTGCGCGAGGGCCCGCGGCGCGGCCGCGCCAACGGTCGCGGCGAGGCGGCGATCCGGCCGGAGCGCTTCGCTCGCCTCGTCACCCTCGCCGGCCTGCTGATCGAAGCGGCGAAAAAGGGCGAGCGACTGCAGATCGCCGAGCTGCGCCAGCGCCTGGAGCTGACCGACGAGGAGCTGCGCGAGGACGTCGAGCTGCTCAACGTCGTCAACTTCGGCGGCGGCACCTACGTGCTCTACGCGGAAATCCTCGGCGACGAGATCGAGGTCGACTCCGAGCCCTATGGCGACAACTTCGCCCGCCCGGCGCGCCTGCTGCCGCTGGAGGCGAAGGCGCTGGTCGCCGCGATCGACCTCTTCGGCGATCACCTGCCGCAGTCCGACCTGCAGAGCGCGCGCGAGAAAATCGTCGCCGCGCTCGGTCATGACCCCTCCGAGGAGGGCCTGGAGATCGTCCCGGCCGGCGGCGGCGACGCCGCCGTCGCCCGCCTCGTCAACGACGCGATCGCCAAATCGAAAGTGCTGGAGCTCTCCTATTACAAGGAGAACGAGGACCAGCTGACCGACCGCCGGGTCGAGCCCTACCGCCTCGAGAACGGCAAAGAGGGCTGGTACGTCGAGTGCTATGACCTCGGCAAAGAGGGCGTGCGCCACTTCAAGCTCGACCGGATCAAGGAGGCGACGCTCTCGAAGGAGAGCTTCGAGCCGCGCCCCGAAGTCGAGGAGTTCGCCGGGGTCGAGGGCTGGATGACCCACGGCGAGGTGCCGACCGCCGAGGTCGCCCGCGTCTGGGTCTCGCCGGAGCGGGCCCGCTGGCTGCGCGAGGAGCGGACCGTGGTCGAGGAGCTGGCCGACGGCGCCGTCGTCGTCGAGCTGCCCTACGCCGGCAAGCCCTGGCTGGTCCGGGAGATCCTCCGCGGGGCCGGCGACCTCGTCGTGCTCGAGCCCCAGGACGCCCGCGACGCGATCGCCAAAGAGGTCTCGGGCTGACGCTTGTCGCGTTAGGCCGGCTATAGGCGGCTCGATGGAGCAAGCCCCCGGGCACCCCGAGGTCCTGCGGATCCTCGCTCCCAACCCAGGGCCGATGACGCTGGAAGGGACCAACACCTACCTCTACGGCGCCGACCCCTGCCTGGTGATCGACCCGGGCTCCGAGGACCCCGGCCACCTGGACTCGATCCGTGCCGCCGCCGCGGAGCGCGGCGGCATCGGCCTCGTCCTGCTCACCCACTCCCACGGCGACCACACCGCCGGCGCCGACCAACTCGGGGCCGAGGTGGTCCTGCCCGAGGGTGGGGCCGAGCACGGAGGCCTGCGCGCGGTTGCCACTCCCGGCCACGCCGCCGACCACGTCGCCTTCCTCAGTGCCGACGGCGTCTGCTTCAGCGGCGACCTCGTGCTCGGGCTCGGCTCGACGATCGTGCCTCCCGGCGGCAACGCGCTGGCCGCCTTCATGGACTCGCTGGCGCTCCTGCAGGCCGAGCCGCTGGAGCTGATCGCCCCCGGCCACGGCCCCTGGATCACCGACCCGGCGGCGAAGCTGGCCGAATACGTCGAGCACCGCGAAGCCCGCGAGCGGCGCCTGGTCGCGGCGCTCGCCGACGGCGAGCGCTCCCGCGCCCAGCTGCTCGCCACGGTCTGGGACGACGTCCCGGTCGAGCTCTTGCCGATGGCGGCGATGGCGATGGAGGCCCACCTCGAAAAGCTCGCGGCGGAGGAGCGGTTGCCGGACGACCTCATTGAGTGAAATTTCGATCATATGAACGAAATATCATGCATGTGACCTAAATATCGATCATGCTGGGGAGAGCATGGATCTCTCGAACCCTTACCTCGGAATGTTCCCCACCGTGGACAGCGCTGTGCTCCACGTCCTGGCCGGCGCCACGAAGCCCCGGACCGGGCGGGAGATCGCGCGGCTCGCGGAACGCTCCCAATCGGCCACCCAGCGCGTACTCGACCGTCTCGTCGAACACGGCTTGGTTCTAAGCGAGGAGGCGGGTCGGGCGCATGTATATCGCCTCAACAACGAGCATGTCGCCGCAGCACCCGTCGCCATGCTGGCCTCGCTGCGCGCATCTCTCTTCCGGAGGATCGGCGATCGGATCGACGATTGGTCGTTGCCTCCCGCCCACCTGTCGATCTTCGGCTCGGCCGCCCGCGGAGACGGCTCGACCCGAAGTGACGTCGACGTGTTCGTCGTCCGGCCCGGGGAGGTCGATGGGGACGACGAGGTCTGGCGGGACCAACTCGATGGACTGGCGATCTCAATACGCGAGTGGTCGGGCAACCACGCCGGGATCGTCGAGGTCGGCGAAGCCGAGCTCGACTCGCTGCGTCGCGACCGACCGCCGGTCCTCGCCAAGCTCGAACGCGATGCGGTCCAGATCCACGGTCCATCAGCGCGCCGATTCCTCAGGGGGCTGTGATCGCGACCAAGCCGAGCCGGACGCGAGCGTGCGACGGTACCCAGGCTAAGCAGCGCCTCCGGCGTGCGTCGGAGTTCTTGGAGGTGGCCGATCTCGTCGTCGACGAGAGGGGCAAAGATGCCTCGCCCGTCTATGCGAGCGTCGCGGCCTCACTCGCGGTGCTGGCCGGGATCGCCGCGGCCGATGCTGCTTGCGGCCAGGCATTGGGAGAACGGTCGCGCTCAGAGAATCACCGCGAGGCGGAGCGACTGCTAGAGCAGATTGCCGGCGGCAAAAAAGCGGCGGCGGACCTACGAGAGCTCCTCAACCTCAAGGACAAGGCGCAGTACGGCTTCATGAAGATGAGTTCGCCCGAGCTGAAGAAGGTGATGCGGCGGGCAAAGCAACTGGTCGCCTTTGCGACCGAATCCCTCGGTCACTGATCCTCGAAACTGGCCAAGCAGCCAGTCGCCGCTACACTGCCCGCTATGGGAAGGCTGAGCGCTAGTAGGGCGGCGAAGACGGGACTGTTGGCGGGGGCCGCGGGGACGGGGTTGGCGGCGGTCTCGGCGGCGACCGCCTGGCAGCTGATGACGCGGCGGCCGTTGCCGCAGGTCAAGGGGACGATCGAGCTGGAGGCGCTCTCCGGCCGGGTGCGGGTGCGCCGCGACCGCTGGGGAGTGCCCCACATCGAGGCCGACGAGCGCCACGACCTGTTCTTCGCGCTCGGCTTCTGCCACGGTCAGGACCGGCTCTGGCAGATGGACTTCTACCGCCGCGTTGTCAGCGGCCGGGTCAGCGAGATGGCCGGGCCGGACGGCCTGCCGATCGACCGCCTGCTGCTGACGCTGGGAATCCGCCGGGTCGCCGAGGCCGAGGCGGCGACCCTCGACCCGGTCCTGCTGGCCCAGCTGGAGCGCTTCTGCGCCGGCGTCAACACGGCCGCCGCGCAGGCCAAGGCCCGCCCCTTCGAGATGCGGCTGCTCGGCCTCAAGTGGAAGCCCTGGAGCCCGGTCGACATCCTCAGCCTCGGCAAGCTGCTGGCCTTCGGGCTCTCGACCAACTGGGAGCGGGAGCTGGTCCGCGCCGACATGCTGCGGGAGCTCGGCCCCGAGCTGACCGCCCGCCTCGACCCGACCTACCCGGCCGGCAATCCGGTCGTCACCCAGGAAACGTGGAGCGGCGACGGGCTCTCGATCGTCGCCCAGATCGACGCCGTGCGAGCGCAGCTCGGCCTCGCCGCCGAGGCCAGCGGCTCCAACAACTGGGCGGTGAGCGGCAACCGCTCGACCAGCGGCACGCCGCTGGTCGCCGGCGACCCGCATCTACCCCCGAGCATGCCGGGCATCTGGTACGAGGCCAGCCTGCGCCACGGTGATCGCTTCGTCCGCGGCGCCTCGCTGCCGGGAATGCCGGGGATCTACATGGGCCAGAACAACGACGTCGCCTGGACGATCACCAACGTGATGGGCGACGTCCAGGACCTCTTCGTCGAGCGCCTCGAGGGCGACCGCTACCTGTTCGAAGACGACTGGCTGCCGGTCCGCAGCGAGCGCGAGAAGATCCCGGTCAAGGGGCGCGAGCCGGTCGAGCTGGAGATCCGCAGCACCCACCACGGGCCCCTGGTCAACGAGGCGCTCGGCGCCGACGAGGCCGAGCCGCTGGCCCTGCGCTGGGCGACGCTGGACGAACCGACCGCTTTCGCCGGCATGTTCGAGCTGCTCGAGATCGACTCCGGCCCGGACCTGGTCGCGCGCCTGGAGGGCCACACCTCGCCCGCCTCGAACATGATCTGGGCCGACCGGCACGGCTCGATCGGGTACAAGCTGATCGGCCGCCTGCCGCTGCGCCGCGGCGGCGTCGCCGACCTGCCGAAGCCGGGCTGGAGCGGCGAGCACGAGTGGGAGGGGACGATCCCCTACAGCGAGCTGCCGGAGGTGACCGACCCCGAGAGCGGCTACCTGATCACCGCCAACAACCGGATCGTCGGCGACGAGTACCCGCACCACATCACCAGCGAGTGGCTCGACGGCTTCCGCGCCAAGCGGATCGAGGAACGGCTGGCCGAGCGGGAGCTGCACGACCTCGAGTCCTTCGAGGACATCCAGACCGACGTGCTCTCGCTCCCCGGCCTCGAGGCGGCGCGACGGCTGGGTCGGCTCTCGCCCCCCGGCCAGCGCGAGCGCAGCGCGATCGAGCGGCTGCGCAGCTGGGACGGGGAGCTCGGGCCGGAGACGATCGCCGGCACGATCTACCAGGCCTTCCTGCTGCGCCTCGGCCGCGAAGTCGCGCGGGCCGCGATCGGCGACCGCGACCTCTGCGAGCGCTGGCTCGACCGCGCCGACAACGGCTTCACCGCCCACTCGACCTCGCCCTGGCGCTGGCACTCGCACCTGATGGACCTCTGGGAGGAAGCCGACGAGGGGCTGATCGGCCGCTCCTGGGACGGGCTCGCGCTGGAGGCGCTGGCCGGCGCCCTCGACGACCTCGAGGAGCGCTTCGGACCCGACCCCGAGTCCTGGCGCTGGGGCCGCGTGCACGAGATGGAGTTCCCGCACCCGCTCGGCGACGCCAACCCCCTGCTCAAGCGCTTCCTCAACCGCCGGCTCAAAGCCGGCGGCGCCCAGGAGACGGTCAGCCAGATCGCCTACGACCCCAACGACCCCTACCGGGCCGTGTGGGCGCCGAGCTGGCGGATGGTCGCCGACGCCGCCGACCCCGACCGCTCGCGCTGGCAGATGTTCACCGGCCAGTCCGGTCACCCGGCCAGCCCCCACTACGACGACCTCCAGGTCGACTGGCTCGACGGCCGTACCCAGCCGATGTGCGGCGAGGGTCCCTGGCAGGAGCTGGAGCTCCGCCCCCCGGTCTGAGCCGGCGCTAGTCGAAGCTCAGCGTCGAGCCTTCGGTCCGGGAGACCGCGGTGACGATCTCGACGATCGGGGCCGGGGCTTTGTGCGGGGCGCCGGAGTCGAAGGGCGGCTGCGGGTCGTACTCGATCCCCAGCTGTACCGCTTCGGCGACCTCCGGGCCGACCTCGCGGCCGACCAGGTGCAGGGCCATGTCGATCCCGGCGGAGACGCCGGCGGCGGTGATCACCTTCCCGTCCTCGACGAAGCGGCCGCCGACCGGGTCGGCGCCGAACTCGCGCAGCGGGTCGAGGAAGAGCCAGTGGCCGGTCGCCCGCTTGCCCGCGAGCAGACCGGCGGCGCCGAGCACCAGCGAGCCGGTGCAGACCGAGGTCGTCCACTTCGTGGTCGCGTCGACCTGGCGCAGCCAGGACAGCACCTCCTCGTCCTTCAGCAGCGGCCGGTTGCCGACGCCGCCGGGGACGAGGACGATCTCGGGCTCGCCGACTTCATCCAGCGCGTGGTCGGCGCTGAGGCCGAGCGCGCCGGAGTCGGTGCGGACCTCGCCCCGGGTCTTGCCGGCGAACTGGACCTCCCAGCCGGGCACCGAGCGCAGCACCTCGTAGGGGCCGATCGCGTCGAGGGCGGTGATTCCGTCGAAGACGAGGATTACGGTACGCACGGGTCCATCCTCTCGCTCGGGGGGACGTTTCTGCGCTGATTGCAGGGCATTCCCTTAGAACAAACGACTATCGGAAACCAATTTTAGGTAAAAGTGGTACAAATCGTGGGCGACCGGGAAAGAGAGTTTCACCACTCCTAGTGGCTGAGCAGTGACTTGTGGAAGCGCTTCTAGACACCCCAGCGATCGGCGAGCGTTCTCGAGAGCGGAGCGGCAGAGGCGCGCGGATCGGCTTCGGCATCGGCCCCAAAGCGCGTTCCCTGGAGCGGCTCGTGCTGGCGCTCGAGGCCCGTGCCCCGGGGACCGTCGGCCACTCCCGCCGGGTCGGCATCTACGCCGCCGGCCTCGCCCGGGACGCCGGCCTCTCGCGCGCCGAGGCGCGGCGGGTGAAGCGCGCGGGGGCGCTGCACGACGTCGGCAAGACCAAGATCCCGGCCGAGATCCTGAACAAAGCGCGGCCGCTCAGCGAGGACGAGCAGGCGCTGGTCCGCAGCCACGCCGAGATCGGCGCGGCGATGGTCGCCGACCTCGCCGACCCGGATCTGACCGAGACGATCCGCCACCACCACGAGCGCTTCGACGGCGGCGGCTACCCCGACGGCCTGGCCCGCGAGCGGATCCCGCTCGGCGCCCGCCTGGTCGCCGTCTGCGACACCTTCGACGCGCTCACCTCGCGCCGGCCCTACCGGCCGGCGATCGGGTTCCCGGAGGCCCTCGACCTGCTCGACCGCGAAGCCGGCAGCCAGCTCGACCCGGCCCTGGTCACGCTCTTCCGCGAGCGCTTCGAGCGCCTCTGGGCCGCCGCCTGAACCCCGCGGGCGATCATCTAACGTTCGGCGGGTGAGCCGCCGCGACCAGATCGTGCTCAGCGAGACCGAGCTCGCCGAGCTGCTCGATAGCGAGCGGGTGGCCGTCGTCTCCAGCCTCGGGCCGCGCGGCTGGCCGCACTCGATGCCGCTCTGGTTCGTCCCCCGCGCGGGCGAGGTCTGGATCTGGACCTACGCGAAATCGCAGAAGGTGCGCAACCTCGAACGCGATCCGCGGGCGACCCTGCTGATCGAGACCGGCCACGAGTACGGCGAGCTGCGCGGGGCGATGATCGAGGCCGAGGCGCTGCTGCACCGCGACCAGGAGGTCGTGCTCGGCTTCGCCGAAGAGCTGACCCTGCGCTACGCCGAGGGCCTCTCCGCGCTCGACGGCGAGATGAAAGCCGGCCTCGCGGCGCAGGCGCCGAAGCGCGTCGCGATCCAGTTCGTGCCGAAGCGCACCGCCAGTTGGGACCACCGCAAGCTCGGCGGCACCTACTGACCGGCAATCGATCTGCAAGAGATCCGCTACCTCCGGCCTTCGGCCGGGTTCCAACCTGACACTCCCGCTACCCTGCCCAACTTCATGCACCGACGTTTGATTCTGGCGCTGCTGCTCGTGGCGCTGCTCACCGCACTTTTTGCCGCCACCCAGCCCGGCGCCGCCAAACCCGTTCCGCGGGCCCCGAAGACGTTCTTCGGGATCGGCCCGCAGACGGTGCTGACCGAGCGCGACTACGAATACATGAAGGCGGGAGGGATCGGCAGCGTCCGCCTGCCCGTCTCCTGGCCCGCGATCCAGCCGACTGAAAAGGGCGGCTACGAATGGGAAGGCCTCGACGCGCTTGTCACCGAACTGAGCGACAAGGGGCTGCGTCTGCTGCCGGTCGTCTACGGCACGCCGCGCTGGCTGAACCGCGACGAACGCCGGCTGCCGATCGACAACGGCCGCCAGCGGCGCAACTGGACCGCCTTCCTCAAGGCCCTGGTCACCCGCTACAAGCCGGGCGGCGAATTCTGGGTCGAGCACGCGCCGGGTCAGGTCACCTACGAAAGCGAAGCGATCCGCCGCCCGCAGCCGATCCGCGACTGGCAGATCTGGAACGAGGTCAACTTCTTCTACTTCGCCTACCCGGTCTCGGTCCCCCGCTACGCGCGCCTGGTCAACATCTCCGGGCCGGCGATCAAGGCCGCCGACCCAAGCGCCAACGTGATGCTCAGCGGCCTCTTCGGCGAACCGAAGCAGCGCGGCGTCAAAGGGATGAAAGCCGTCGACTTCCTCGACCGGCTCTACAGCTACCCCGGGATCAAGAACCGCTTCGACTCGATCGCCCTGCATCCGTACGCGATCTACTCCGAAGACTTCGAAGAAATGGTCGAGGGGATCCACGAAGTCACGGTCGAGAACCACGACCGGCCGGGCCTCTACATCACCGAGCTCGGCTGGGGCTCGCAGCCCAACTTCCAGCAGGTCGCCTTCGAGCAGGGCCCCCAGGGACAGGCCAAACAGCTGCGCCTCTCCTACACCTACATGCTCGAAAACCGCGGCCGGCTCAACCTCAAGGGCGCCTACTGGTTCTCCTGGAAGGACCTGCCGGACTCCTGCAGCTTCTGCGACTCGGTCGGCCTCTTCCACGAAGGCAAGGGCTTCCGCCCGAAGCCGGCCTGGCGCACCTTCCTCACCTTCACCCGCGGCCAGCCGCGACCGCGCTGATCAGGCTGCGGCCGCCGCGAGCCGCTCCTCCAGGCACGCCGCTAGCAGCTTCGCGCCGGGATCGCGGAGCATCTCCACGTGCCCGAGGGGGAGGGTGCGGCGCTCGATCCGCGCCCGCTCCGGCCATACAAGGTAGGCCGGTTTACGCTCGTACTCGGTCGAGGTGACCAGCAGGACCGTCCCCGGCCACGACTCGGCCCGGTATTCGGCCCGGGAGGCTCGCGCGGCCGCCTCGATCCGCCGCTCGATCCGCCCCCGGGCCCGCGGCAGCGTCCGGCCGAGCCGTCGTTCGAGCGTGTGCGCGGCCCGGTCCCGTCCCATCTCCAGGTCCGTCGCCTCGACTCCGGCGATTCGCTCGCGCAGCGGCCAGCCAACCCGCCCCGCGGCCCGCGCCAGCGCCGCCGGGCGCAGCCAGCGTGGCAGCCCGCGTCCGGGCGACGGCAGCAGCAGGGGATCGAGTCCTTCGCGGACCCCGTGCCTCCAGGCCCAGGCGAGCACGCGCTCGCTGTCGGCGCCGAGCGGGTCGGGGAAGGCGGCGGCGAGGTCGGCCCGACCAACCGCGGCGAACAGGTAGCGGTTGCCGGCGCCGCCCGCCAGCGGCTCCCGCGCGAGACGCTGCAGCCGCCGCCAGCCCTCACGCCCGAGCGGGTCCTCCGCAGCTTCCCCCGCTTCATTCCAGAGGCGGTGCAAAGCCCAGTCCCAGGTGTGACCACCTGGCAAGGGGCAGCTCTCGGTGGGCACCGGCAGCAGCAGCCACGGCGCCAGGCCGTGCTCGGGAACGCCGCTCTCCCAGGACCATTCCGCGAGCGCCGGGGCGTCGGCGCCGAGCGGATCGGGCCAGCGGGCGCGGAGGTCACCGCGCCAGTGCCAGACCTCGTGCGCGTAGCGACTTACTCCGGGCCCGACGGCGCCGCGCAGCCAGTTCGCAAGCTCGGCCTCGTGACCGGTCGCGAACCCGGGAGGGGCCGGTTCGCCGGCCTCTCGCGCTCGCACCCAGGCCGCCTCCATGAACGGGTCCAGCGGCCGCCCGGGGCCGAGGTCCGGCGGGCCGGCGGGAGGGGGGTCGGAATCGAGCGCGGCCAGGAACGGGACCTGCTCGCCGGCCCGGCGCAACTGCTGGGCGATCTCGTAGGCGACGGTGGCGCCGTTGCAGCGGCCGGCGAGCAGATAGGGCCCGTGGGGACGGACCGCACGGATTTCCTCGATGCAGGCGGCCGCCATCGCCTCGATGCCGCGGTCGATCGCCGCCTGGCCGTCGAGGCCGGAGGGCTGCAGCGCATAGAGCGGCCGCTCGCTGGGCAGCTCGCGGGCCAGCGGGCCGAACCCGACGACGTTGCCGTCGCCAGCGGTAACCGCGAACAGCGGGGGCAGGCTCCCGAACGGCTTCAGCGCGACCAGGTTGCTCCAGCTGCGGCGCGGCGGCGTGGCGGCGCGCAGCTCGGCCGCCAGGGCGCGCGGGGTGGGGGCGTCGAACAGCGTCGCCAACGGCAGCCGGCGGCAGCCGTCGCGCTCGAGCTCCACGAACAGCGCCACCGCCAGGAGCGAGTGTCCGCCGAGCGCGAAGAAGTCGTCCTCGGCGCCGATCCCCTCGAGCCCCAGCACGCGTTCGAAGGCGGCGATCGTCCGCCGCTCGGTCGCGTCGCGCGGCGCTGGCTCGCCGCTTCTCGCCGCGACCAGGTGATCGCGGCCGGGCTCGGGGAGCTGCCCGCGGTCGACCTTGCCGCTGGCGTTCAGCGGCAGCGCTTCCAGCGGCACCCACGAGGTCGGAACCATCGCCGCCGGAAGCCGCTCCGTCGCGTGCGCACGCAGCTCCGTCGCGTCGACAGCCGGCATCCCTGCCGCCGCGACCATGTAGGCGGCGAGGGCTCGGACGCCTTTGGCGCTCTCGTAGGGGACCACGGCGACGTCGCCGACGGCGTTGTGCTGGCGCAGGACCCGCTCGATCTCGGCCGGCTCGACCCGCATGCCGCGCACCTTCAGCTGGCGGTCGGCCCGACCGACGAACTCGATCGCGCCGTCGGCGCGGCGTCGAACCAGGTCGCCGCTGCGATAACGGCGGAGGCCGGGCCGGCCGGGGTCCTCGACGAAGCGCGCGGCGGTCAGCTCCGGGTCTCCGTGGTAGCCGCGGGCAACGCCGTCGCCGCCGATCCAGAGCTCGCCAACGACGCCGACGGGCGCCGGTAGCCCGACCGCGTCCAGGACCTCGCAGACGGTTCCCTGGATCGGCCGGCCGAGCGGGACGGTGGCCTCGACCCGGTCGCCCGGGCGCAGGTCGTGGGTGAGCGCGAAGGTGGTCGTCTCGGTCGGTCCGTAGCCGTTGCTGAGCCTTCCCTCGGGGGGCAGCGCGGCGAGGGCGCGGGCGACGTGGTCGGGGGAGAGGACGTCGCCCCCCGCGAGCAGGTGGCGGATCCTGCCCAGGCAGTCGGGCCGCCGGTCGACGAGCTCGTGGAAGAGGCCGGCGGTCAGCCAGAGCGTGTTCACGCCGTGGGCTGCCACCGCCGCGGCCACCGAGTCCGGCCCAGGCTGCTCGGAGAGCACGACGACGGTGCCGCCGTTGGCCAGCGGCCCCCAGAGCTCCAGGGTGGTCGCATCGAAAGCGGGCGAGGCGGCGTGCAACATCACCGTGCCAGCGCGGAGCTCGGCGAAGTCGGGGTCGTCGACGAGCCGGGCGACGTTGCGGTGAGTGACCTCGACCCCCTTCGGATCGCCGGTCGACCCGGAGGTGTACGTGACGTAGGCGAGGTCCTCGGGAAGCGCGGCGGAGGCCGCAAGCTCCTCCCCGGTTGCCGCCGTGGCCACGTCCAGGGGCTCGACCCCGGCCGGCAGCAGCGCCGCCAGCTCGGGCGTGGTCAGGGCCAGGCGGACGCCCGCGTCGGCGAGGGCGCGGGCGATTCGGGGGCCTGGGTGCGTCGGGTCGAGCGGCACGTAGGCGGCGCCGGCGATCAGCGTTCCGAGCAGGGCGACGGTGCACTCGGCCGAGCGCGGCAGCAGGGTCGCCACCGCGTCGCCGCGTCCGATTCCGCGTGCCCGCAGAGTCCCCGCCGCCCGTCGTGCCGCAGCGAGCAGCTCGGCATAGGAGAGGGTGGTGGAGGCGTCGACGAGCGCGAGGGCATCCGGATTCGCCCGCGCCTGCCGTTCGACCAGATCCGGCAAGCTCGCCTCACGATCGAACCCGCCCGGCGATCCCGCCCACCCCTCGAGCTCCGTCAGTTCCGCGGCTGCGGGCAGACGGAGGGTCGAGAGCGGCGCGCCGGGAGTGGCTGTGAACTGGTCCAGGAGTGAAAGATGGTGCGCGGCGAGCCGGTCGACGGCCGCGTCGGGGAGCAGGTCGGAGTGCTCCCAGATGAAAAAGGGCCGGCCGTCGCCGTGGTCGACCCCGATCACGTTGAGGTCCGCCTTGGCGGTGCCGTTGGGGATCGTCTGCACGACCGTCGCCTCGAGACCCGCCCAGCGCATCTCCTCGGCCGGGGCGTCGTCGAAGGAGAACATCGTCTGAATCAGCGGCGACCGCGCCGCCTGCCGGTGGGGGGCCAGCTCTTCGACCACCCGGTCGAAGGGGACATCGCTGTTGGCGATCGCGTCGAGCACGGTCGAGCGAACCCGGCGCAGGAGCTCGCTCACGCTGGGATCGCCAGCGAGGTCGACACGTAGGGCGGCAGTCCCGACGGTCATCCCGACCAGGCGCTCCGCGGCCGGGTCGGTGCGGTTGGCGAAGCCGCTGCCGATCTGCACGTCTTCGACGTTCCCGATCCGGCCGAGCAGGACCGCGAAGGCGGCCAGGCCGGTCATGAACGTGGTTACGCCCTCGGCCCGAGCGAGCTCCGTCACCGCGGTCGCGAGTCGTGGCGGCAGGGGCCGCCGCACCGAGCCGCCGGCGAAGGACTCGCGGGGCGGTCGGGACCGTGACCCCGGGAGCTCGAGCAGCGGCGGGTCCGGGTCGAGGGTGCGCCGCCAGTAGTCGAGCTGGCGCCGCTCGACGCCGTCCCCGAGCAGCTCGCGCTCCCAGACCGCGAAGTCGCCGAGGTCGACCGGCAGCTCGGCAAGCCGCGGCGGCCGGCCTTCGACCCGGGCCGAGTAGAGCTCGGCAAGCTCGGCGAGGCCGATCGGGAACGACCAGCCGTCGTGGGCGGCATGGTGCTCGACGTCGATCAGGGTCCAGCGCCGCGGGCCGCGCCGGACCAGCGTCCAGTGAACGAGCGGCCCCCGTTCGAGCTCGATCTTCCGCCGCACCGCCGCGCGCACGAAGCGGGCCCACCCGATCCCGTCCTCGTCGGGCAGGTCGACCACCTCCAGCGGTAGCCCGACCTCCGCCGCGACCTCCTGGACGGGTTCGCCGTCGCGCTCGACGATCGCGCTGCGGAAGACCTGGTGGCGCGCCATCAGGTCGGCGAGAGCGCCACGCAGCGCCCGCTCGTCGAGCTCTCCCTCGAGGTGGACGAGGGCCGCGAACTGGAACGATCTGGAGCCTGGGTTGAGGCGCTCGAACAGCCAGGCGCGACGCTGCGCGAAGGTGGCCGGGGGGGCCTCGGAGCGGTTGCGGCGCGGCCGCAGGCGCCTACGCCGGTCGACCCCGGCCGCCGCCAGCGCCGCCGCCAGGCGGCGCGGGGTCCGGGCTTCGAAGACGGTCGCGACGTCGGCCTCGACGCCGAGCCGGTCCCGGATCCGGCCGACCAGCTGGATGGTCAGCAGGGAGTCGCCCCCGAGCGCGCCGAACTCATCGTCGGGACCGACCTCGTCGAGGCCGAGCAGCTCGGCGAAAAGCCCGGCGATCACCGCCACCTCACTCGATGCCCGGGCGCCCGACGCGCCGCCGCCGGTCGGCCCCGGCGCGGGCAGGGCGCGGCGGTCGACCTTGCCGCGCTCGGTCAGGGGCAGCTCGCCGAGGAGCACGATCGCGGCAGGCAGCATGTAGGCGGGCAGGCGCTGGCGCAGGTGTTCGAGCAGGACCTCGGTGCCCGGCTCGGCTCCCTCGCGCGGCGCCGCGTAGGCGATCAGGCGCTTGTGGCCGGGCACGTCCTCGCGGGCGACGACCGCGGCCTGGGCGACGGCGGGGTGCGTGCCGAGGATCTGCTCGACCTCGCCCGGCTCGATCCGGTGGCCGGAGATCTTCACCTGGTCGTCGCTGCGACCGAGGAACTCGAACTCGCCGTCCTCGCGCTCGCGGACAAGGTCGCCGGAGTTGTAGATCCGCGCCCCGGGTGCCCCGCCGCGGGGGTCGGGACGGAAGCGCGCGGCGGTCAGCTCGGGGTCGCCGCGGTAGCCGCGGGCGACGCCGGGGCCGCCGATCCAGAGCTCCCCGGGCTGGCCGCGGGGGACCGGCTCGCCGTCCTCGCCCAGCACGCGGTAGGTGTAGCCCCGCAACGGCCTGCCGATCGGCAGCGGCGATCCGTCGACGCTCTTCACCTCGAAGCCGGAGGAGATGATCGTCGTCTCGGTGGGCCCGTAGCCGTTGACGACACGGACGCCCGGGTGGGCTTCGAGCACCGCCTGCGCCGCCGCGGGAGCCATCACGTCGCCGCCGGCCGCGATCAGCCGCATGCCGGCGAGGTCGGGGAGCGCGGAGCGCACGACCTGCTCGAACAGGCCGGCGGCAAAGAAGGCGAAGGTGACCCCGTGGTCGGCGATCAGCCGCCCGACCGCCACGGGATCGGGGCGGCCCGGTGGTGCGAGCACGAGGCGCGCGCCCGCGGTCAGCGCTCCCCAGGTCTCGAGCGCCGAGATGTCGAACTCGAGCGGGGCCACGCCGAGCACGGAATCGCCGGGCTCGGGCAGTAGCTGCGAGCCAGTGGCGAAGAGGTGGTGCAGGTTCGCGTGGGTGATTTCGACGCCTTTCGGGATGCCGGTCGAGCCCGAGGTGAAGAGCAGGTACGCGAGGCGGTCGCCGCCCTCGGCGACCGCCTCCTCGGGCTGGTTGCGAAGCAGCTCGGCGGCATCGAGGGCGTTCAGCTCGGGCGGCAGGCCGGTGACCGTGGCGAGGTCAGCGATCACGAACCGGGCACCGGCCAGTCCCAGCATTTCGGCCTTGCGAAGCGCTGGGAAGTCGGCCCCGAGCGGTACGTAGGCGGCGCCGGCGCGGACGACCCCGAGGAAGACGCAGACCGCCCGCCAGGAGCGGGGAAGGCAGACGCCGACGATCTCCCCAGGCTCGCACCCAGCCCGCCGCAGGCCGGCGGCGATCGCGCCGCTGGCGGCGTCGAGCTCGGCGTAGGTGAGGCTGCGCTCGTCGTCCTCGACCGCAACCGCGCAGGGGTTCTCGACGGCCGCTGTGAGAACCCCTTCGACGATCGATGCGCTGCCGGGCGAGTACAAGTAAGGCGATCCTAGATATCCGGGAGGTGCGGCCCCGTCCTACCCACCCCCCGAGGCCCTCCTAACGCCTGGTCCCCCGCTTCGCTCCACCCTGCGCCTTCTTCTTGCGCAGGATCTTGATCTGCAGCTTGCGTGAGGCCGCGGAGACGTAGTTGGCGTCTTCGGCGATCAGCGCCCGGAACTTGGCCCTGCGGCTGATCCGCGGGCGGAAACGAACGGTGCAGGCGCGGTCGAGTCGGCGGGTGCCGAGGTGTTTGCGGCCGCGCATCAGTTTCACCGGCTCGCCGCGGCGGCCCGTGCAGGGGGAGACCCAGGCGGTGATCTGGGCTCGCTTGCCCTTCTTCACCCGCCGTCCCTGGGCGCGGATGCCGACGAATGAGGGATCGCGGGGTTTGTCGGCCTGTCCGGGGCAGGCACTGGACCCGTCGTCGCCGACCAGCAGCGCCACCCGGCCCCCCTCCTGGGCGGTGTAGAGGCGGCCGCAGGAGTCCTCGCCGAAGGAAGTCAGCTGGGCGACGGGAATGCCCTCGCCGCGGTCGCTGGAGCCGGGGGCCGCGAGCGCGAAGGAGCGCAGCTGCTCGCCGCAGTAGTCGCCGTAGAGGTAGCGGCCGTAGAGGTCGCCGAGATTGCGGTCGCGGACCACGTAGCCGCCGACGATCGCGCAGGGGCCTTCGGGGCCGCCGTGGTCGTAGGTGAAGATCGGCGCCGCGTAGCCGCCGGGCGGCGGGGTCGCGCACTCGGGGTCGGTGCCCGGCCCGGGGATCCCGCCCTCGACGCAGTTCCAGCCGTAGTTCCAGCCCCGCCCGGCGAGCGGGCCCGGCGCGTAGTCGACCTCCTCGAGGGCGCCCTGGCCGACGTCGCCGATCAGCATCGCGCCGCTGAGGCGGTCGAAGGAGAAGCGGTAGGGGTTGCGCAGCCCAAGGCTCCAGATCGTGTCGAAGGGCGCCGCCAGCGCGAACGGGTTGCCGGTCGGGACCGTGTAGGGCGCAAGGCCCGAAGGCCGCGGGTCGATCCGCAGGATCTTGCCGAGCAGGCTGGCGGTGCTCTGGGCATTGTGGTGCTCGTCGTCCTGGCCGCCGCCGTCGCCGGTCGCGATGTAGAGCATCCCGTCGGGCCCGAACTGGAGCTGGCCGCCGTTGTGGTTGTTCTCTTCGGGGTGGGCGATCGTCAGCAGGTTGCGCAGGGTCGAGAGCGGGGCCGAGCCACCCGGCCCCGAGGCGATCAGCTCGGCGACGTGGATCTCGCCCGGTACTTCTTTGCCGACGTAGTAGGCGTAGAGGCGGCCGCTGCTCGCGAAGTCAGGGGCGAAGGCGATCGACATCAGCCCGCGCTCGCCGCTGCAGCAGCTGACCACGTCGGTGAGGTCGGCGAAGACCGAGACCGCGCCGCCGCGGACTTCTTTGATTTTGCCCTCGCGCTCGACCACGAAGAGCCGTTCGGGATTGGCGGGGTCAGAGGTGACGTAGATCGGCTGGTCGAAGACACCGACCTGCTGCAGGGTTGCGGCCCCGGCGCTGCCAGCCCCCGCCAGCGCGCTGAGGACGGCGATGGCCGTCGCGATCCGAATCACTGGTCTCAAGGTAGCTAATAGCATCGCCTGAATGTCCGACGTTGGCTCGCGGGGTCCTGCCTGGTTGGTCCTACCCACCTACAACGAGGCAGACAACCTCGAGTTGCTCATACAAAGGGCCAGCGAGCAGCTGCCCGCCGAGGCGCGGATCCTCGTCGTCGACGACAACTCGCCCGACGGGACCGGCCGGGTGGCGGACCGGATCGCCGCCGAGCGGGCCGCGGTCGAGGTCCTGCACCGCCCCGCCAAGGAAGGCCTCGGCCCCGCCTACATCGCCGGCTTCCGCCGCGCGCTCGCCGGCGGCGCCGGCCTGGTGCTGGAGATGGACGCCGACTTCTCCCACGACCCGGCCGACCTCGGCCGGCTGCTGGCGGCCAGCGCCGAGGCCGACCTGGTGATCGGCTCCCGCTACGTGCCCGGGGGCGCGATCGGGGACTGGGGCCCGGTGCGGCGCGGAATCAGCCGCGCCGGCAGCCTCTACGCGCGGCTCGTGCTCGGGCTCGGGGTGCACGACCTGACCGGCGGCTTCAAGTGCTTCCGCCGCGAGGTCCTGGAGGCGATCGACCTCGGCGCGGTCGACGCCCGCGGCTACGCCTTCCAGGTCGAGATGACCTACCGCGCCACCCGCCTCGGTTTCAGCGTGCTGGAGATCCCGATCACCTTCCGCGACCGCGAGCTCGGCAGCTCGAAGATGAACGGCGCGATCGTCGCCGAGGCGATCTGGCGGCTGCCGCTGCTGCGGCTCGCTCAGCGCCGCTCCAGCCGGTAGAGGCTGACTGCCGGCGCCTGCTCGCCGGCGAGGGCGACGGCGCCCGCGTAGGCCGGACCGACGTCGAGCTCGGCGACCCGCAGCGGCCACTCGGGAGCGCCTTCGGCGATCCCGCCGCCGCCGCACTTCACCCGCGCCTCGTGGCGGGCCCAGGCGGGGAAGAAGAGGGCGGGCCGCTCGGCCGCCGGCGCGGCGGCGATCGCGGCCGCCTCGTCGGGATCGAGCATTCGCGCGGCCAGCGCGCCGAGGTCGGCCCCCCGTGGCTTCACCTCCTCGAGGTCGACGCCGACCGGGCGGCCCGCGGCGGCAACGGCGATCAGCGCCAGCTCGCCGGAGTGGCTGAGGTTGAACTCGAGGGCGGGCTCGGGGCCGGCGAGCCGCGGCTTGCCGTGTTCGCCGAGCTCGAACGCGAGCGCCTCCGGCTGCAGCTCGAGGTAGCGGCCGAGGAGGCCCCGCAGCCGCGTCCGCGCCAGCTCACGGCGCTCGCCCCGCTCGACGCTGCCGAGCTCGGCCCGCCAGACGTGCACCTCCTCGCCGCGCGGGGGTCGGGGCCGCTCCGGCCCGGGAACCCACTGCGGCTTGGGGGCGTCGGGACCCATCGGGGCGAACCTAACGAATGCGATAGTTGAGGCGATGTCGTCCTCGCCATCGCTCGCACGTGGGCTCGAGCGGCTCGCGCCGATGTTGCTGGGCGCCGCGATGGTCGCGGCGGCCCTGCTGCTGCTCTGGGAGAGCCGCGGCGTCACCTTCTTCGTCGACGAGTGGTCCTTCGGCTTCAAGTCACGCACCGGCTGGGGGCTGGGCGAACTGCTCGAAGCCCAGAACGGACACCTGATGGCGGTCCCGGTGGCGATCACGAAGCTCTCGCTGGAGCTGTTCGGGGCGGAGACGACCTTGCCGCTGCGGCTGGTCTCGATCGGCCTGCACCTGACCAACGCGCTGCTCCTCTACCTGCTCCTGCGCGGGCCCCTGGGGAAGCTGGCGGCGTTGGCGCCAGCCGTGCTCCTGCTCTTCCTCGGCAGCGCCGCCGACCTCTTGATCGGCTCACACGGGATGCCGATGCTGATCGCCTGCGCGGCCGGGCTCGGCGCCTGGCTGGCGCTGCTGCGCGGCAACGCCGGGGGTGACGTCGCGGCCGCCCTGCTGCTCTGCGTCGGGGTCGCCTCCAACGGTCTGATCCTGCTCTTCCTCGCCGGCGCGGTCGCCTGGCTGGCGCTCGCCGGGGCGCCGAGGCGGCGCTACTGGGTCCCCGCCCTGCCGCTGGCGATCTACGCGGTCTGGTGGCTCGTCAAGGGCGGCGAGGGGGAAAGCGACTTCGCCTTCGCCAACCTAGCCGCTCTGCCCACCTTCGCCTTCGACTCGCTGGGCGCCGAGCTGGCGGCGCTGAGCGGCCTCTTCACCGCCGCCGGGGTGCGCGACCAGCAGAGCTTCGATCCGGCCCCCGGCCTGGCCTTGGCCGGCGCCCTGCTGGTCGGCCTGACCGCGCTCTGGCCGAGTGGCTGGCGCCCCCCGCGGGCGGCGTTGCCGGCCCTGGCCGCGCTGCTCGCCCTCTGGGTGAGCACCGGCGCGGTCGCCTCGCCGGCTCGACAGCCCGAGTCCGCCCGCTACCTCTACCCCGGCGTGATTCTGCTCTTCCTGCTGGCCGCGCAGCTGCTCGCGAGCTCGCCCTGGCGCCGCCGCGGCGCGATCGTGGTCATCGCCGTGTGCGCGCTGGGGTTCCTGCCAAACCTGCGCGAGCTGCACTACGGCGGCGCCTTCTTCCGCGAGCAGTCCGACCAGGACCGGGCGGTGCTGGCCGCCGCCGACTCGCTCGGCCCGGAGGCGCCCGGCGACCTCGTGCTGGAGCTGGACGGCGACCCCGGTCTGGTCGGCGTCCCCGATCTCAACTTCGACCTCGCGACCTACCGCACCGCGCGCGAGAGCCACGGCACACCGGCCTTCTCGGCCACCGAACTGGCCTCGGCATCGCTCACCGCCCAGATGGCGGCCGCACGCCTCCGGGCCCGCGCGTCCTCGCCCTAGCGGTGGCTAAGCGGCGCTGATCTCGTAGCGGTCCCAGAGCCGGCGGTGCCCCTCGAGCCACTCCGCGAGCAGGCCGAACCCGGTCTCGAGGTCGTCCTCCGCGCGCCACCCGAGCTGCGCTTCGGCCCGCCTCGGGTCGCCGACCCAGACCGCCGCGTCCCAGGCTCGCGGCGGCTCGGTTCCCCACTCGGGCTCGGCGGCGATCTCGAATCGGGCGCGGCACACCTCGACCACCTCGCGCAGCTTGGTTTCCCGACCCGAGCCTATGTTGAAAACGCCGCCCCGCTCGAGGCCCGTGTTCTCCGCGGCCAGGAGGAAGGCGCGCTCGGTGTCCCGCACGCTGACGAAGTCCCGGGGCGTGTCCGGTGAGACCAGTGGCGGCAGCTTCCCCTCCAAGCCGCGTGCGACCAGCGTCGGCATCAGCCGCCCCGGTTCCTCCCAGGGTCCGTAGACCGAGTACAGCCGCAGGGTGACGACATGAAGGTCGTCCCGCTGGGCCACGAACCGGCAGTGGAGAGTCGCGGCCGCCTTCATCGCCGCATAGTCGCTGTTGGGCTCGGGCAGCTCGGACTCCCGGGGTGCATGGTCCTGGAATCCGTACTCCGACGACGAACCCGCGTTGACGAAGGCCGCGAAGTCGTGGCGCTGGCAGGCGGCGAGGAGCCGCACGGTCGAGACCAGGTTGGTTTGCATTATCCGCTCCGCGTCGCGCTGCCAGGAGTAGGCCCCGTGGGCGGCCAGGTGGAAGATCCACTCCGGCTTTGCCGCGGCCACCCGGGTCTCGATCGCCTCGGGATCGAGGAGTTCGACCGGGACGACCTCGACCTGGCCGGCTAGGTGATCGAGCCGCCACTCCGAGCCGCCCGGATGGGTCCAGGCAACGACTTCGTGGCCTTCGCTGGCGAGGCGCGCGACCAGGTTGGCGCCGACGAAGCCGCCGGCGCCCGTGACCAGCGCCTTCATCGGCCGATTCGCTCTGATCTCGTCCTGCCCACCGCCGCCGTGATACTAGGCGAGGGTCGCTCGGGCTCGCCTCGCGATCGCATATCCTGGCCCCGGTGAGCCTCGGCGCCACGGCCAAGCCCCTGGAAGAGCTGACCGAGCGCGCCTGCCCGATCTGCGACTCGCGCGACGACAGGGTGCTCTTCGCCGACCAGCAGTTCGACTCGGGGGCGCTGGACGAGAACGCGTTCGCCTCGCGCAAGCGCCCCGAGGGCATGCGGCTGCGGCTCGTCCACTGTCCCGACTGCGACCTCGTCTACGCCAGTCCGCTGCCCTCCCCGGAGGCTCTGGCCAAGGCCTACGAGGAGGCCGCCTTCGACAGTGGCGACGAGGCCCGGTACGCGGCCCGGACCTACATCGAGTGCCTCGGCGACCTGCTGGGGAGGCTGCCCGACCGGGTCGGCGCGCTCGATGTCGGAACCGGCGAGGGTGCCTTTCTCGCGGAGCTCATGCGTCACGGTTTCACCGAGATCGGAGGGGTCGAGCCCTCCAGCGCCCCGGTCGCTCAGGCGGATCCCGAGGTCGCGCCGCTGATCGTCAGCGACGTTTTCCGCCCCGGGCTGCGCGATCCCGGCAGCATCAGCCTCCTCACCTGCTTCCAGACGATCGAGCACGTCCCCGACCCGGCCGCCTTCGTCGCCGCCGGGACCGAGCTGCTGAAGCCCGGCGGGATCCTGGCGATCGTCTGCCACAACCGCTGCGCCCCGATCAACCGCGCCCTCGGCCACCGCTCTCCGATCGTCGACATCGAGCACATGCAGCTGTTCTCGCCGCGCAGCGTCACCGAGCTGCTGCGCCGTGCCGGCCTGCGCGGGATCGGCTACGAGCCGATCCGCAACCGCTACCCGATCCGCTACTGGGCGCGGCTGGCGCCGCTGCCCGAGCGCCTCGCCGCCGGGCTTTCGAGCGGGCTCGAGCGCAGCGGCCTCGCCGGACGACCGCTCACCGTCCCGGTCGGGAACCTGCTTGTCTGGGGTGTGCGTGCCTGAGCGAACCCATCGCAGCCGCGAGAACCTCGTGTTCCGCACCTCCGAGCGCTGGCAGCCGCCGAGCTTCCGCGGCACCGGCAGCCTCCGCGACCGCGTGGCCGCCGCCGCCCGGCGCCAGCTCGACCTCCAGGCCGCCTCCTGCTGGAACGACCTCAAGGGGGAGCTGGCCGACGCGCAGGGGGTCGTGCTCGACGTCGGCGCCGGGGCGCAGCCCTACCGGCCGCTGGTCCCCCGGACCGCGACCTACCGTGCGATCGATTCGGTGATCGCCCGCGACGGGTTCGGCTACGACGTCCCGGACACCGAGTATTTCGAGGGCGATCGCTGGCCGGTGGAGGACGCCTCGGTCGACCTCGTGCTCGCCACCGAGACGCTCGAGCACATCCCCGACCCGGCGGTCTTCCTGGCCGAGGCGAGGCGGGTCCTGCGGCCGGGAGGGCGGCTGCTGCTGACCGTCCCCTTCGCCGCCCGCTGGCACTACATCCCCCACGACTACTGGCGCTTCACTCCCGCCAGCCTGCGCGATCTGCTCGGCACCGCGGGCTTCGCCGATCCCGTGGTCACCGCCCGCGGCAACGAGGTCACGGTCGCCGCTTACAAGCTGATGGCGCTGCTTCTGCCGCCGCTCTTCCCCCCGCAGGGCGGGATCACGCCCGGCCGCGTCGTCGCGCTGCTGTTCGTCCCCCTGATCCTCCTGCTCGCCCTGATCGGCGGGCTCAGCCTGCGCCAGGAGGGGTCGGTGGACTGCCTGGGCTGGACGGTGTCGGCGGTTGCGGCTCCCCCTGATGCCCCGGCTGCGGCGGACCCTGGGGCCGGTTGAGGACCGACTCGACCACGAAGGCCGGGCGCCGCTTCACCTCCTCGTACATGTGCCCGAGATAGGTGCCGATGATCGCCAGGCAGAGCAGCTGGATGCCGCCGAGGAAGAGCACGATGATGATCAGCGTCGTCAGGCCGGGAGGCGCCGAGCCGGGGGAGGCGATGCGAAGGACGAACTGGACGATCAGGCTGACGAAGGAGGCCGCCGTCACCAGCAGCGCGACACCGGTGATCAGATCGAGTGGGGCGTAGGAGAACGAGACGATCGCGCGGCGCGCCCAGCCCATGTTCTTGCGGAAGCTGTTGGTCGTCGTGCCGAACATCCGCTCGGGCCGCACGTAGGGGACCCCGATCTGTTTGAACCCGACCCAGGCGCGCAGTCCCCGCAGGAAGCGGTGTGACTCGGGCATCGCGTTCATCGCGTCGACGACGCGGCGGTCGATCAGGCTGAAGTCGCCGGCGTCGACCGCGACGTCGACGTAGGCGAGGCGTTTGAAGACGCGGTAGAAGAGCTTGTAGAAGACGCGCATGTGCCACGGCGCCTCGCGTTGCACGCGCCGGCCGTAGACGACGTCGTTTCCCTCTTTCCACTTTTCGACGAACTGCGGGATCAGCTCGGGCGGGTCCTGGAGGTCGCCGTCGAGTAGGACCACCGCGTCGCCGGTCGCGATCTTCATTCCGGAGGTGAATGCGCTCTGGGACCCGAAGGCGCGCGCGTGGTTGATCACCACGACATGTGGGTCGCGTTCGGCCAGCGCGGCAAGCACCCGGCCCGCTTCGTCGGGCGAGCCGTCGTTGACGAAGATGATCTCGTAGTCGCAGCCGATCTCTCCGAACGCGGCAAGTAGCCGTTCGTGCATGATCGGGACCGCTGGCTCGTCCCGGTAGCAGGCGATGATGGCGGAGATCTTCACCGCTCAGACGCTGACGCTGAGGACGCGCTCGAGCCGTCGCGCCAGGTGCGGGGCGCTGAGCTCGTGCCGGTCCTCCAGGTGTGCCTGGGAGCCGGCTTCCCCGCGCGGCATCGTCTCGACCCCCGCGCGCAGCAGCCGGCAGTCGAGCCCGGCCTCGGCGATCGTCTCGGCGACCAGCGAGCCGAGTCCGCCGTTGCGGTAGTGAGCCTCGACCGTGAGGACCGCGGGGGTGGCGGCGAGAAAGCTGGCGATTTCCCGCTCCGGGGCGGGGTTGAAGGAGGAGACCAGGCCGACCGCGACGTTGATGCCCTGCGCGGAGATCTGGTCGGCGGCGGCGAGCGCCTCGTGCGCGATCGAGCCGATCGCGAGGATCGCCGCGTCCTCGCCCTCGCGCAGCACCTCCAGCCGACCCAGCGCGAAGCGGCCGTCGAGGTTGGGCAGGCTGTCGCCTCGCTTGCTGACCCGGTAGTAGATCGGCCCCGGGTGCTCGGCGGTTGCCTGGACCGCGGCGCGCGCCTGCTCGGCATCGGCAGGGGCCACAGTCGTGATCGCCGGCTGCGCCCGCATCACCGCATAGTCCTCGAGGGCGAAGTGGGTGATCCCGTTGTGGCCGTAGTCGAAGCCGCCCCCGACCCCGACGATCCGGACCGGCAGGTCGTGCAAAGCGGGGCCGTTGCGGATGAACTCATACGGTCGCAGGGCGGAGAACGTGGCAATCGAGTACGCGAATGGAACGAATCCGGCCTCGGCCAGCCCGGTCGCGATGCCGAGCATGTTCTGCTCGCCGACACCGCAGTTGATGAAGCGGTCCGGGAAGCGCCGCTCGAACGTTTCAAGCACCATGAATCCGAGGTCACCGGTCAGCAGCATCACGCGCTCGTCGGCCTCGGCCAGGGAGACGAGCTCGTCGACGAACTCGTTTCTCATGCCGGCGCCGCGTCCAACTCGGCGCGGGCGGTGGCGTAGGTGTCGTCGTCGAGCGGCAGGTAGTGCCACTTGATTTCCGCCTCCATGAAGGAGACCCCGCAGCCGAAGGTCGTCTTCGCCACGAGTGCGGTCGGCCGTCCCTCGGACCGGCTCTCGAGTGCGGACCCGAGCGCCTCCTGGTTGTGGCCGTCAATCCGCTCGGCCCTCCAGCCGAAAGCCGTGAGCTTCTCCTCGACCGCGCCGAGGTCGAGGATCTCGGCCGTGTATCCCAAAGCCTGTTGCCCGTTCAGGTCGATCAAGAGGTGGAGGTTGTCGAGTCGATGCTGGGCCGCGAACATAACCGCCTCCCAGGTCGAGCCCTCGTTTAGCTCGGCGTCACTCATGATCACGAAGACGCGGCGATCGGATCCCTGGCGCTTGGCCGCCAGGGCGGCGCCGGCGCCGAGCGAGAGGCCCTGCCCGAGCGAGCCGGTGCAGAAGTCGACGCCCTCGAGCTCGTGCTCGGGATGCACGCCGAGCAGCGTGCCGTCGCCGCAGTAGGTGTCGATCATCCCATCCTCCAGGCGCCCGCAGTGGTGCAGCGCCGCGTACAGCGCCAGGGCCGCATGTCCCTTCGAGAGGACGATTCGGTCGCGATCGGCGCCGGTGTCTGCTTCGGCGGCGCCGAACACCGCAGCGACCAAGTCCGAGATCGAGAGGGCGGAGCCGATGTGACCTACTCCCGCCCGGTAGGACTGGTCGATGACGGTTCGTCTAATCGAACCCGCAAGGCGCTCGCGCTCCCGTGCGTTCATGCGCGACATCCCAGCGGACCCTAGCGAATCAGAGCCGCGCGATAAGTTGCCCGGCTTGTGACTGATCACTCAGGCCGCCCCGGCCCCGAGGTTCCGCGTAGCCGGATCCAACGGGTCCTTGAGGAGAACCCCGAAATCACCACGATCGTGGCCTACGCGATTGTGGTCGTCCTTGCCTCGATCGCCGCCTACTTCATGGTCTTTACCGACTGGGCGGACTTCGACGACGAGGGGACGGTGCTGGTCGGATTGCGCGCCTTTGTCGATGGCGACGCGCTCTACCGCGACATCTGGTCGGTCTACGGCCCCTTCTACTACGAGTTCTTCGGCGGCTTCTTCTCGCTTTTCGGGATCGACGTCACGAACGACGCCGGCCGCACGATCGTCTGCGTCCTCTGGGTGGGAACGAGCCTGTTCTTCGGCCTCGCCGCCCACTTCCTCACCCGCAACCTCTGGCTCGGCCTGACCGGGACCGCCGCGGCCTTCGTCTCGCTCGCCGTCCTCACCAACGAGCCGATGCATCCGCAGGGACTGTGCGTGCTGCTGCTCGGCGCCCTCACCCTTCTCCTCGCCTCCGGCCCCCACCGGCGGGCGGCCTGGTGGGGCGGCGGCGCCGGAGCCCTACTGGCGGCGTTGCTGCTGACCAAGGTTAATCTCGGCGTCTTCGCGCTCGCCGCCGCCGTCCTCGCGGCGGCCTTCACGGTCTGGCCGTTTGCGGCCCGCGCCTGGATCCGGGGCCTGGTCGGTCTCGCCGTCCTCGCGGTGCCGGTAGTCATCCTCGGGCGCGACCTCGACCTCGGCTGGGTCCGCGAACTCGCCCTCTTCGAGATGCTCGCGATCGGCGCCGTCATCTTCGCCGCGCAGCCGCTACGCCCGCGCGCGCCCGACCGGCAGCTGCTGAGAACGATGCTCGGCGGGGCCGTCGGGTTCGCCCTCGCCTTCCTCGCGATCCTGGTCGGCCTCCTGCTCACCGGACCCTCGCTCGGCGACGCCTACGACGGCATCGTCCGTCAGGCCGCCGGAATCCGCGACCTGTTGCTCGGCCAGACGCCGTTCCCGCCGAAGTCGGTGCTCGCCTGGGGAATCGGGTCGCTGGCCGCCGCCTTTCTCGCGACCCGGGTCTTCGCCCTTGGCGAGCGCCCCCCGGCGTTCTGGTCGGCGCTGTTGCGGGCCCTCGCGGGGGTGGCGACCTGGCTCGCCATCGCCTACATCGTGGTGGTCGGGCTGAATCCGTCGAGCGCCAATCCGGTGATCGTGCCGGCGCTGCTCGCCTGGATCGCCGTGATTCCCCCAGCCGGGGTCGTGGAGACACCGTACAAGCGCTTCCTGCGGGTGTTCCTGCCGGCGCTGGCGGTGATCGAGACGCTCCAGGTCTACCCGGTTCCCGGCAGCCAGCTGGGGATCGCCTCGGTCAGCTTCGTCGCGGTCGGCGCCCTCCTCCTGGGCGATGCCGTGACCGAGTTGCGCGCGGTCTACGCCGACGGCCCCGGTCCCCGCCGCGAGCGCCTGGCCGGCACGCTCGCCGTAGCCGGCGCCGCCCTCGCCGCGCTCTTCGTCCTCAACGGCATCCTGCAGCCCGGCGCCGCCGCCTACTCCACCTACCGCGACAACCCGAAGCTCGACCTGCCCGGGGCTTCGCTGATGCGTATCGCGCCGCCGGCCGGCGAACAATACGAACAGCTGGTCGGGCTCCTGCACCGCAACGGCTGCACCGCCTTCATCGGCTTCCCGAACGTCAACAGCCTCTACCTCTGGTCCGGTCTGGAGCCCCCGGTCCCGGCCCCGCCCAACGGCTGGTTCTACGCGCTCGACGACGAGCAGCAGCAGCGCACCGTGGCCGAGCTCCGAGGCGCGGAGAAGCCCTGCGCGATCCGCAACGAAGAGCTGGCCGCCTCCTACCTGAAAGGGCTGCCGCCGCCCGACGTTCCGCTGGTCAACTACGTGCAGGACGAGTTTCGGCCGGTGACCGACGTCGGCCCGTTCGAATTCATGCTGCCGAAGCCCTCCGCCACCGACGCGGGGCAGTAGGTAAGACCCGTCAGGTAGTTTCAGCCCGAGTGAACCGGCTCCTGATCACCGGTGGCGCCGGCTTCGTCGGCTCCAACCTCGCGGTCTCGCTGGCCGCCCGTCACCCGGAGTGGGAGCTGCTCGTGCTCGACAACCTCTACCGGCGCGGCTCCGAACTGAACGTGCCGCGCCTGGCCGAGGCCGGGGTCGAGTTCGTCCGCGGCGACGTGCGCGAGCCCGATGACCTCAGGGCGCTGCCGGCGATCGACGCGCTGATCGAGTGCTCGGCCGAGCCCTCGGTGATGAGCGGCGTCGACGGCGACACCGGTTACCTCGTCCACACCAACCTGACCGGCGCCTACAACTGCCTCGAGCTGGCCCGCCGCGACGGGGCCTTCCTCGTCTTCCTCTCGACCAGCCGCGTCTACCCGGTGGCGCCGCAGCTGCAGATCAACCTCGAAGAGGCGGGGACGCGGTTCGAGATCGCCCCCGAGCAGGAGCTGCCGGGGATCTCGCCGGCCGGGCTCTCCGAGCAGTTCCCGCTGGAGGGGCCGCGGACCCTCTACGGCGCGACCAAGCTGGCCGCGGAGCTCCTGATCGAGGAGTACCGGGGCGGACTCGGCGTTCCCGCCGTGATCGACCGCTGCGGGGTGATCGCCGGCCCCTGGCAGATGGGCAAGGTCGACCAGGGCGTGTTCACGCACTGGATGCTGGCCCACCAGTTCGAGAACCCGCTCACCTACATCGGCTTCGGCGGCGAGGGCAAGCAGGTCCGCGACCTGCTCCACGTCGAGGACCTGGTCGACCTGGTCGAGCGCCAGCTGCTGGCCCCGGCCGAGTGGGACGGGCGCACGGTCAACGTCGGCGGCGGCCGCGAGTGCTCGCTCTCGCTGGCCGAGACGACCGCGCTCTGCCGCGAGCTGACCGGCAACGAGGTGCCGATCGAGCCGGTCCTGGAGACCCGCCGGGGCGACGTCCCGATCTACCTCTCCGACTGCGCGCGGCTGTTCGGGCTCGACCAGTGGCGACCGCGTCGCAGCGCGCGGGACGTGTTGAGCGATATACACGCGTGGGTGGCGGCCGATCCGGAGCGGATCGCGGCCGCCCTGAACGTCTAGTCCAAGAAAGAGAGAAGAAGCCAGATGCCGGTAGCGATCATCACGGGAGCGGGGGGCTTGATCGGCTCCGAGGCGGTCGAGCACTTCATCGGCCAGGGCTTCGACGTGGTCGGGATCGAGAACGACATGCGAGCCCGCTTCTTCGGCCCGGAGTCCTCGACCTCGCACGTGACCGAGCGCCTGGTCGGCGAGTACGCCTCCGAGTTCCAGTGGGAGAACGCCGACATCCGCGACACCGAGGCGGTCGAGCGGATCTTCGCCAAGCACGGCGGGCAGATCGAGCTGGTGATCCACACCGCCGCGCAGCCCTCCCACGACTGGGCCGCGAGCGAGCCGCAGACCGATTTCGGGGTCAACGCCAACGGCACCCTCAACCTGCTGGAGGCGGCGCGCGCCCACTGCCTCGAGGCGCCGTTCGTCTTCTGCTCGACCAACAAGGTCTACGGCGACACCCCGAATCGGCTGCCGCTGGAGTCGCTGGAGAAGCGGCTGGAGCTGCCCGAAGAGCACCCCTACTACAAGGGGATCGACACCTCGATGTCGATCGACAGCTCGACCCACTCGCTGTTCGGGGTTTCGAAGGCGGCCGCGGATCTATTGGTCCAGGAGTACGGCTACTACTTCGAGATGCCGACCGTCTGCTTCCGCGGCGGCTGCCTGACCGGCCCCCAGCACGCCGGCGCGAAGCTGCACGGGTTCCTCGCCTACCTGATGAAGTGCACCGTCACCGGCACGCCCTACACCGTGTTCGGCTACGAGGGCAAACAGGTCCGCGACAACATCCACAGCGCCGACCTGATCGCCGCCTTCGACGCCTTCCGCAAGGCGCCGCGCCCGCACGCCGTCTACAACATCGGCGGCGGCCGCTTCTCGAACTGCTCGATGCTGGAGGCGATCGACGTCTGCGAGCGGGTTTCCGGCCGCGAGCTCACCTGGGAGATGGGCGAGGAGCCGCGGATCGGCGACCACCGCTGGTGGATCTCCGACCTGGCCCCGTTTGAAGCCGACTACCCGGAGTTCGCCCTGCGCTACGGGATCGAGGAGATCTTGCAGGAGATGTACGAGCAGAACCTCGAGCGCTGGACGGCGACCCCGGCATAGGGCCGACAGCTCTCTATGCCCCCTTTAGGTCGTGAGAACCCGCTTTGCCCCAGATGACGAGTCCATGTCGCCGCGCGCGCCACGACAACCCGACGGGGCCAGGATCGTCGATGCCGCAACCAGCGACCCTGTGCGCCGCGGCGACGTCGACCGGCTACTCGAGATCGCCGGCGAGGTCGAGATCGAAGATGCATCTCCTGATCTCCGCGCGGCCGACCGCCGAATTTGACCGGGTGCTGCTGAGTCGGGAAGGGAGTCGCCTGTCGACTTCCTCTCGCACGTGGGGGAGAAACTCGACAGACCCGACTCGATCCCTTGGTCTTGGCCGCGGGGCGGGCGTCGTATGAAGCTCTCGGTGGTGATGCCGGCCCAGAACGAGGAGGGGTCGGTCGGGAAGACGGTCGAAGGCGTGGTCGCGGTGCTCGATCGCGAGGGGATCGACTACGAGGTCGTCGTCGTCAACGACGACAGCGAAGACTCCACCGAAGCCGTGGTCGCCGCGATCGGCGAGGGGAACCCGCGGGTCCGGGTCCACCGCTCCCACAACGAGCGCGGCTTCGGCAACGCGATCCGGGCCGGGCTCGACGTCTTCACCGGCGACGCGGTGGCGATCGTGATGGCTGACGCGTCCGATGACCCGGAGGACCTGGTCCGCTACCACGCCCTGCTCGAGGAAGGCTGGGACTGCGCCTTCGGATCGCGCTTCGTGCCCGGCGCCCAGGTCCACGATTACCCGCGGCTCAAGTACTACGTCAACCGCCTCGCCAACCAGTTCATCCGCGTCCTCTTCCGCCATCGCTACAACGACACCACGAACGCCTTCAAGGCCTACCGGCGCGAGGTGATCGAGACGATCCAGCCGCTACTCTCCAAGCACTTCAACCTGACCGTGGAGATGCCGCTGAAGGCCGTGGTCCGGGGCCACAGCTTCGCGGTGATCCCGACCGACTGGACCAACCGGACCAGCGGCGTGGCGAAGCTGGCGATGAAGGAGATGGGCAGCCGCTACCTGTTCATCGTCCTCTACGTTTGGCTCGAGAAGACGCTGAGCCGCGGTGATTACCGCCGCTAGCTGACGACAGACCATTCGGCCGAACGGCAGCTCGCGACGAAGCTACCCGCCGGGTGGCACGTCCCTACGCCGGGCCAGCCCGGCTTGGGGCAGCGAAGCCAAGGACCCTTATCGGGGTCGCGGAGACGGCCATGAAGACATTCCTTTGCACAAGTAAGGGCCGTCGGAAGCCTCCTCGCCGTTCTACCCATACCCGCTCGATGCCGTCCGGGGCGATGCCAACCAGCAAGAAGCGACGCTGAATCTCAGACTTTGCCCAGGGCAGAGAGCCAGACACCAGTTGCAGCCAGAGGCCGGAGTCCACCGCCCGCCGCGAATTCGTGCAGGCGGCAGCCAATTGCCGACCGAAGAAGAGGCAGGTCGACGTTGAGCCTTCGACGACCCAGAGATCCCTGCCTCGAGCCTTGCCTCTGACCGCCGAGGTGTATCGCATGCCGGGTGGCGCGGAATCGCCGAGGGTGTACCGCGCGGCATCTCGAACGAGCGGCGCCATCTCGATCGGCCCGCTAAGCCCGGAGAAAGCTGCGAGTCGCCGAGGGGCGGGCTTCTTCGTCGCACTCGCCGCCGAAATCAAGGGAGAAGAGTCGTCGTGGCCGATCTGATTGCAGGAGCAGGCCATCAGCGAAACCACAGCTGCGAGAACTATCGCCCAGAAGCCTGGATATCTCAAAGCGACCCAACCCTCTAACCCGAGCGACCTGCGCCGCGCAATTGCGCGGCGCAGGTCGGAACGGGTCACGGTGACCAGTACCAATGGTCGACAGAGTTGTCGCCTGCATTGCGAGCGACGACGTCGATGCGATTCGGTTCGCTCGATACGGCTGCCGGACCACCGGTGATCGAGCCTCCGAGTGATTCCCATGGGTACCAGCCCTGGCCTCCTATCCAGAACTTATGCCAAAGGCCGCCTTCCGTTCCTCGACCAAATACATCTAGGCGTTCCGATCCCCAGCTTGAAATGTCCGGGTCAGCCGTGATGGTGCCGCCGAGGTTGTCTTTGAACCACCCCGCACCATTCCAATACCAGTGATCAATGGAGCTGTCGGCCGCGTTTCGCGCCACAACGTCGATCCGGTTAGTCGACCATGAGACAGCGGACGGACCACCTGCAATGTTGCCTCCCATGTCTTCCCAGCCACTCCAAGAGCCTCCGGTGTAGTACTTGTGCATCAGGTGGCCAGTCGCCCCTCGCGCGAAGACGTCCAGGCGCCCGGGTCCCCATGAGGAAATGTCCGGATCCGAGGTCATCGCTCCGCCGAGCGAATCGCTAGACCAAACCCCGTTTATGAAGTAGCGGTGGTTGATTTCATGGGTGGATGCTTCCGGCGAACCAACGCGTTCCACGACATCAATTCGCCCCGACCCCCACGAAACTGCGCCAGGGCCACCAACGATCCCTCCGCCGAGGAATTCCCATGGGAACCAGCTGTTCGACCAAGCCCGGTGCCAGAGCGAGCCTTCAAGTCCTCGCCCGAAAATATCCAAACGGTTTGGACCCCAAGAAGAGATGTCGAGATCAGCCGTAAAGGTCCCCCCGAGATTATCCTTATGCCAGAAGTATTTGACTGGCGCGGGATAGGATTTCGGCCAGTCGTTGAAATAGGCATATCCGTAGACTTGGTTCTCCCCATTGGCGTTATTCTGAATCCAGGGGTAGGCTAGGATGCCCGTCATCGTGTCGTTGTAAACCGGTTGATTGGGTCCCGGCGAACACATGGTTATGCCGTTTTTCGTCGGTCGCGATTCGACGCAAACGGAGTGCTGTTTACCTGACCCCATGACCGCGGTCATGTATCCTGCGATGCCGTCGTGGTTCAAGCCACTGCAGTATTCGTTTTTACTGTGAAAGACGACGTTAGTGCAGAACGCCGCACTATAGTCGGCCTTTGCCACGTCTCCCCTGCCGACTAGTCCTGCGGCCAACAGAGCCATAAACACAGCGCATACGAGTGTACTGTGTGGTAGTCGTCTAATGCGACTCAAGGCATACCTCCCCTGCGTAGTTGGAGTTCCGCAGGCAGCCTTCCAGCGATTTATTCGGGGCGCGCGGCCATGGTGGCCTACCGTCGCGCAGGGATGCGTCCAGAGTGGCCGACCCGCTGCGTCTTTGGACGATTGAAAAGCCTCTCATCCGACACGACTGTCGCTCTGGCCCCGCTCGATGGCCGTGGTGGTCGACGCGGCCGATGGGTGTCTGCAAGGGTGGAAGGTTGTCGAACTGCCTCGGGCTATCGTCTCGGTGATGCGCGTGCTCCTATACTTCGCCTGAAGAACTTGACGAAGGCATCTTCGGCGACCCGGCCCCAGACTCCGCGCGGATTGACTTCCTTGCTTAACCAGTACCACGAACGTTGCTTACGCGGTCGCGCCCTAGCGAAATGCGCCGCGGTAACTTCGGTTGGGCACAAGCCAGTCTACGGCGCCGTCGAATAGTTCTACCGCCGTACCCTTGAGGCGAGTGGGGTGTCTGCTGGTTGAATGAGAAAGGGGGGACCGGAAGGGCGGAGATGCCCCGACATTGTGGGGGGTGTCAGTTCAAGAATGAATCCTGGAGCGAAAATCGCCGACCGTTTGAAGGAGGAGCGCCTTGAGGAGCTCGAACAAGCTGTCGGCCATCGGATCAGTGTCGTCCAAGGAGAGACGGCTGAAACCGCAGATCGGTCACCGGTGTGCGGTGAATCGATAAGGGTGGCTGTTCGATATGGCCTCGAAGCCTTGAAGGTCCCGTCAAACTCGCTTGCGGTGCCAACCGACTTATACGCTCAGGCCCGCATGGCAGCCAGACGCGGCTTAGATCTGACCTTATTGTTACGGTGCTATGCGGCTGGGGCCAGCGTCGTCGATGACTTCGTCATGCAGGAGGCGTGTCGGACTCCCGAGGCCTCGGTGCCCGTCTTGCAGCGCCTTCGCCAGCGTCAGAGCAGCGCATTCGAGCGACTCCTCTGGATCGTTCACGAGGAGTTCTCACGCGAGTCCGCTGTGATGCCTCGGACAGCTCGGGCCCGGAAGGCCGCCCAAATACACCGCCTCCTACGAGGGGACGATCACGACGCCTCTGGCCTGGAATATGATGTGTCGGGCTTCCATCTCGGTTTGATCATCGTGTCGCCCGACCCGACTGAGGTGCTCACGCCGATCACTTCAACGATCGGCGTAAGGTGTCTCACGCTAACGCTTGACGACACTGTCACCTGGAGCTGGCTCGGATCCCGGCATCCTGTAACGGCCACCGCTGTCGAAGGCTGCGTTGAGAGACTTCAAAGTAAAACGTTTGCCGCACTTGCGATTGGCGAGGCCGGCCGCGGACTTACTGGTTGGAGAAACACGCACAGACAAGCGGCGGCAGTGCTGCCAATCGCACTCCACCTTCCCTTGGGGATCGCGCGATACTCCGACCACCTTGTGCTCGGATCGGCGCTTCAGGATGACCTCCTCGTGGGGTCACTGCGGAAGATCTTCCTCGACCCTCTATCGCAGGGCCGAGATGGCGGCAGAACCCTGAAAGAGACGCTACGTGCCGTAATTACCTCTGACGGCAATGTGTCGTCGGCTGCGAGCATGTTAGGCGTCAAGCGGCACACGGTGACGCAACGCATGCGTAACGCCGAGGATATGATTGGTCGGGCGTTTAGACCAATGTCGCCTGGTCTGCAGCTGGCACTCCTCCTCGATCAGCTCGACGAACCGACGGGAACAGCTCGCTCTACGCAGGTCGGATCGAACTGCGACCGCAGAGGTAACACCGAGAAGACATGAAGATGCACCCGCAGCACCAAATGGTGGCCTTATACCTTCCTGCGGGGATAAGCCGGGCAGATCAACTTGCCGGATGTATGACGCTCGCGGTCTTCTGGCGCCGGTGCCAACGCCACGGAGGGCATTGAGAAGTACGCGCCGGGAACTACGTTGGCTCCAAGACTCACCGTCTGGCCAATCGTTGACAGCCTCATCGGCATCCCGCCGATGAGGCTGAATACTGCCCAGCCCACGCTCAAATACACCCACGGGATCCAAATGCATGGGACCCCGTATGGTTGATCCCTCCCGCTGCGCTCTGTATAGGTAACGGTGCGCGCGGGCTTTGGGCATCACGTGAGGTCGCAAACGCTGCCCGCGCTTGCGGTCGCGGGGATAGTGAGTGCTGTTGCAGTAGGCGGGGTGCTTGGCGACGTCAGGCTCGTCAAGACTCTGCACGACGCCCGCGCAATTCAGTGAGGGTCTGCTGTCTTGAGCGCCGCGGGCTCTCACGCCGGTCCGCCGCTCCCAAGGAGGCGGTGCGCCGGTTTGAGTGGCCTTGCCCCGCGACCTGTTGCAGATGTGCACCAAGCGCTTGGTCGCTTCACCGGCCCCGGTCACGCCGTGCCTGGGGACCGCTTTCCGCAGCGGCGCGCAGAAGCGCGAGCGGGTCGGCATGAGACGCCCTACTCGGTGATCGACGATCACTCCCGCCTCGCCTACACCGAACTGCACGGTGAGGAGTGAGGCCCGACAATGGTCGCCTTCGCGGAGTGGCGAACGCTTTCTTTCGCTCCCACGGGATCGAGCCAGGCTGCAGACCGGCAACGCCTGGACCTACACGAAGAACCGAGCCCTGGCCGACCTCTTGGCCCGGGAGGGCATCTCCCATCGCGCGATCCCGCCGCGCACGCCGAAGCGAAACGGCAAGGCCGAGCGCTACCAGCAGACTCGCTAGCGAGAGTGGGGCCTGGGGCAGAGATACCTCTTCTTAGAGCATCGGGCCAGGGCACTGCCACACTGACTGCGCCACTACAACCATCCCCGACGCCACAGCTCGATCGGGAACCGGCTGCCAGTCAGTCGCGTTCGGAAGATCTCAGGGCAGAACAGCTAGCCGGCTACGGCTTGCGCCCGATCACCAGGAACTGCTTACCGAGCAGCTTCCAGGCAAACGGAAGCTTCAGGTAGGTCCGGGTCAGGGCCGGTGAGGGCGGCAGGATGCCGCGGAAGGAGTAGGGGAGGTAGCGGGGGATCATCCGCTCGATCTCGAAGCCGGCGGCGTAGAGGTGCTCGCCGATCGCCACGTGGGTCAGCGCCACGTAGTGGTCGGCGCAGTCCCAGTACTCGTCGGCGCAGTAGCGGTAGTTCGGCCCCATGATCGCGATCCGGCCGCCGGAGGCCATCGCCTCGCGCATCTTTTCGAGGAAGGTGGCGATCTGCTCCTGGTCGTAGAGGTGCTCGAGGAAGTTGGAGACGTAGACGCCGTCGAAGTGGCCGGCGGGGAGGTCGGCGTCGAGGATCGAGGCGGTGATCACCTTCGTGTCGGGCTTGTAGGCGGCCTCGTCGTAGCTGACGGCGTCGACCGCCCAGGTCTCCTTGGCGGGCACCGCGCCGATGAACTCACCCCGTCCCGCCGCCGGGTCGAGCACCTTCTGCGGCCTGCCCATGATCCAGTGCACGTGGGGCGCGATCTCGTTCCAAACCGCCTGGCGGCCGTCCTGGTCGATGTCGCGGAAGCGGTATGCGTAGAGGCGCTCGAAATTCATCTGCGGCGTTCTGCTCCTTTGGAGTGGACCGGGGGCAGGTTATGCGAACCTACCGCCGATGGATCCGCCGGCCGGGGAGCGATAGGGGATGCCAACCGGCGAACTCCTCCTGATCACGCTGCTGCACCTGGTGATGACCGCGCTGCCGATGGTCGCGGCCGCGCTGCTCGCGGCGCGCGCCGGCGTGCGCTCGGTTCCGGTCCTCCTGGCCGTCGGGCTCGCGGCCGGCGCGCTGGTCGGCTTCCTCTCCTTCTGGGCATACTTCGGCGGCCGTACGCTCGGCGAATCGGCCACCTACCTGGCGCTGATCGGATCCGCCTGGGCGATCGGCTGGGCGCTATGGGGCGCTCGCCTCGATCGGGCGCTGTTGCGGTCGCTGGCGATCCCACTGGCCCTCTGGGCACTCGCCTCCGTCTTCCTCGTCTTCTTCGGCTTTGCCCACGGCGGCGCCGGGGAACCGATCAACGCCTCGCTCGCCCGCTTCTCCCACCAACTGCCCAGCGATAGCCAGATCCCCTTCTTCTTCTCCGAATGGTTCTTCGAAAACGGCCACAACGGGACTCCGCCGATCTTCCCCGGCGAATGGCTGTTCAGCGACCGCCCGCCGCTGCAGGTCGGCTACACGCTCTCCCAGCGCCCGATCTCTCCCGGGTCCAGCGAACTCAACTACCAGGTGCTGGGGGTGATGCTGCAGCAGCTCTGGGTGATCGGGCTCTGGGGGCTGCTGCTCGCGGCCCGGGTCAAGCCGCTGACCCGCGGGCTGGTCCTCGTCGCCGTTCTGGTCAGCGACGTCGCTCTCGTCAACGGCTTCTTCGTCTGGCCGAAGATGCTGCCGGCGGCCCTGCTGGTGGCGATGGCCGCGCTGGTCCTGACCCCGATCTGGGACGAGCTGCGCGGCAGCCTCTGGGCGGCGGCGTTGATCGCGGCCCTGGCGGCGCTGGCCCTGCTCGGCCACGGCTCCAGCGTCTTCGGTGTCGTCCCGCTGCTGATCGTCGCGGGGATCCGCGGGCTGCCGAGCTGGCGCTGGCTCGCGGTCGCGGTCGGCGTCGGCGCGGTCCTGATGGGGTCTTGGTCGGCCTACCAGAAATACGAGGACCCGCCCGGCAACCGGCTCGCCAAGTGGACCCTGGCCGGCGAACCGGAAATCGACGACCGCGGCACCCTGGAGACCGTGACCGATGCCTACTCGAGCGCCGGCTTCGGCGAGGTCCTGCACTACAAGGCCCAGAACGTGGTCACGATCTTCGGCGGCGCGCCGATGGTCCTTTCGCTGAAGGCGACGATCGAAGCCGGCGAAATGAACCAGATCGGCCGCGCCTTCCGGGTGATCCAGTTCTTCAACCTCGTGCCCGGGCTCGGCCTGCTGCTGCTCGGTCCGCTGCTGATGATCGCCGGCTGGGCGCGGCGGCGCGAGCGCCCCGAGGAGTGGAACCTGGCGCTGCTCTGCTTCGCGGTGTTCGCGATCGGCACCGCGATCTGGGCGCTGCTCGTCTTCGGCAACGGGGTCGACCGGACCGTCAAGCACATCTCCAGCTACCTGCTGCCGCTGCTCGCCATCGTCGGCGGCGTGGTCGGCATGCGCGCGGTGTTTCCACGCTTTGCCTTCTGGTACGTCGCCGTGGCCTCCGCGCTCAGCCTGGCGCTTTACGCGCCCGCCCTGGACCCGCTGCCCGGGACCTCCTACTCGGCTTCGGCGATCGCCCTCGCGGGGCTCGGCCTCGCCGGCTTCGTCTACCTCGCGCTGCGCCCGCCGGGTGAGCCGCGCGAACCGCTCGCCGGGCCGGCCGACCGAGCTAAACCGCGAGCCGCAGCTGACGCAGGCGCGGTCGCCGCCGGCGTGCCCAGCTGAACCCAACCGATCTGCCGATTAACGGCAACCTGGACTCGTCGCGCTCATCTGACACGCCCCCGCCGGGCTTGCCGCGTCCATATCGAGGCGCCGCTCTCGCTCGGTACATGCTGAATGAAAAATACCCATTACTAAGGTTGAAACACTTTCATTGAAGAGAATATCGTCGCAGCCCCTTCATCACGATTGCTGAAAGGGCGGAAAGAGAGTGTCTCGGCCAGGTAGCCCCCCGGGGGGTAAGTCGCCCCTCCGAGCGTTTGCGAAATTTTGGGCGTCCAGGCGCCATAAGAGTGCGATAGCGCTGATTCTCTCGACTCTACTCGTGCTCGTCATGGGGGCCGCCGTTGTCTGGGGTCTCGCCGGCTCCGAGTCCGCTCAGACCGGTGTCGCCGCTGGCACGTCGGAGCTGCCCGCGGCTCCAAAGAGCCCTGACCTGGGACTCTCTGACTTCGCGTCTAACGGGACCGGCCTCGATGTCGATGCTCCCGAAGCCAAGTCGAACCGAGCACCGGGGACTGCCTTCCCCAATCCCAGCCAAGACGAGAAGGTGCCAGTGGGATGGGTTTCGACCCATGCTCGCGTTCTGAAACACGAAGCTTTGCCCTGCACCGGGATTGAGGACCCGATCAACTTCAAGATCTTCTCAGCTGGCCGGACTGTTGCTGGCCTGGCTCTCAACGACGTCACCAGACGCTGTGATCGGGGTACCCCCGCCGACGAGCGGCCCGCGAACTTCACGAACTACATCTACGGCGATTGCGAGATCGCGGCTGGCGCTACCGGCTGCCAGCCGCCGCTGCAGATTCAGAGCTTCCCGGCCTGTCAGCGCTCGCTCGCGGACTACTCCCTGGAAGGGGAGCCGCTGCCCTACAAGGAGCTCGAGAGGATCGGCGAAGCGGTCGTGGTGGAAATCGATCTGATGGGGGAACGCCGGATCGAGATCTACACCGGCTCGACCACGATCGTGATCTTCGCTACCGAAGCCGACCTGGCGAGACAGGTCCTGGACCAGTTGAGGGCCCAGGAGAGAGGCAGCGCGCCGGCTACTCACGCAGCAGAACTGAATAACGATCCCGAACCATCACTCCCGGCGCCGCGCGCGGGAGCGATCAAGGGAGAACTACCATGCCGGTCCTGAGCACGCTGCACATCCGGGTGGGCTTCGTTCTGGTCATTGCGGTCGGCGTGCTCGCCACCGCCGGCTTGCCCTCGGCCAGCGCTGATCTGATCGGCGAAAAAAACGATGGCCCGGCGGGCGAATACTCTGGAAGCTGTGGCGGGAAAAAGAGCGATCCGGTCGGGATTGTCTTCCGCGGTAAGGCAAGCGTTCTGAATACGCGCGAAACGATTGCCGAACGAACCGGATGGAGGAATGTCGATACGGGCCTCACCGTCTTCGGCCACAGAGTCTCCTCCGACAAACAAGAATTGAGCGTTCGCCAGTCGAACGGCAAATACGCCTGCGATGAGAACCAGATGGCGATCGCCGAGGCAGGAGGCGCGAATAGCAGGCATCACGTCCGTCTCTGGCGTGCGTACAGCAAAACGGGGAATGTGGTCACCGTGGGAACTCCCCACCACGAGGACTTCGTCATGCACAACCCTCTCAACAACCATTGCGAGCTGATCCCCGGAATCCTGTCGATTGGCAACCACGCCGTCGACAGGGGTGGCGTAAATCAGTCAGACGACAGCGGCTTCGACCAGGCACGCCACAAAATCAAAAAAGACTTCTCAGACGCTGGCTATGAAATCTCTAGTGAAAACTGGGGAAATACTGTCGAATTCGAACAGTGCGATGAGGACAAAGCCGGGAGCGATGGCTACGGCGTGACGGTCACTTTAGTGTACGCGCTCCATGCGCACTCCAACCCGGCAACCGAAATGTCCAAAGCTAGCGCGAAACTGAACGGCGAACTCTTGACGGAAGAACCGACGACTGAATACTGGTTCGCCTACGGGCCCAAACCCTCTCAAGGGGCTTCCGGCTACCCCAACAAAACTGCCGTGACAACCGTCTCCGGACCAGCCGAAATCGGCGTCAGCGAAGTCGTGTCCGGGCTCGCTATGAGCGGCACCTACTACTTCAGGATGTTCGCTCGCAACCCTGCTGGAAAAGTTGTCGAAGGGGACGAGATCGCGTACAGGCTCTGTTTGACGCCCGACGTGAACACCTATGACAACGGCCTCTCGCCAGGACCGCGGTCCATTGTCACTTGTGATGGATCGGTGCACGTCTTCTATCGGACGCCAAGCAACACGCTCGGCCACAAGTGGTACCAGACTGGGAACACCGTGTGGGGATCGGAGAATCTCGGTGGGTCAGTCGCGTCGGAACCGAACGCCATCGTCGACAAAAAAGGCAACATTCATGTTTTTTATCGAACCGCTTCCGGGACCTTGGGTCATTCGTGGTGGCAGACGGGTGGAACCGTCTGGGGAAGCGAGAACCTCGGCGGGTCCGTGGTTGGCGAGCCGCAGGCGGTCGTCGACCCGACTAGCGACGCTCTCCACGTGTTCCACCGCACCTCGACCGGCACGGTGCGGCACCGCTGGTGGGCAACCGGAGCAACGGTGTGGGGCGGCGAGACCTTGTGGGGGTCACCTGCTTCGGATCCGCGCCCAGTTGTTGACAAAAAAGGGAACATCAACGTCTTCTTCCGCACCACCGGCGGAAGCCTGGGTCATGTCTGGTGGCAGGTGGGCGGTAGCGTCTGGGGTGGGGAGAACCTCGGCGGGTCCGTGGTCGGCGAACCCCTTACGGTCGTCGACCCGACGAACGACGCTCTGCACGTGTTCCACCGCACCGCGAGCGGCACGCTACGGCACCGATGGTGGGCATGGGGCGGAACGCTGTGGGGTGACGAGACCCTTTGGGGGTCACCGGCTTCCGATCCGCATCCCGTCGTTGACAAAAAAGGGAACATCAACGTCTTCTTCCGCACCACCAGCGGAAGCCTGGGTCATGTCTGGTGGCAGGTGGGAGGTAGCGTCTGGGGCGGCGAGGATCTCGGAGGATCGGTTGTGGGCGATCCGCAGGCCATGGTCAACCCGAAGGACGACGCCGTACACGTCCTCCATCGAAACTCGAGCGGCGGGATCCAACATCGATGGTGGGCATGGGGGGGGACGCTCTGGGGCAGTGAGACCCTGTGGGGCTCACCGGCTTCCGAGCCGCACCTCATCGCCGACAACGGGGGCAACATCAACAGCCTCTTTAGAACGCCCTCCGGCACGGTTGGGCACGTCTGGTGGCAGGAGGGGGGGAGTTTGTGGGGTGGCGAGGACCTCGGCGGGCCCGTGGCGGAATGAGATCGCGCCACCCTGAGCCCTGCGCACGACGCCGCGTTGCTGTCTTAAGCCGCGAGCCGCAGCTGGCGCAGGCGTGGCCGCCGCCGCCGCGCCCAGCTGACGTAGGCGGAGACCCGCGGCAGGCCGCGGCGTAGGCTTGGGTTGCCGTAGGGGTCGATCGCGAGCACGTGACCCCAGCGGTCGAGCAGCTGGTCGACCTCCCATTCGTCGACCTTGGCCTCGCGGCTGGAGGACTCGAAGTGGAAGAGCACAAGGTCGGGGTCGTAGACCACGCGCTGGCCGCTGACGTAGGCCTTGAGGCAGTAGTCGACGTCGTTGAAGTTGACCGGGAAGGTCGTCGTCAGCCCGCCCAACTGCTCGAAGGTCTCGCGGCTGGTCATCAGGCAGGCGCCGGTCACGGCGAGGCAGTCGCGAGCGATCCGGACCGCGTTCATGTAGCCGGGGTAGTCCTTGGCAAAGCCGCGGTAGTGGTGGTCGGGGAGGGCGTCGTTGAAGCCGACCCCGCAGTGCTGGATCCGCGTGTCCCCCCAGAGCAGGCGGCCGCCGACCGCGCCGATCCCGGGCTGGGAGGAGTACATCACCATCCGCTCCAGCCAGTTCGGGGTGGTGACCTCGATGTCGTCGTTCAGCAGCAGCAGGTGCTCGCCGCGGCTGCGCACGGCGCCGAGGTTGATCTTCGCCGAGAAGTTGAACAGCTTCGTGAACGGGACCAGCAGCAGGCGCTCGCCGGCCAGCTCGCGCAGCTCGGCGAGGACCTCGGCGTCGAACGGTTCATCGGCGACGACGACGATCTCGTAGTTCGCGTAGGTCGAGCGCTCGACGATGCTGCGCACGCAGTTGGTCACCAGGACCGTCTCCTCGAAGCGGACTTCGCGCTGCGTCCCGGCGGTCGGGATCACGATGCTGACCAGCGGCTCGCTCTCCAGCCGCGGTTGCAGCTGCAGGACGCCCGGGTCGTCGGCCGCCTGGGCGACCGCGGCCGGGAACCCGGTCCGCTCGCAGTGCGCCTGCACGGCGCGGGCGCCGGCTTCGAAGGCCCACGGCTTGGCGGCGGCGCCGCCGGCGGTCGAGCTGGGGTGGACGCGCCAGTGGTAGAGGATGCGCGGCACGTGCAGGATCGCGCGGGCGCGCTCGGTCACCCGCAGGACGAGATCCCAGTCCTGGGAGCCCTCGAACTCGGGGTCGAAGCCGCCGACCGCCTCGACCAGGGAGCGGCGGAGGACGCTGAGATGGCAGGTGTACATCTGCGTGCGCAGGCGCTCCGGCGACCAGTCGGGCTTGAAGAACGGTTCGAAGTGCAGCCCGGACTCGGTGACCTTGTCCTCGTCGGTGTAGACGTAGTCGGCCTCGGGTTGGCGGTCGATCGCCTCGGCGACCAGGGCGAGCGCGTCGGGGTGGAGCAGGTCGTCGTGGTCGAGCAGGGCGACGAACTCGCCCGCGGCCATCGCCAGGGCGTCGTTGGAGGCGGCGACGATGCCGCCGTTCTGCTCGCGGCAGACGTAGCGGATCCGCGGGTCGGCGGCGATTTCGCGTTCGATCGTCGCCCGCACGTGCGGCGCCGTGGAGCGGTCGTCGACCAGGCAGAGCTCCCAATCGGTGAAGGCCTGGCGCCGGACCGAGCGCAGCATCTTCCCCAGCACCGCCGGCGGGGTTTCGTAGACCGGGGTGAGGATCGAGAAACGGGGCGCCACGGCTAACCCGGCGGGCGACGAAGCAGCCGCAGGATGGGGCCGAGCAGCACCCGCAGGAAGGGCACGCGCGAGGCGATCTTGTGTTTGGCCCCGGCCAGCTGCTGGCTCCTGTCCTCATACGGCGCCAGCCGGCCCAGGGCGGCGCCCAGTTCGGCGTCCTTGCCGATCAGCAGGTCGCGCAGGCGCAGGATCTCCTGCTGGCGGGCGTCGAGCTCGGCCAGCAGCTCGGGGCGCGTTCCCTCCGGCTGGTCCTCGAGTTCGCCGAGCCGCTGCTGGGCGGTCAGCAGCGCGTCGCGCAGCTGGTCGGACTCGCGGCGCAGCCGGTTCCAGGAGCGGTCATAGCGCCGCACCACCTCCTCGGTCGGCTCGCCGCTGCAGGTGTAGAGGGCGGCCCAGGGGGTGACGTAGGAGACGTCGCGCTCGACGTCGCGGAAGAACCCTTCGCCGGCCAGCGCCGCCGCCCAGGCCTCGGGCGGCTGCACGTTCAGGTGGGTCGCCTCGCCGAAGTCATCGGGCGTGGTCGAGAGCAGCAGCCGGTCGGTCGCGGCGCAGAGGTTGGAGAGCGCCTTGCCGGACTCGGCCGGGGGCAGGTGCTCCAGCACCTCGATGCAGACGACGAGGTCGAAGCGGCCCTCGATCGGCTCGGTCAGAGAGCCGACGGCGCAGTACTCGCGCACCGACTCGTCGACCTTGGAGATCGCGTACTCGGAGACGTCGACGCCGCGGGCGTCGACCCCGCGCTGGCGCAGCGCCTCGACCAGGAAGCCCATCGCGCAGCCGGCATCGAGCACCGTGGTCGGGCGCAGGTCGCGGACGATCGCGTCGGCGATCCGGCCGAAGAACTCCAGCCAGTGATCGTTCCGCTCGTAGGGAACGCCGCACTCGTGGCGGTAGTAGAAGCGGCCGAAGTCCGGAGCGCGGTTTTCGCGCTGTCCGTTTGGAGTGGTCGACGTGGCCTGTTCGGACATTCCGGCGCAGTGTACCCAGAGGCGGATCCGCCGCTGGATCCTTGGGTTCGATAGCCGTCCGAGCCGGATCGGGCCGCTGACCCTGCGAATACACTGCGCCCGCAATGGAGCGGCGCGCCCTGAACCTGCCCGTCGTGCTGCTGATCTGCGCGATGGCGGCCGTGGCCGGCCTCCTGCTGATTCTCGCCGCCGACCTGACTTTCTTCGGCGACAGCTGGGAGACGCTGATGAACCGGCGGGACTTCACCGCCGACGCGCTCTTCGCGCCCCACAACGAGCACCTGGTCGCGCTGCCGGTGCTGATCACCCAGATCGTCCTGCGCGTCTTCGGGATGAGCTCCCCGATGCCGGAATTCGTGATCCTCGCCGCCGGGCTGCTCGCCACCGCGGCCCTGCTCTTCGTTTACGTGCGGCGCCGGATCGGCCCCTGGCCGGCCCTCTTCGCCGCCGTCCTCCTGCTTGCCTTCGGCCCGGCCTTCGAGGTGCTGCTGTGGTCCTACGAGATCGGCTTCGTCGGGGCGATCTGCTTCGGGCTGGCGTCGCTGCTGGCGCTCGAACGCGAAGACGGCAGGGGAGACCTCCTCGCCGTCATCTTCCTTTCGCTCTCGCTCGGCTTCTCCACCCTCGGGGTCTCCTTCATCCTCGGCGCCGCGGTCGCGATCGCGCTCGGCCCGCGCCAGCGCTGGCTGCGCCGCGCCTACGTGGTCGCCATCCCGGCGGCGCTGTTCGTGGCCTGGTACCTGGGCTGGGGCCACGACGCCGAATCCCACCTCTCGCTGAAGAACGTGCTGGCCGCGCCCCGCTTCGTCGCCGAAGAGGTGGCGGTCGGGGTCGGCGGCCTCTTCGGGCTCGGCACCAGCCCCACCACCGGCAGCCCCGACCCGGTCTGGGGCCGGGCGATCCTCGTCGCCCTGGTGGTTGGGATCGGCGTCCTCGTCCACCGGCGCCTGCGCAAGCCCGAGCCGGGGCTCCCCTTCCCCGGGCTCTGGCCGGTCGCCGCCGCGGCCGCCGCGAACTGGTTCCTGACCGCCTTCAACGCCTTCCCCGGACGCGATCCCGCGGCCAGCCGCTACCAGTACGCGACCGCGGTCTTCGTCCTCGCGATCGCCGCCAACCTGCTGCGCGGGGTCAGGTTCGACCGCCGTGCCCTGGTCATCGCCATCCCCCTGGCCGCGCTCGCGATCGCGCCCAACCTGGTCGTGCTGAAGAACGGGCGGGACTTCTTCTACGGCCAGACCGTGATCACCCGCGCCGACACGGCCGCCCTGGAGATCGCGCGCGAGACCGTCTCGCCTGATTTCCAGCTCAATCCCGAAGTCGCCGGCGCACCCACGCTGATCGACATCTTCGCCGGCGAGTACTTCACCGCGACCGACGAGTACGGCTCACCCGCCTACTCGGTCTCCGAACTTGAATCCGCGCCGGAGGCGGGCCGCCACCAGGCCGACGTCGTGCTCGCCACGGCGCTGCCGATCGCCAAGTCGACCGAACCGGGCAGCCTCGGGTCCACTGCCGGCTGCGCCACGCAACCCGCCGGCCCAAAGCAAGAGGTCGCCGTGGGTCCGGGGACGACGAGGATCGAAGTCTCCCCGGGTCCCGCCGCGAGCATCGACCTGCGCCGTTTCGCCGCCGGCGAGTACCCGGTTCAGACCGAAGGCGCCCCCGGCGGCACCGTCACCGAACTGACGATCCCCGCCGACCGGGCGACCAACCCCTGGTACCTGCTGGTCGAAGCCGAACAGCAGATCCGCATCTGCCCTCCCGGCGGCTAGAGGTCCTCGGCGATGCGGGGAGCGTCGCGGCGGAAGATCCAGACGCTGTAGACGCAGACCGCGACGAAGATCGCGGCCGGGATCAGCAGGCGCGCGGTCCCACCCGCGGCCTCGGCCGCGGTCGGGGCGTCGGCTTCGCCCAGCACCCAGACCCGGACCTGCTCGAAGATCACCGCCAGCGGGTTCAGCATGAGGATGTGCTGCAGCGTCGGGTTTTCGAGTTTCTCGATCGGATAGAGGACCGGGGTCGCGTAGAAGAGGACCTGCGAGAGGACCGCCCAGATGATCAGCACGTCGCGGAAGCGGACGTAGAGGACGGCGAGCATCATGCTGACCGCGCAGGTCAGCACCAGCAGGGCAAGGACCGCGAACGGGAACAGCAGCCAGGTCCAGGTCGGGTCGACGCCCCAGGCGAGGATGAAGGCGAAGACGACGACGAGGTTCAGCAGGTAGTTGAAGGCACAGGTGAGGACCGCCGAGAGCGGGATCACCAGGCGCGGGAACTGGGTCTTGCGGACCACCGCCTCCTGGGCGACGACCGAGCCGACCGCGTTCTGGGTCGCTTCCGCGAAGAGGGTGAAGTTGACGATCCCGAGCAGCAGCAGCACCGGGTAGTTGTGCAGGTCGCTGCCGAGTTTGAAGACCTGGGTGAAGACGAAGAGCAGCACCCCGAAGAGCATCAGCGGTCGGATCAGCGACCAGACGTAGCCGAGCACGGTGCCGAAGTAGGTGCGCTTGAACTCGGTCGTCGCCATCAGCCAGAGCAGGTCGAAGAAGCGGCGCGCGCCGCCGCCCAGGGCCGAGGGGCCGTGCACCTCGCGCAGCGGCCCGACCGCCTGAACCTGCTCGCTCATCGCTGCGCCTCCCGCTCGACCGTCGCCTCGATCCGCAGCGGCAGCTCGACCAGGCCGCGCGGCTGTGCGGGTCCGCCGAAGACGACGAAGTCGACGGCGCCGTGGGTGTAGAGGGCGACGCCGGCGCCGTTGTTGCGGTTGACGCCGCAGTGGATGAAGTAGCGCCCGGGCGCGAGCAGGTTCTGCAGCTCGAGCTGGACGCCGATCCGGTCGCCGGCGCGGACCTCGGGCGAGCCATCCGGTCCCTCGACACCGATCCCGAACTCGAAGATCCCGATCCCGTCGGCGTTGTGGAGGCTGAAGCCGACCCCGTAGCCGGGCCCGTCGCGCAGCACCTTGAGCTCGACCCGCATCTGGATCGGGGCGCCCTGCTCGACGTTGGTGATCCGCTCGCCCGCGTAGTCCTCGAGCCAGGCGTCGACCATCCTCACCTCGTCGCTGCTCGCGAACGCCGACTCGCCCTCCAGCGTGCGCCCGCGTTCGAAGTTCAGCTCCAGGTAGCGGCGGCCAACCTCGGAGGGGTCGCCGACGTGCTGGATCTTGCCGCTGTCGATCAGCATCGCCCGGTGGCAGTAGGTCTCGACGGTCGACATCTCGTGGGTCACGAGGACGATCGTCTTGCCCTCACGTTTGAGCGCGTGGAAGGCGTCGGCGCACTTCTGCTGGAAAGCGGCATCGCCGACCGCGAGGACCTCGTCGATCAGCAGCACGTCGGCGTCGGCCTGCAGCATCGTCGAAAAGGCGAGCCGGACCAGCATCCCGGAGGAGTAGTTCTTCAGTTTCAGCTCGACGAACTCGTCCAGTTCGGCGAAATCGATCACCGCGTCGACCCGGTCGCGGGTCTGCTGCGGCGTCAGCCCCATCATCACCCCGTTGAGGATCACGTTTTCGCGCGCGGTCAGGTCCATGTTGAACCCGACCCCGAGCTCGATGAAGGGCGCCAGCCGACCGGCCATCCGGATTGTCCCGGCGTCGACCCGGTAGATGCTGGCGAGCAGCTTCAGCAGGGTGCTCTTGCCGGAGCCGTTGCGGCCGACGATCGCGAAGAACTCGCCCTGGCGGATGTCGAAGGAGACGTTGTCGAGCGCGCGCAGCTCGCGCACGTCTCCGGAGGAGAACGGCCGCAGGACCCGCTCCTTCAGCGAGTCGACCCGGTTGGTCGGGATGCGGAAGGTCTTCTCGAGGCCCCGTGCTTCAATCGCGAGCGGCGCCTCGGTCCGCGCGGACGCAGTGGCCTCTATGACCGTGCCCTCCAGCGCCGCACGTCGTTGCGCAGCATCGCCCAGGCGCGGCGCCCGCGCGCCTTCCACACCTCCAGCTCGCTGGCGCCGGTTGGCGGCGGGGGCACGGCGCCGGGGGGCGGCGGCGCCGCGGCCGGCGCCGGGTAGGCGCCTGCCTTGCGCAGGACGACGACGAACTCGATCGCCGAGCGGGCCGCCGCTTCGACGTCGAAGGCGTCGCCGAAGCGGCGTCGGCAGTGCAGCAGCAGTTCGAGGAACTCGGCCTGGGTCCAGACGTGCATGTGGATCGAGTACTTGGCCGCTTCCAGCGCCCGCGCCTTCGCCTCGTAGGCCTCCTCGGAGTGCTCGCCGGGGCCCATCGCGCTCTCGATCAGGCGAGCCCACTCGTCGTAGTGAGCGGCGCGCGAGCGCTCCGGCCCCTGCTCGTAGTCGGCCGCCATCTCCTCGATCGGCGTCGGCGGCCGGCGGAAGTCGAAGGTGTAGCGCTTGTCCGGGACCGCGTAGAAAAGGATCCCGCCCGGCTTCAGTTTGCCGAGGTGGGTCTCGATCGTCCCGATCGGGTTCTCGCAGTGCTCGAGGAAGTGGTTGGCGACGATGAAGTCCTGGCTTGCGGCGGCGATCGTCGCCAGCTTCTCGCCGTCGTCGATCACGTCGACCGCGGTCAGGTCCCAGTTCTCGAGGTCCGGGTACTCGCTGCGCAGGTCGGCGACCGAGAGCCGGTCGACGTAACGCGCTTTGGCCTGCGGGGGCAGGGCCAGCGGCTGGTGCAGGGGCCCGATCTCCAGCCCCTCTCCGGCCAGGTAGTGGGCGGCGAAGACGCGGCGAGCGTCGAGATAGACCGGTACCGGAGGCGCCTCCTGCTGCTGATCGCTTGCGGGCAAGGTCTCGCTCTCGCTCTCGATTTTCATCGCCAGCAGGCTACCTACCCACACGGATCGCCGGGGGTCGCGCTGCCGGTCCGCGGCAGCGCGATACTGAGGGGGATGAAGGTCTGTCTGCTCGCCCCCGGTCCGTCCGCGCCTGCCGTGACCGCGGCCGTCACCCGCCTCGCCGAGCGGCTCTCCGGCCCGCACGAGGTCGAGTTGCTGCAGCCGCCGCTGGCCCGCAGCGACGAGGTCGAGAACTTCGTCTTCGCCGGCGACGTCCACCGCGACTCGGCGGCCCTGTGGGAGGAGTTGCGCCGGCGCTACGGCGGCGCCGGCCCCGACTACCTGGAGGTCCCGGACTTCTCCCCGCTGGGGTTGGTCCCGCTGCAGGCCCGCCAGAGCGGCGAGCCGATGTTGCGGGAGACGATCGTCGGGGTGCGCGCCTGGCCCAGCTACGAGTTGCGCTGCCTGCAGAACCGCACGCTCAGCCAGCCGCCGAACCAGCTGCAGGCCGACCTCGAGCGCGCCCAGTTGCGGCTCGCCGACCTCCTGCTCTGGCCCGGCGGCGACGTGCTCGATCTCTACCGCCGTTATTACGGCGCCGAGGGCGTGGAGCTGCCCGAGCCCCTGCTCGCCCGGTCGCCCGCGCCGCCGCCCCTGCCCGCCCCCGCTGGCGAGCGCCGCGAGGGGCCGCTGCGGCTGCTCTACCTCGGGGAGCTCGAGCGCCGGCTCGGGGTCTTCGACCTGGTCGAGGCCTGCATCGGCCTGCCCCACGACGAGTGGGAGCTGACCCTGGCCGGTCCCGACACCGAGACCGCGACGATGGGGCAGTCGGCCCGCTTCACGATCGAAGCGATGAGCGACGAGGATCCGCGCCTGCGGATCGTCGAGTCGCTTCCGCCGGTCGAGATCGCCGCTCATGACCTGGTCGTCGTCCCGGCCCGGGTCGAGGCCTGGAGCGAGGCCGCGGCGGCGGCCAGCGCCGCCGGGCGGCCGGTCCTGGCTACCCCGGTCGGCGCTCTGGTCGAGCAGGTGGAGGAGGGTGTCAACGGCTGGCTCACCGCGGACTTCGGGCCCGAGGCGCTGGCCGCCGCGCTTGCCGGCCTCCTCGCCGACCCCGCCCAGGTCCGGGCCCTCGCCGCCGCCGGCGGGATCGTGGCCCGCCGCGAGCGCTTCGCCGACCCCGCGGCGGTCCTCGCCCCCTACGAGGAGATCGCCGCCCGGGTTCCGACCCGGCGGCCGGCCCCGGTCGCTGCCGAGCTACCCCTGGTCACCGGGATCGTCCCTTACTACGGGGCCGCCCCCTACGTCGGCGAAGCGGTCGAGTCGCTGCTCGCCCAGACCCACCCGCGGGTCGAGGTCCTGATCGTCAACGACGGCTCCTTCAGGCCCGAGGACGAGGTGCTCGAAGGGCTGGCCGAGAACCCCCGGGTCACCGTCGTCACCCAGCCCAACAGCGGCGAGGCCGCGGCCCGAAACCTCGGCGCGGTGTTGGCCAACGGCGAGTACCTGATCATGCTCGACTCCGACAACGTGCTGAAGCCGCGCTTCGCCGAGCGGGCGCTGGCGGCCTTCGCCCGCGACCCGGAGCTCGCCTACGCCACCTGCTGGCTGCGGATGACCGACGAAGCTGGGGAGCCCCTGCGGCCGAGCTACGGCTACGCTGCGCTCGGAAATGGCGTCGACAGCGACGATCAGCGCAACTGGGACGGCGACACGCTGGCGATGCTGCCGCGGCGACTGTTTACCGAGCTCGGCTACTGCTACGGGCCGGGCGGCTCGATGCACTCCGACTGGGAGCTCTACCGCTGGCTGCGCCGCGACGGCCGCTTCGGCGTCGTCCTGCCCGAGTGCCTGGCCCACTATCGAGTCCGCGCGCGCTCGCTGCTGCGGGGCCACGGCATCGAGCTTCAGGATTGGGGTTGGAACGAATCGCGCGATCGCAACCGGCAGAGGAGCACGCGGTGGATAGCGGCGCGGCCGAAGTAGAGGCGATCGACGAGGCGCGCCGGGTCGAGGAGCTGCTGCGCGTCAACGAGCGGCTGGCCGCGGAAGTGCGCAGCCTGGCGCTGGGGCGGGCCGAGCAGCCGCGATCCTCCTCGATGACCGCCGCCCGCCGGCTGGGAGCGCTGATCGAGGAACGCGACGCGCTGCTGCAGCGGCTGGCGGAGCTGACCGCGGCGCTGGAGTCCGCGCACCGCAACCGCGACGAACTCGAGCGCCACCGGGTCGAGCTCGCCGCCGAGCTGGAAGGCCTGCGCAGCGGCTGGCGGGGATTGGGACGGCGCGCCAAGGCTCGTCTCTTGCGCTCCTGAGCCCGTTCCACAGCTACTTCTCTCAATAAGTAGGGTTCCTGCCTCGCATGGAGCCCTTGAAGGGATTGATCCTCTCCGGCGGCGCTGGCACGCGCCTGCGCCCGATCACCCACACCTCGGCCAAGCAGCTGGTCCCGGTCGCCAACAAGCCCGTGCTCTTTTACGGGATCGAGGCGCTGGTCGACGCCGGGGTGAGCGAGATCGGGATCATCATCGCGCCGGAGACCGGGGGCGAGATTCGCGAGGCGGCCGGCGACGGCTCCCGCTTCGGGGCCGAGATCACCTACATCGTCCAGGACAAGCCCGCCGGCCTCGCCCACGCGGTGCTGACCGCGGAGGAGTTCATCGGCTCCTCGCCGTTCGTCATGTACCTCGGCGACAACCTCCTGCGCGACGGCCTGCGTGGCCTCGTCTCGACCTTCACCGACGCGGAACCGGAGGCGCTGATCCTGCTCACCCCGGTTGACGACCCGCAGTCCTACGGGGTCGCCGAGCTCGACGGCGACGGCGGCATCGTGCGGCTGATCGAGAAGCCGAAGGACCCGCCCTCGAACCTCGCCCTGGTCGGCGTCTACCTGTTCAGCAACTCGATCTTCGACGCGGCCCGCTCGCTCGAGCCCTCCTGGCGCGGGGAGCTGGAGATCACCGAGGCGATCCAGAAACTGATCGACGACGAGCTCGCGGTCCGCTCGGAGGTGGTCCGCGGCTGGTGGAAGGACACCGGCCAGCTGGCCGACATGCTGGAGGCCAACCGGCTGGTCCTGGAGGAGCTGGAAGGGCGGGTCGAGGGTGAGGTCGACGCCGAGTCCAAGCTCGAGGGCCGGGTCGTGGTCGAGCCCGGGGCGAAGCTGACCCGCTCGACCGTGCGCGGACCGGCCGTGATCGGCGCCGGGGCCGAGATCGAGGACGCCTACATCGGGCCCTACACCTCCGTCGCCGACGGGGTGCGGATCTGCCGGGCCGAGGTCGAGCACTCGATCATCCTCAGCGACTCCGTGGTCGAGGACCTCGGCACTCGGATGGAGGCCAGCCTGCTCGGCCGCAACGTCAAGCTGACCCGCGCCGACGGCCTGCCGAAAACCCTGCGCCTGCTGGTCGGCGACCGCTCCGAGATCGAAATCGTCTAGCGGCGGCGCCCCTCCGAAAGAGGTGTATCACGCGTGATACATTTGATCCGTCATGGCGAACGTAACCATCCGCGAACTGCGCAACAGCGGCGGCGCCGTCGTCGACCGGGCCGCCCGCGGGGAGCCGATCACGATCACCCGCTCGGGCAAGCCCGTCGCCGAGCTGCGGCCGCTGGCGCCCCCGCTCTCGGCCGCGGCGCTGCTGAGCCGGTGGCGGCATCTGCCCGCGGTGGACCCGGCGTCGCTGCGCGAGGACGTCGACCGGGTGCTGGACGCCCGGCTGTGAGCCCGGCGCCGGCTTCCTCGCAGGGGGTGCTCGATACCTCCACCGTGATCCTCCTGCGACGGATCGAGGACCCGCGGACGTTGCCCGCCGAGCCGCTGATCACGGCGGTCACCCTTGCCGAGTTGGCCGTCGGACCGTTGGTCGCCAGCGGCGAGGAGGAGCGGGCGCACCGCCAGGCCCATCTGCAGCAGGCGGAGGCTGACTTCGCGCCGCTGCCCTTCGACGCCGGATCGGCCCGTGCTTTCGGACAGGTTGCCGCGTCGCTCCGCCGTGCCGGTCGCAAGGCGAACGCTCGCGCCTACGACGCGATGATCGCCGCCACGGCGCTGGCCAACGACCTCCCGATCTACACCTGCAACCCCGACGACTTCGCCGGCATCGACGGGCTCGAGATCGTGCCCGTCCCGGTTCCCGAGCAATGAAGTTGCTGGTCGCCGGGGCCGCCGGGATGCTGGGCCGCGACCTCCTGCTCGCCGCCGGCAACGCCGGCCACGACGTGGTCGGCTTCGGGCGCGCCGAGCTCGACGTCACCAACGCCGAGCAGGTCAAGCGCCGGGTCGAGCTCGAGCGCCCCGACGTGATCATCAACAGCGCCGCCTGGACCGACGTCGACGGGGCCGAGAGCGCCGAGCAGGACGCCTTCGCGGTCAACGGCACCGGCGCCGGGAACCTCGCCGCCGCGGCCGCCGCGGTCGGCGCCAGCGTCGTCTACGTCTCCACCGACTACGTCTTCGACGGGGCCAAGGGCGAGCCCTACGTGGAGAGCGACCAGCCGGCGCCGCTCTCGGCCTACGGCCGCACCAAGCTGGCCGGCGAGGAGGCGACCGCGGCGGCCAACAAGCGCCACTTCATCGTCCGCTCGGCCGGCCTCTTCGGGATCGGCGGCAACAACTTCGTGGAGACGATGCTGCGGCTCGCCGCCGGCCAGAGCGAGGTGCTCGTGGTCCGCGATCAGGTTGGCTCGCCGACCTACACCTGGCACCTCGCCTACGGGATCGTGCGGCTGATCGAGGGCCTGGAGTTCGGGATCCACCACATGGCCGCCGCCGGCCAGTGCTCGTGGTACGAATTCGCCCGCGAAATCTTCGAGCAGGCGAAGGTCGACTGCAAAGTGCTCTCGGTCTCGACCGAGGAATTCGGCCGCCCGGCGGCGCGGCCGCCGTTCTCGGCCCTGACCAGCCAGCGCGAGCACGCGATCCGGCTGCCCCCCTGGCAGGACGGGCTGGCCGGCTACCTGGCCCAACGCGAAGCGGAGGAAAACTAGAGATGAAGCTCTTGGTGACCGGCGCGGCCGGGTTCATCGGCTCGACCTACGTGCGCCTGGCCGGCGCCGAGCACGAGATCGTCGTGCTCGACAAGCTGACCTACGCGGGCCGGCGCGAGAACCTGCCCGAGGGCACGGCGCTGGTCGAGGGCGCGATCGAGGACCCGAAGGTCGTGCGCGAAGCGATGGCGGGGGTCGACGCGGTCGTCAACTTCGCCGCCGAGTCCCACGTCGACCGCTCGATCGACGACCAGGACGCCTTCGCCCGCACCCACGTGATCGGGACCGGGACGCTGCTCGACGCCGCCCGCGAGCTCGGCGTCTCCCGCTACCTGCAGGTCTCGACCGACGAGGTCTACGGCTCGATCGAGTCCGGCTCCTTCACCGAGAGCTCGCCGCTCGATCCCTCCTCGCCCTACTCGGCGACCAAGGCGGCCGGCGACCCGCTGGGCTCCCCCCCCCTCCACCCCCACCGTGTCGCAACCCCCATCGTCCGCGGCTCC
>Ga0081539_10000616_pt1 | contig 72108 bp, 61 predicted proteins | sample TabmetS4T2R2_FD_71023 | JGI IMG/M metagenome (GOLD analysis project Ga0081539, IMG submission 71023) | Tabebuia heterophylla rhizosphere microbial communities from the University of Puerto Rico - S4T2R2 | ecosystem: Host-associated > Plants > Roots > Rhizosphere ...
TCGTCCCGTCGATACTGCGGCCGGGTGATTTCAGTCCAAGACATCGTGTCCTCCCTCGAATCTCGCAAATCCGAAGGAATCACAAAGGACTGGAATCACCTCATTCTTTTTCGGCCAGCCTCTGAGGAGCGGCCTCTTGGCCGCGTCTCGAAGGATGCGGACACAAGCGCACGCGGCCATCCTTTCAAACGCGCGGCGCGCTCATTAGGATGACGGTTTCTTTTTTTTCGCCGCTTTAATCTTGGCCGCCTTCTTCGCGGTCTTCGCTTTCTTCGCAGCCTTCGGCCTCTTCAGCGCCGCGCGTTGCGCCGCAGCCAGCGCCGCCCTCGCCCACTCCGCAAACTCATCCGGATCGTCGTAAAGCCGCTCCGGCACATGCCAATACGAGGCAACCGTGACGGTTTTCTTGCTGGTCGTATACTGAAACGGTTTGGCGCCCTCGGCCTCGAAGCGCGGAATAGTGAGTTTATCGGCCCGCAGGATAAGCCCGGCGCGCAACGCCATGGCGAAATTGACGCCGTCGACGGAGATACCAAAGCCCGAGAACATTCGTCGCAGCGTGACGGGCCCGAAGCTCGCGAAAATATCAAGAAGGAAATCGCGGTCCATCTGAAATTACTTATGGAAGGTCCCACCATATCCTCATCCTGAGGTGCTCCCCCTCCTGGGCGAGCCTCGAAGGATGCGACCACGGGCGCGTATGCTGCCCATCCTTCGAGACGCCGCGCAAGCGCGCGGCTCCTCAGGATGACGGTGATGAGGTGCGAAGGTTATCCCTCTACCTTGGCCGGCGTCAGCTGCACCGATTCGCCGCAGCCGCAGGCACCGGTCTGGTTCGGGTTGTTGAAGATGAACTGCGACTGCATCTTGTCGGACTTGTAGTCCATCTCGGTGCCGAGCAGGAACAACACCGCCTTGGGATCGACCAGGATCTTGACGCCCTTGTCCTCGACGACCTCGTCGGTCGGCTTTACATCGTGGGCATATTCGACGGTGTAGGATTGTCCGGCGCAGCCGCCATTCTTGATGCCGACGCGCAAGCCCACGATCTCGGAATCCGCGCGCCTGGTGAGTTCGGTGATCCGCGCCGCGGCGGCTTCGGTGAGTTTCATCACCTGCGGACGTGGCCGCTTGGGCTTGGCGGGAGTGGCTGGTGTCATGTCCGTCATCTATTCAGTCCTCAGGGAACATCAATCCTTATTTAAAGCTTGTCATTGCCGGGCTTGACCGGCAATCCATCTTCCTTCGCAAGAGTCTTGCGGTGTGAAGACGCGCTTCGCGCTTAAGCCCACGCATGACGGCGTTTCACCTCACCACATATTCAGCACGAGGCGCGCCTCGTCGGTCATGCGGTCCGGAGTCCAGGCCGGATCCCACACGATATTGACATTGACCTGGCCGACGCCGGGCACGCTGGCGACGGCGTTCTCGACCATTTGCGGCATTTCGGCCGCCGCCGGGCAGTTCGGCGTCGTCAGCGTCATCTCGACGTCGACGGTGCGGTCGTCCTTGATGTCGACCTTGTAGATCAGGCCGAGCTCGTAGATGTCGGCCGGAATTTCCGGGTCGAACACGGTTTTGAGTGCGGCGACGATCTCGCCGCCGAGGCGCTCGGTCTCCTCGGGTGCTAGCGCCGAAACGGTCTCCATATTCGGCTTGGCGGTCTCGATGGCGTCGCTCATGAAAACAAATCCCGCGCCTTGATCAGCGCCTGCGCCAGATGGTCGACTTCCTCACGGGTATTATACATGCCAAACGAGGCGCGGCACGTCGCCGTGACATTGAATCGCTCCAGAAGCGGCATCACGCAATGGGTGCCGGCGCGCACCGCGATGCCGGCCCGGTCGATCACGGTGGCGACATCGTGGGGATGCGCGCCCTTCATCTCGAACGAAATCACCGGACCCTTGCCGCGGGCGGTGCCGATCAGGCGCAGCGAGTTGATCTCGCGCAAGCGGTCCTGGGCGTAGGTCAACAAATCGTGCTCATGCGCCGCGATGCGCTGCTTGCCGATGGAATTGACATAGTCGATGGCGGCGCCAAGGCCGACCGCCTCGACGATCGCCGGCGTGCCGGCCTCGAATTTATGCGGGGGGTCGCCATAGCTGACCCAGTCCCTCGCGACCTCGCGGATCATCTCGCCGCCGCCGTTATAGGGGCGCATTGCCACGAGATGTTCGTGCTTCGCATACAGCACGCCGATCCCGGTCGGACCGTACAGCTTGTGGCCGGTGAAGACGTAGAAATCGCAGTCGATGTCCTGCACGTCGATGGTGAGGTGCACCGCGGCCTGGCTGCCGTCGACCAGGACAGGGATGTCCCGCGCATGCGCCAGCTTCACCACGTCCTTGACCGGCACGATGGTGCCGAGCGCGTTCGACATCTGCGTGATCGCCACCAGCTTGGTGCGATCAGTCAGCAGCTTTTGGAATTCGTCGATCAGAAAGTTGCCGTCGTCATCGACCGGCGCCCACTTGATGATGGCGCCATGACGCTCGCGCAAGAAGTGCCAGGGCACGATGTTGGAATGGTGCTCCATGATCGAGAGCACGATCTCGTCGCCGGCCTTGATGTTGGGCTCGCCCCACGAGGACGCCACGAGGTTGATGGCTTCGGTGGCGTTGCGCGTGAAGATAATCTCTTCGTTGCGTCTGGCGTTGAGGAACGTCGCGACCTTGGCGCGGCCGCCCTCATAGGCCTCGGTCGCCGCATTGGCGAGATAATGCAGGCCGCGGTGCACATTGGCATATTCGGTCTTGTAGGCCTCGGTCATGCGATCGAGCACCGCGGTCGGCTTTTGCGCCGAGGCAGCGTTATCGAGATACACCAACGGCTTGCCATAGACCTGCAGCGCCAGCGCCGGGAAATCTTCCCGGACGCGGGTTACGTCGTATGAGCCGTTCGAGACCGCCGGATGCATACTCAACCTCGTGCCGCCAGCCAGCGTGTCGCCACGCCGACCGCCAGTTCGCGCAGATCATCATTCACGATCGATTCGATCGCCTCACCGACAAAGGCCTGAATCAACAGCGCCTGTGCTTCCTTTTCGGAAAGGCCGCGCGCGCGCAGATAGAACAGCAGGCTCTCGTCCAGCGCGCCGGTGGTGGCGCCATGGCCGCATGTGACGTCGTCGGCAAAAATTTCCAGTTCGGGCTTGTTGTCGGCCTCGGCCTCATCGGACAGCAGCAGCGCCCGCGTCATCATCCTGGCGTCGGTCTTCTGCGCCCCCGGCTGCACGATGATGCGGCCCTGAAACACCGAATGCCCGCGGTCGTCCACCACGCTGCGGAAAATTTCGCGGCTGGCACAATTGGGCACCGCATGATCCATGAACAGCGTGGTATCGGCATGCTGGCGGCCGTTGAGCAGGTTGACGCCGTTGGTGGTCACCTGCGAGCCCTCGCCGGCGAATGCGATGGTGGCCTGATATCGGCTGACGTTTGCGCCCGAGGTCATGCCGAACGTGTTCAAATGCGCATGAGCGCCGAGCGTAACCACCGACGAGGAAATGTTGAACGCGTCGCGGCTGTCCTCGATCAGGCGGACATGATCGAGCCGCGCGTTGTCGCCGATCGAAACGATCAGCGAATCATGCGTCTGGTAGACCGTGGCGCCCTCGGCCCCGATGTAGCTTTCCACCAGCGTCGCGCCGGCTGACTCGCCGATCTTCAGCAACGACCGGGTAAACATCGCCGCGGGCGTACCGCCGCTGGCGATATGAACCACATGCAGCGGCTGCGTCAGCATGGCCCCGTCGGCGACCTCGATCACCACACCGTCGGTCATCATCGCCGAATTCAGCGCGGCCATGGGATTGGAATTGTCGGCCGCGAGCAGCTGCGCCTGCAGCGCGGCGTCGCCCTTCTCCAAGACTTCGCGCAGGGTGCGGATGGAAAGGCCTTTTTGCAGGCTGCCAAGATCGGACAGTTTTGGGGCGAATACGCCATCGACCAGCACCAGTTTGCGCACGCCGTCGATGGCGTGCAGCTCCAGCGCGTCGCCGGCGTGGGTCAGCGCGGCTGCGTCCGGCGCCGCTGCCAGCGGCAGCACCTCGCGCATCAGCACGCGAAGGTCGGTGTATTTCCAGTCCTCGATCCGCCGGTGCGGCAGGCCTGCGCTTTCATAGGCTGCGAAGGCCTGCTGACGCGTGTCGGCGACCTTGCCGGCTCCGGGCAGCCGGCCGCGAGCGACGGCAAAGAATTCGCCGAGAGCACGGCCGGTATCGGTTTTTGCGAGAGCCAAGTTCATGCCAAAATCCGCATCACGCCGCGTCTTCGAACTGCGCGTAGCCGTTCTCTTCCAATTCCAGCGCCAGTTCCTTACCGCCGCTCTTCACCACGCGGCCCTTCGACATCACATGCACGAAATCCGGCACGATGTAATTGAGCAGCCGCTGATAATGCGTGATGACCACCATCGCGCGGCCGGAAGAGCGCAACGCGTTGACGCCGTCGGCGGCAACGCGGAGCGCGTCGATATCGAGGCCGGAATCCATTTCATCCAGAATGCACAGGCTCGGCTCGAACAGCGCCATCTGTAAAATCTCGTTGCGCTTCTTCTCGCCGCCCGAGAAGCCGACATTGACGCCGCGGCGCAGCATGTCCTGCGGAATGTTGAGGGAGGCCGCGACCGAACGGACCTTCTTCAAAAAGTCCGGCGTGGAAAATTCGCTCTCGCCGCGCGCCTTGCGCTGCGCATTCAAGGCGGTGCGCAGGAAGGTCATGGTGGCGACGCCCGGGATTTCCACCGGATACTGGAACGCGAGGAAGACGCCCTTGGCGGCGCGCTCATCCGGCGACATCGCCAGCAGATCCTCACCCTCGAACAGGACTTCGCCGGACGTGACCTCATAGCCGGGCTTGCCGGCGATGACATGGCTCAGCGTCGACTTGCCGGAGCCGTTCGGCCCCATGATGGCGTGCACTTCGCCCTTGTTCACGGTGAGCGACAGCCCATGGAGAATCTCGCGCTCCTCGACACGGACCTGCAGGTTCTTGACTTCAAGTAATGCCATTTTATTCCCTTAACCCGCACTCGGCGGATACATTTTATGCCATTTTTGCTGCGCGGTTTTTGCCGAACCACCACCCGCAATTTCGTAGTCCCTGACGGCCCGCCAATGCCGATAACCGCAATAGAGGCCCGCCACGAACAACAGAACGAACAGCACCACAAGACCGGCGACAACACCGATAGCCGCATCGGCAGCCTTCAGCACAACGGCCAAAGCCGCGCATGCAACACCCGCAATCGCAAAATTGCGTGCTCCGACCCGCCAATACTGAACCAAATCAGCCAACACTTCCTTCAAGTGAGATCGAGATCAGTTTCTGCGCTTCGACCGCAAATTCCATCGGCAGTTGCTGCAGCACGTCCTTGACGAAACCATTGACGACGAGGCCGACCGCTTCTTCCTGGCTCAGCCCGCGCTGCACGCAGTAGAACAGCACGTCCTCGGAAATTTTCGACGTGGTGGCCTCGTGTTCGAACAGCGCTGACGAATTCTTGGCCTCGATATAGGGCACGGTATGCGCGCCGCATCTGTCGCCGATCAAAAGCGAATCGCAGGCGGTGAAATTGCGCGCATTGGTGGCCTTGCGGTGCGCGGTGACGAGGCCGCGATAGGTGTTTTGCGACACACCCGCCGCGATGCCTTTGGAGATGATCCGGCTGGTGGTGTTCTTGCCAAGATGAATCATCTTGGTACCGGAATCGACCTGCTGGTAGCCGTTCGAGATCGCGATCGAGTAAAACTCGCCGCGCGAATTGTCTCCGCGCAGGATGCAACTCGGATATTTCCAGGTGATGGCCGAGCCGGTCTCGACCTGGGTCCAGGAAATCTTGGAATTGTTGCCGCGGCAATCGCCGCGCTTGGTGACGAAATTGTAGATGCCGCCCTTGCCTTCGGAATTGCCGGGGTACCAGTTCTGCACCGTCGAATACTTTATCTCGGCATCGTCCAGCGTCACCAGTTCCACGACCGCGGCATGCAGTTGGTTCTCGTCGCGCTGCGGCGCCGTGCAGCCTTCGAGGTAGCTGACATAGGCGCCCTTGTCGGCGACGATCAGCGTGCGTTCGAACTGCCCGGTGTTGCGCTCGTTGATGCGGAAATAGGTCGACAGCTCCATCGGACAGCGCACGCCCGGCGGCACGTAGACGAACGAGCCGTCCGAAAACACCGCGGAATTCAGCGTGGCAAAGAAGTTGTCCGAGGTTGGCACGACCGTGCCTAGATATTTCTTGACCAGGTCAGGATGCTCGCGAATCGCCTCCGAGATCGGCATGAAGATCACGCCCGCCTGCTTCAACTCCTTCTGGAAGGTGGTCGCCACCGAAACCGAATCGAACACGGCATCGACCGCGATGCGGCGCTCGCCTTCAGGCCGCACCACGCCGGCCAGCATCTCCTGCTCGCGAAGGGGAATGCCGAGCTTTTCATAGGTCTTGAGAATCTCCGGATCGACCTCGTCCAGCGAGGCCAGTTCATTCTTTTTCGGCGCCGAGTAGTAATAGAGGTCCTGATAGTCGATCTTCGGATAGTGGACCCGCGCCCACTCCGGCTCCTTCATGGTGAGCCAGCGGCGATAGGCCTCGAGCCGCCATTCGAGCATCCAGGCCGGTTCGTTCTTCTTTGCCGAGATGAACCGGACGGTGTCTTCCGACAGCCCGCGCGGGGCCTTGTCGGATTCGATCAGCGTCTCAAATCCATATCGATATTGATCGACATCGATCCGGCGAACCCGGTCGACTGTCTCCTGGACGGCTGGCATTCTTTCCCTCCGCTCGCGGTTTCAAGGACCGCGGTGGATCACAGCAAGCTCGACGTTAGCGCGACGACACACGCTTAGAACCGTTCAAGCTCTGTTTCATCGTACCCTTTAAGTAATGTACTTGCGAGCTTTCGCCAAGCCTCCAGGCAGCGATCGATGTCGGCTTCCGTGGTTGACCAGCCCAGACTGAGACGCACCGCTCCCTTGGCGGGTTCCGGCCCGAACCCCATGGCTTCCAGGACGTGGGATGGTCGTACCTTGCCCGAGGAACAGGCGGAACCAGAAGATACCGCGATACCTTCGAGGTCAAATCCGATTACGGCGGTCTCGGCCATCAGCCCGGGAACCGTGAACAGAGTGGTATTGGGCAGCCGCGGCACATTTTCGGAGAACACAAAAGCACCCGGGGTTTGCCGCAAGCCGGTCTCAAGCCGTTTACGCAGATTTTCGACCCTGCCCATCTCGCCATGGAGCGACGCCATCGCAGCTTTCAGAGCCGCGCCAAAGCCGACAATGCCCGGCACGTTTTCCGTTCCCGCGCGCCGACCCTTTTCCTGCCCGCCACCTTGAATAGCGGCCTCCAGACCCCCGAGGCCATCGGCGAGCACAACAGCCCCGATGCCTTTCGGGCCGCCAATCTTGTGTGCAGAAACGGATATAAGATCGGCCTTTATCTCATTAATATCGAAGGGTATTTTTCCAAACATCTGAACCGCATCGATATGCAGCAGGCCGCCTGCCGAGTGGACGATATCGGCGACCTCCTGTACCGGCTGCAGTGCTCCGGTCTCGTTATTGGCGGCCATGACGGACACCAGCGCCGGCGGACCGTCGTCGAGAAGTCCCCGGAGATGGTCGAGGTCCACGATACCCGACTTGCCGACGCGGAGGATCTCGATCGCCTCCCGCGCAAATCGACCCCCCGCAAGGACCGAGGCATGTTCTATGGCGGAAACCACCAACCTATTGATTGGTAAGCTGGAATTCCGCCTGAGCCCGGGTGTCAGCGCCAGCGAATTCGCTTCGGTGCCACCCGAGGTGAAAACGACATTGTGAGCGTCGGCTCCGACCGCCCAGGCGATGACGGCACGCGCATCCTCGACCAGTCTTCGCGACGCCCGCCCCTCGGCATGGACCGATGACGGATTGCCGCTGAAATCTGAGGCTGCCGCGATGGCCAAGCGGGCTTCGGCCCGCAACGGGGCTGTCGCGTTCCAGTCGAGATATACCCGGTCGCGTGCCAACTTGTTTTTACCTTGCGTTTCAGCCTCTCAGCGGCGGGGTGTCTGTCAGTTGGACGCGCGCCGCCGTTCAAGATGCTTGCTTTTTGCCCTACGGCTCATGCTAGAACGCGGCCTCCAGTTCACCAAGCGCCCGTTCGCGCCAAGCCCGGCGGCGCCCGACCGGCTCGCAGAAACGCGGCCGTTTCGGCTGCCGAGAGCCGGATGAACCCGGCGCAGGCCGGTCGATTGCCAAGGACCATCTATGCCCGAAGTCATTTTCACCGGCCCCGCGGGCCGTCTCGAAGGCCGCTATCATCCGGCCAAGCAGAAGAATGCGCCGATCGCCATGGTGCTCCACCCGCATCCGCAATTCGCCGGCACCATGAACCACCAGATCGTCTACCAGTGCTACTACGCCTTCGTGCACCGGGGGTTCTCGGTGCTGCGCTTCAATTTCCGGGGCGTCGGCCGCAGCCAGGGCTCGTTCGATCACGGCACCGGAGAACTTTCGGACGCCGCCTCCGCGCTGGACTGGGCGCAGACCATCAATCCGGAGGCGCGGGCGTGCTGGGTTGCGGGTTTTTCGTTCGGCGCCTGGATCGGCATGCAGCTGTTGATGCGCCGGCCCGAGGTCGAAGGCTTCATCTCGATCGCGCCGCCGGCCAATCTCTACGACTTCTCGTTCCTGGCGCCCTGCCCGTCCTCGGGCCTGATCGTGCATGGCGAGAAGGACGCCGTGGTGCCGCCGAAGGACGTCAACACGCTGGTCGAAAAGCTGAAGACGCAAAAGGGCATCGTCATCGACCAGCAGATCATTCCCGGCGCCAACCATTTCTTCGACGGCAAGCTGCAGCCGCTGATGGAATCGGTGACGGGCTATCTCGACATGCGCCTCGCCAACGTGCGCTAAGTCAAGCGGCAGCGCGCCGCTGTAACTGCGACAGCCACGAATTCCGCCGGTTCAGGAAGCCGCGCAGCAGCGCGGGATAGTCGGCGCTGACAGCCGCGCGCACCGACGGGTGAGCCGCGAGGGCCTCTCGCCAGTGCGCCAGCTTCGGTTTGCCGCCCAGTATTCCGAAGTCGGCAATGGTGTCGAACACGTCGAAATAGCGGAATACCGGGCCAAATACCGCGTCGACCAGCGAGAACGCCTCGCCATCGAACCAGGGCGACGCCGCAACGCGCGCCTCCAGCCGCCTAAAACGCTGTTCGAGCTGCGCCGTCTTGGCGGCGAAGGTCGCCTCGTCGGGAGCGGCGTAAAAGCCGGCGATATCGTTCAGCACCGCCGAGCCGAATTCGATCCAGGCGCGGTGCTCGGCACGTATCAGCGGGTCGGCGGGGTGCAACGGCTTCGGTTGGGTTTCCTCGAGATATTCCAGAATCACCGCGGATTCGAAAATTGCCTTGGCGCCGACCTGCAGCACCGGCGTTTTGCCGAGTGGAGAAATCGCAAGAAACCCGGCCGGCTTGTTGGCGAGGTCGATATCGATCCGCTCGAACGGCACGCCCTTCTCGGTCAGCGCAATCACCGCGCGCTGTACGTAGGGGCAAAGCTTGTGGCTGATCAGTTTCAGTGTCGCGGTCATATCGAATCTCGCCAGTTTTTAATGCTGGCCCCAAAATAGATGCAACTGCATGTAACTGTCAAGATAGATGCACCTGCATCAACTTCAGTTGATCAGGGGGACGGCAAGTTGCAGCCGCTGATGGAGTCGGTGACCGGCTATCTCGACACGGAGCTCGCCAACGTTCGCCGGCGCTCTTGCTGCTCATCCGCCCCGGCAGCGGTTCATTCCCGCGTCGCAGTCAGGTGTTCGATGAAGGCGTAAACCGTGGCGATGCATTCGATCGGCGTCTTTTGAAACGTTTCGACATCGGCACCGGCAAGGTCTGAGGGCAATTCGACATCGCCGCGTTTGAGAAGCAGGCATTTTTGGCGCCCTAGCTTACCCCAGGCCCAACCGACTTCCATGACGACGTTCTGGCGGGCGCGCATCGACGCGGAGGTCTCGTCTTGAACCGACCCACCCTTGTCGTCCGGGGTTATCAACGCGATGGCGCCCCAAACATCGCCGGCGACACGATCGAATTTCTCGGACATGCCCAACATGCCGTATTGTTGTGAAACCATCAAGCGAGGCACAACATTAGGGAATCGCGTCAGAAGCAAATTTTGCAACTCGAGCAGCGCCAGACGATCGTGGCCGTGAATAACCAGCACCGGCAAGCTGCGCAACGAGACGTGCTGAATCGGTAACCCACCGAGGGTGACGGCCGCATTCGGTGCCTGCGCCCGCAATCCCAGCGCGGTAGCGAATTCGCGCAACCGGACTATCCTTACGATCATGTAGGGATAGGTTGAAAAAATCTTCCCTAGCCATGCCCAAAAGCTCGCACCCAGCTGTTCACGCTGCCGCTGGATTGCGCCGAAGTTCGTTCCGGGAGCAAGTCCGACACCGACAGTGATCATGAGGAGTGCTTGCTCGGCTGAGTACAAGTCTCCCGCGCACAGCAAACCAACTCGGTCCGCTGTGAAGTGACAGTGCCGCTTCCAGGCCGAATAAAAAAACAGCGCGCCAAGTCCGATAATGTTCTTGAAAAACCACCAACGGAAATGCCCGGCCTTGATATGTCCAAGCTGGCGCCCAACGAACATCATGAACTCGCGTGAATTTGGCCGCTTGGCGAATTCATCGACCATGTTCGATGTCATGATAAGCGTTCCGTGGCGCATGAACCGCTTGGCAACAAACAGCTCGAACATACCGTGCCCCTGCATCACGAATATTCGCGGCGCCGAAATTGAGAGGAACTCCGAAGCCTGTTTCACGACGGAATGGATTTGCGGGTATTGATCCGGGCAAACCTCCACGCAGTGCCCTAGGAGCCATGCCTGGAAAAGCTTGGAACTGATCCAGATAAAAAGGACAAACATCGGCCCGTAGATGGCCAAGACGAGCAAAAACTCGGGAGCTTCGATCAAAACGGCGACTAGCAGCAGGCCAACAATCACATTCACGACCCAAATAACCCCTAGGTATAATTTTTCCTTTGGGTCCCGAATATCCGACATCGATATTTTCTGTTTAGCGCCCAGTAGCGGCAGCGTGATCTCGAAAACACCGGAATTTGTCGGGACAACAGCTGCTTGTGACGATCGGGAATTGGCCGCTTGAGGCATCGTCTCCCCAACGGGTGGCGGCAATCGTCTTGCACTCTCCCGAAAAGCGTTGGCGAATGCGCCAATCGTTGCTGCCGGCTGCCATTTTTCCATCCCCGCGAGCCAGACCAGTGTGTCTGGATTGATGGTACCGGCCGCGGTCAACGGCCCGATTTCGCTGGATACATGCGGGCCGGACTCCTTGCCGTCTTGGATGAAATAGAAATCGCCGGATGCCGGCGTAGAACTCGCCGCCATATGCTCCCCCTCTAAATAGTCGTGGCCTGCAATGCAAAGATAATCCCCAAAATCGGGTGAGTGGTCAATGTTACAACCATCTGGCGAAGGCGGAGGGTGGTCCTAGCAATGGGCTTAGGCAGCCATAAACGTCGCGTGATCCGGCGCGGCATTGCACAAGCTGGCAATCGGCCAGAAGTCAGGGCCGGGCGATAACGCCGCCCGTCATCGGGATCGGCACCCCTGTGGTGGCGGGGTAGCTCAGCGGCAGCCCCTTGAGGCCCCGGGCGGCGAGGAAGCCGAAGGCCTGCGCCTCGATGGCATCTGCCGACCAGCCCAGCGCATCGGCGGCTTCCACCGTGGCGGGCGTGACGCGCTCGCGCAGCATCCTGATCATGGTGTGATTTCGAGCCCCGCCGCCGGCGACGATCCAGCTCTGCGGTACCTTCGGCAACAGCGGAATGATCCGGGCGATGGCCGCCGTGGTGAACGCCGTGAGAGTTGCCGCGCCGTGGGCTGGCGAATTGTCAGGCAACTCCAGCGTCGCAAATTCGTTGCGGTCGAGCGATTTGGGCGGCGGCAGCGCGAAGAATGGATGCTGCAGAGCGCGCGCCACCCAGGCGTGGTCAGCGCTGCCCTGTGCCGCCATGCGGCCCTCGCAATCGTACGGCTGGCCCGTTACGCGGAACATGAAATCGTCCAACAATGCATTGCCGGGTCCGGTGTCGCAGGCGATCAGGGTGTCTACGCCGTCGATGTAAGTGATGTTGGACACGCCGCCGATATTGACCACAACCAGCGGTCCCTCACGCTCCAGCGACTGCGCCAGCGCGCGATGATAGACCGGCACGAACGGCGCGCCCTGCCCGCCGGCGGCGACATCGGCGGCGCGAAAATCGTGCATCACCGGAACATGGATCGACCTCGCCAGCGCCGCGGCGTCGCCGATCTGGACCGTCATTTTTTGTGCGGGCCGGTGCAGCACGGTCTGGCCGTGAAACCCGACAATGTCGATGTTTTCGCGGGAGATGCGGTGCTGCGCGGTGAAAGCGGCGACGGCTTCGGCGTGTGCGACCGTCACGGCGCGCTCCGCCTCGCGCAGCACCCCCGGGCGGGCCTCGCGCGTCGACAGGTTCACCGCCTCGGCCAGCGCCTGGCGCAGCAGGCCACGCTCGCCTTCGGAGTAGGCCCTGTAGCCTGACGGTCCGAACGATTTCACCCGCTTGCCGTCGGTTTCGATCAACGCGACATCGACCCCGTCGAGCGAGGTGCCGCTCATCAGTCCGATCGCTGTCATCATCATGGCATTGGCACTTCCGGGACCGTCCGCGCTGACGTCGAACTTGTGTCAAACATGCACATCTTATAATGCCACAGGGCGCCGGAACGCGGCAGTCCCTAACCGCGGCCCCCGCCGAATTGAGTAGAAATAGCGTGAAATAAGAATGATCAGAGTCGCATACAAATGACTGCATTTAAGTCCGATTTTCTGAATGTCTTGAAGGAACGCGGCTTCATCCACCAATGTTCCGATTTCCAGGGCCTCGACGCGCTCGCCGCGCAAGGCCGGGCCACCGGCTATGTCGGTTACGACTGCACCGCGCCGTCGCTGCACATCGGCAACTATCTGACGATGATGATGCTGTATTGGCTGCAGCAAAGCGGCAACAAGCCGATCACGCTGATGGGCGGCGGCACCACCATGGTCGGCGACCCCTCGGGCAAGGACGAATCGCGCGCGCTGCGCAGCCTCGAGGAGATCGAAGCCAACAAAGCGAGCATCCGCGGCGTGTTCGCCAAGGTGCTGCGCTACGGCTCCGGCGCAACCGACGCGGTGATGCTGGACAACGCCGAATGGCTGACCAAACTGAACTGGATCGAGATGCTGCGCGACATCGGCCGGCATTTCTCGGTCAACCGCATGCTGACCATGGACTCCGTGCGCCTCCGCCTCGAACGCGAGCAGGAGATGAGTTTTATCGAATTCAACTACATGGTCTGCCAGGCCTACGACTTCGTCGAACTATCGCGGCGGGTGGGCTGCCGGCTGCAGATGGGCGGCTCGGACCAGTGGGGCAACATCGTCAATGGCGTCGACCTCGGTCGCCGCATGGGAACGCCGCAACTGTTCGCGCTGACCACGCCGCTGCTCACCACCGCATCGGGCGCCAAGATGGGCAAGACCGCGCAGGGCGCGATCTGGCTCAACGCGGACCAATGCAGTCCCTATGATTTCTGGCAATACTGGCGAAACGTCGAGGACGCCGATGTCGTGAAATTCCTCAAACTGTTCACGATCCTGCCGATGGACGAGATCGCGCGGCTGGCGGCCCTGCAGGGGGCGGAAATCAACGAAGCCAAGAAAGCCCTGGCGGACGCGGCGACCACATTGCTGCATGGGGCGGAAGCGGCGCGGCAAGCGTCCGAAACGTCGCGGCAAACTTTTGAGGAAGGTACCCTCTCCGAAAATCTCCCGACGGTGCAGATTTCACGTGCCGAACTTGAAGCCGGCGCAGGCGTGCTGGCGCTGTTCGTCAAGGCCGGTCTCGTCGCCTCGAATGGCGAGGCGCGGCGGCAGATCAAGGGCGGCGGTCTTCGCGTCAACGATGTCACCGTCACCGACGAGAAGATGACGCTCACTCCAGCGCATCTTACACCGGAGGGCGTCATCAAGCTTTCGCTTGGCAAGAAGCGCCACGTCCTGCTGCGGCCTGCATAAGGCGTATTCGCTCAAGCCCATTGTTCTTTGCCGCAGAAAGGCACTCCATGGCCCGCATGGAGCAGGATTCCGCCGCATCGATCAAAGCCTCCGCCGCCCCCGCGGTTCGGACCGCGCTGAATGTGCTCGCTCTCTGTTTCGCGCTCTCGGTTCTCGGCCGCGGCCTCGTCGAGAGCTTTACCGTTTTCCTGCTGCCGATCTCCGAGGGCTTCGGCTGGGACCGCGCGCGCGTCGTTTCGATTTATTCACTGAGCGCGCTTGCAGCGGGTTTAGCGGCGCCCGTCGCCGGCCGGCTGTTCGACCGTTCCGGCCCCCGCATCGTCTATTCGGCAGGCCTCCTCCTGCTTGGCAGCGCTTTCCTGATCGCGGCTTACGCACAGCAACTGTGGCAGTTTCAACTCTGTCTTGGGCTCGGCGTCGGCATCGGGGCCGCCCTGATCGGCAATGTCCCGAACTCGATCCTGCTCGGCCGCTGGTTTGGTCCGCGGCTGCCGACCGCCATGGCCGTCGTGTATTCCGCGACCGGAGCCGGCGTGCTGGTGCTGCTGCCGTTGTCACAGATATTCATCGACCATTTCGGCTGGCGCGGCGCCTACCGGATATTCGGCTGCACGGCGCTGGTCGTGATGGTGCCGTTGCTGTTGTTGCCGTGGCGGCTGTTCTCGACGGGTTCGCCGTCGCTCGCCAAGCACGCTGCGGCGGAATTCGTCGATGAAGGCTGGACCCTGTTAAGCGCCATGCGCCATCACGCCTTCTGGGCGCTGTTTTCGACCTTCTTCTTCACCGCCGTCGGCATGTATTCGCTTGCAGCCCAGATCGTCGCCTATCTGATCGACGCCGGGTTCCCGCCGCTGCAGGCTGCGACCGCCTGGGGATTCAGCGGCGTCGTGCTGCTGTTCGGCATGCTGGGCATCAGCTGGCTGGACGGCATCATCGGACGCCGGCCGTCCGTGCTGTTCAGCTATGCGCTGTCGATCGCCGGCATCGTCATGCTCTGGCTGCTGCAATGGTATCCGAATTTCTGGCTGCTGACCGGCTTCGTCATATGCTTCGGCAGCATGATCGGCTCGCGCGGCCCGCTGCTCACGGCGACCGCCATGAAGATTTTTCGCGGCCAGCATGTCGGAACCATCTACGGCGCGATTGTCATCGGCAGCGGCCTTGGCTCGGCATTCGGGTCGTGGAGCGGAGGCCTCATCCACGACTGGAGCCACAGTTACAATCCGCTGATTGCGTTTGCCCTGATCAGCGTGGTGCTGGGGATGATCCCGTTCCTGGTCGTGCCGGCGCTACGACGCTAGCTATCCGCAAGCCGTACTTCGAGATTCAGTTCTGTCCTGAAGTTCGATGGGACTATATTGCTTGCCGGTATTGAATTCGAAGATCTTGCGGAGCACGCCGGGCGCCATGGCGGAAATCGGATTGACCCGAAGCACGGGCGCGCCGGGGGTGCCGACGATCTCGTAGGTGACCCCGATCAGACCTTCGTTGCTGCCGCCGCCCAGGAAAATCCCCAGGATCGGGAGCTGGCCGAAGATGTTGTTCAACCCGTACATCGGAACGAAGGTGCCGCTCATGCGCACCTGATTGCCCGGATAATCGATGCAGCCTTCGATGGTGGCGCCGATGGTCGGACCCTTCACCACGCCATCCTTCACCGCGAGTTGCCCGTTCTGCCTGGTGAATTCCGCGCGCAACCGTGAAAATGAAGTGCCGTTCTGACCACCGGGCGGCCCGCCGGCGGCGACCCGGTCCAGCGACCCCTCGCCCTTGATGGCGAAGTTGCGGATGTTGAGCAGTCCCTCTTTCGGATGCGGTTCGACGGTCGGCGGATCCATCGCCAGTTCCAACTGTCCACCGACCATCTTGGCGTAGGTGTCGGTGAAGCGGAAAAACGCACCAGCGTCACTGGTCTCGAGGTAAACAACCTCGCGTCCCTGGGCGCGGCCGCGCAGATCGCCGGTCAACGGCGTATCGCGTCCGAGCTTGCCGCTGAGCGCAAAGTTCCGGATCGTCCCGTTGCGCCTCGACATCTTGACGTCGACGCTGCGCAGCGCCTCGCCATTGAAGCCGGCCACGGCGCCGAGTTTCAGGTCGACATCATAATCGTAATTCTTCGGCTTGCTCTTGGCGTCGGGTTCCCTGCCTGAAATAGCGGACTTGAGAAAACCGCGGCCGTCGAACACATCGCCGCGCATGGTTATCTTCAGCGTGCCGTCGGTCGCGCGCTCGGCTTTCAGCGAGGTCTTGTCGCCTTCGGACGGAGAATAGGTCGGAAAATTCGCGCTGATCACATCGCCGTTCTGGTCGACCTCGAGCGATCCTTTTATAAGCACGCCGCCACCATCGATGACGATATCTTCGAGCCGCGTCGATTGCTGCTTCTGCACCACATTGAAGACCGCGCGGCTGGACTTGCCGGGCGTCTTGACCCACCCGGGAAGGATGTTGTCGAGCTTGAGCTGGGTCAGATCGGCGTCGATGCCGAGCCGGCTGTCACGGTCGGGGCCGCCGATTTTCCCCACAAGCTTGACCGGAATTGCACCGGATACCGCGGGCCCAAGATCGACGCCGAGCCGGGCCCGGCTCGCGTCATCGAGCGTCGCCTGCAATTTGACATCGGCGTCGCCCTCGCTCGGCTTGCGGTAATCGAGGCTCGCCTGCTGGCCGTTGATCTTCACGTCGCCCCTGACCTGATAGCCCTGGTTGTTGGCGATGACTTTCAACGTGTTCGCCTCGAGCTTCTGGTTCATTACCAGGCGGTCCGCGGCGAATCCGCCAAGGTCGGCCGTGATGGCATAGGTTGTGTCGGCCTTTGTCAGCTCACGCTTGAGCGGCATGCCCAGCGAGACCTGGGCTGCGACTTTTCCTTGACTGGTCGCCGGATCGATCGTGGTGCCGGAGAATTCACTCCAGCGGTCGGAGGCGAGAATTTCAGCAACCGCGGGCACCGGGCCGTCGACACGAAACTTGATCCGCGACGGCGACGGCTTCGGCGCCATGTCCGGCACCTCGAAAACAAAATCGTTGATGTTGAGTTTGCGTCCGCCGGGCGTGTCCATCGTGCCCTGTCCGACCGTTACCGTCGCGGTGCGGCCGGTGACGCGAGCCTTCAAGTCCGCGTCGCGCACGAGCGGCACCTCGTCCACCGGCCGCAGCGTGACGTTGCTGGCCACGATGTTGACCGCCAGACCATCATCCGGAATCGGCGGCCCGCGGCGCGAAAGGTTTCTGAAGGGAGAATTGACGCCCACTTCGATCCGCTGCAACGCGCCGCGCTCGACCCGCTCGATCACCCATTCGCGCACTTCCGGGACGATCAGGATCGGCCAAATGCGCTTGAGCGCGGACACCGACATCGGCGTTCCCGCGAATCCGAGCGTCAGCCGGGGGTCCGAGGCGTAATCGACGCTGCCGGTCCCGGCGAAACCGACTTCGCCGTTGCTGATGTCGGCTTGGGTCAGCACAACCCTGCGGCTGTCGGTGTCAAAGCGCAGGCGGATGGCGATGCGGTTAAAAATAAGCGGCGGCTCCGCATCGTTTCCCGCAAGAACGATGGTGCCCCCGCTAAAGCCCAGCTGCCAGTCGCGAATGCTGTCGTTCGGCGGTTCGAGATGCGCCAGCAAGGTGATGCGGTTCTGACCGGAGATGATCTTGAACGGGGCGACCAGCACACGCCGCGCGGAATCCCATTCGACATTGATTTCCGCCGCATCGATAGGCATCGGATAGTCGGGGGTATCGCTGTCGATAATGTTACCCGCGCCTGCGATTATCTTGCCGCGGAAATAGGTCGGCATACCGTCACGCCCGAGTTCGCCTTTCAGGTCTCCGCTCAGAGGCAAGTCGGCGCTATAGGTCAAATCCTTCATGCGCAGCGCCAGCAGGATATTCGTGGTCGCAACCTTGTCGGCCCGAATGTCGATCGATCGAACGCCGTTGGCCGGGGGGCCGACGACCACGCGAAGCGACCAGGCATGCTTGCCGTCTTCGCCGACGCTCAGGGCGACCCCACCGCCACTCGGCCGGCGAAGGCTGAGACTGATATTGTCGAAATTCCATTTATTTCCGCGCTGTTGATCGTCGACCGTCAGGTTTCCGTTCTTCAGGCCGATTTCGTTGAGGTTCTGGCCGTCCAGTCCGGTCAGGCTGAGGCTGTCGAGCCAGTCGAGCCCTGCGAGCAATCCGCTGACTGAATCGCGCTTGTCGGCTGACGTTCCTGGCAGCGGGCGTGCCGACGGCGATGCTTGCCCGAGCGGAAGGGGCGGCAGGGTGGGCCGCGGCGTCGAGGCAACGCCGGTGGCAAGCGGGCGCTCGGTGTCGCCTGTCGACACGGTGACCTGGCCATCCGGCGTAATGCGCACCGCGAGTTCGGCGTCGACCAGATTGAGGCTTTCGGCGCGGAGGCGCCCGGTCAGCAAGGCGGTGCCGGACAGTTTCACCTCAGCCTTCGGCGCAGTGGCGACAATGACGTGATCGCGATCGCGGACGACGATGTTGCGGATGCGCACGGCGATGCGGATGCGGCCAGTGCGCTCGATCTGGGTACCGCCTACTTCGACCGTGTTGCCGTGGCCGATATTTTCCTCGATCGCCGCCGCAAGCCACGGGGTCGCCATTTCAAGGTTGATCGGGCCGGCGCCGAGACGCCACCACAATCCGGCGAAACATCCCGCGAAAACCACCAGCAGCACGGCAAACACGATGACGAGCCGTTTTACCCAGCGTTCGCGTGTCAGCCAGCGGCGCAAACCGTCGATGCTGTCGCCGATCCGGTGCAGGCCGGAGTTGGAATTCGACAACAGCCGGCGCGCACGATGTCCCGCCGCTTCGTCCTGGTCTTGATCCCAGGCAGGATCATCCCATTGCGGAGGCGGGTCGTCGTTGGGCGATTTCAACGTTGCGGGCGGCTTGTTCCTTGCCATTGCCTCTCGGTGTTGGCACTGCGTGTAAGATTGATCGCCGTCAGGATCATGCGCATCGATGTTCGGCGAGCGCTCCTGTGCCGGCATCGCTGCCAATCCCCGGTTAAAACTGTTACTCGTCACCCGGTCCATGAATCATTTCAACAGAAAGGGGGACGGTGGTGGCGTAGAATCCGTTGTAACCATACTCCGAGGCCGACAGATTTGCCCAGCATGGGCAGCTCCGGCGCGGGACCCGCAATATCGCTATGATTGACCCGCCGAAAGCGACGAAAGGAAGGCGTATGTCCAAGAAAACGCGCAAGAAATCACCCAAGACGCCCTCCAGAAAGCAGGCCGAGGCATCGGCCAAAAAGTCCCGCCCGGCAGCCGGCCGCACGGCTGCAAAGGCATCAGCCCGCAAATCAGTCGGGAAGCCGGCGACAGCATCGCACAAGGCCCCACCGAAAAAGTTAAAGGCGACGCCGCCGCAAAAATCCGCGCCGAGGGCGGCGACTGGATCGACGGCCGCTGCAAAGGCAACGGCCGAAAATCTACCCGTCAACAAACCGCCGGAGACCAACGTCGGCGGCCGAATCGCCTCGTTGAGCGAGGGTAGCAAGGCGCCGGCCTTCCAGCTGCCGCGCGACGGCGGAAGCAGCGTGTCACTGGCCGACTATCGGGGAAGAAAACTCGTGATCTTTTTCTACCCCCGCGCCGACACACCTGGTTGCACCAAGGAGGCCATCGAGTTCACACGATTGTCCGGCGCCTTCGCTGACAGCGGGACCGCGGTGCTGGGCGTCTCGGCCGATCCACTGACGGCGCAGGAAGCATTTCGGGACCGGCATCAACTTTCGATGCCCTTGATCTCGGATGAAACGCACGAGATGCTGAAATCCTACGGTGTGTGGGGCGAAAAATCGATGTACGGCAGGACCTTCCTCGGTATTCTTCGCACAACGGTTCTGATCGGTGCCGATGGCAAAATCGCAAGGATTTGGCGCAACGTGAAGGTTGATGGCCATGCCGACGAGGTGCTGGCTGCCGCGCGGGCGTTGTAATTGCCCGGTTCCGTTTTCCAAAAATTAACCATGACAGGGTCAAATCAGCCCGCAAATTGAGCCGAACGGATGCTGTTTCCGACCGGCGCGGGAGTGCCGATGTCGTATCGTTCGGATCAATATTCCGAGGTTCCGCAATACCAGGCGCATGATTACGGAAGGCCGCACTCTCGGCGGCCGGCGGGCGCACAGACGCTTGCCCAAGTGCGATCGGCGCAGAACGGCTACACCATCGTCCACGCCGGCAAACAGGTCCGGTTCGGGCCCGTGGTGTTCTGGATCGTGATCGGGACGGTCGCCGTGCTGGGCGCGTGGTCTGCCACGACCGCCACCTATTTTGCTTTCCGCGACGACGTGCTCACTCGATTGATCGCGCGACAGGCGGATATGCAATACGCCTATGAGGACCGCATCGCCGAGCTGCGCGCCAAGGTCGATCGCACCACCAGCCGGCAATTGCTCGATCAGGAGCAGTTCGACCAGAAGCTTGATCAGATCATGCGGCGCCAGACCACCTTGGAATCGCGCGCCACCGCGCTCAGCGCGATTCCGGATGCATCGGTCACCGGATCGATCAAGCCACCGCGCGGCACCGCCGCCACCGATGCAGGTTCGGGCGCGCCAAAGCCATCCCCGATCAGCGACACCGTAATTTTCGTGGCGCCGCCGGATCGCGAAGCGCGGCTGGAATCCCGAACCCCGCTGATCGTCAATCCGCAACCGAACCACTTCGCCAAAATCCAGGGCGTCGACAACGTCCTGGTCCGCCTGCAGACCTCGCTCGACCAGGTTGAACGCCGCCAGATGGCGGCGCTCGGTTCCGTTGAAGACAGCATGGAATCCCGCGTCCGCCGCATGCGCGGCGTGTTCACCGACCTTGGGCTCGATATCGCGCAACTGGAAGCCGCGACCCCGCGCTCGGGCATGGGCGGCCCGTTTGTCCCGGTTAAACTCCCTGCCGATGCCGGACCGTTTGAGCGCCAGCTCTATCGTATCAACGTCACCCGCACGCAGGTGGAGCGCCTGAATCGGACGCTGGCGCTGGTGCCCTACCGCAAACCGGTCATCGGCGAAGTCGAATTCACCTCAGGTTTCGGGGTCCGCAGCGATCCGTTTTTGGGGCGGCCCGCAATGCATACCGGTCTGGATTTTCGCGCTTCCAGCGGCGATCCGGTGCGGGCGACCGCCAATGGCAAGGTAATCTCGTCGGGATGGAGCGGCGGCTATGGCCGCATGGTCGAGATCGACCATGGCAACGGGCTTGCGACCCGCTACGGCCATATGTCGGAGATCCACGTTCGGGTCGGCGATCCAATCAAAATCGGACAGGTGATCGGCGCGGTGGGCTCCACCGGCCGCTCGACCGGCCCGCATTTGCATTACGAAACCCGGATCGACGGGGAAGCGGTCGATCCTCAGAAATTCTTGCGTGCGGGCGTGCGGCTGAGCGCCGGTTAAGATCGAAGCCCGGGTCATCCCTGAACGCCTTCGCGTTACCGCCGCGGCCCCGCTCTCAGCAGGTTCGACACCGCCGAGCCCAGATAATATTCCGTTACCGGAGAATGATCGGTATTGATCGGCGCCGCCGAAGTCCTGTTGAGAATTTCCCGCCGATTGTATCTCCGCTCGCAGTCGATCGCGCGGATCGCCGCCTGATTTTCCGGCGAAAATCCTGCGAGGATCGAATCGAAGCGGACCGAACGCAGCTCGGCGGGTGCGGGTTTCCGCATTCCGATCAAATACGTGCAATACTGTTCAACGACCGGGAATATCGTCGCAAGGGTTTTCGGGACGACAAAGTACTCGTCGGTCCACACCATCACGGCCCCGTCCGGCATCAAATGGGCGTCCAGCTGCTGGAAGAATTCGCGGGAATAGATGTTGTTGGAAAATGCGCTCGCCGTCCGCAGCGGATCCATCATGATGACGTCGAAATGCTGGCCGGTCCGGTTCAGCCACCGCCTCGCGTCGTCGTGAAAAACCGTCACCTTGGGATGTGACAGCATCGCCTCGATAAGTTCGATCTTACGAAGATTCTTGATCGTGGTTGCGTTGATCTCGACCAGCGTCACGGCGCCAACCTTGGGGTCGTTCAACGCTGCCTCCAGCACCGACCCTGTCCCCAGTCCGATAATCAGAACGTTTTGCGGGTTGTCGACGGAACTGAGGGTCTGGACGGCCTCAAGATAAAAAAACGGATCCGGCCGGCCGCCATGGGCGCTGCCGTTGATGAAATGCCGGAAGCTCGCACCATCGACATGGGTGAGGACCACGCCTTCGATGCCTTCCGTGAAGTATTTTGTCCCCCCGGTGAGGCTGACATGGAGCGAACGAATGAGGGCGCTCGGCCCCGGGAACAGAATGAGAATAGCCATGCCGAGCGCGGCGGGCACGACCAGTCGATACCAACGTCCACCGGAGCTACCCCGCGCGTTGCGAGAACTAAAAACAAGGAATGATAGCCCGGCAAATACGAAGCCGAGCATCGTCCGCTCGGTGCCAAAAACCGGCAGCAGAATAAATCCGGTGACCAGCGCGCCGGCAAGGTTTCCGAATACGGCGGCAGCGTAGACCCATGACACGGCTCGCGCCGGGTGCCGGGCCGAATCCGGGGCGAGCGAAGCCAGCAGCGGAAATGTCGCGCCCATGAAGTATGCCGGCAGCGCGATGAAGAAGCCCGCGACGCCGATGCATGCAAGGACGTTCAGAGCCAGCCCGCCGAGGGCGAGCGCAGACCACTCCCGCGGCGGCGCGGGAAGGATCGGCGTTTCCCGAAGCTGGTCCAGACCGAGGCCGGCGAGACCGCCCTGCAGATAGTAAAAAAAGCAGACCGTAGCCGCAACGCTCAAGGCAATGACGCCGCTGAGGCCGAAATAGCGGTTCCTGGGGCCCTTCCACGGCATCACCCTGGCGATGCGATGAACATGCAGGCTCCCCAGCGCAATCGCCGCCAGATAGATGCTCAGCATGATCGTGAAGGCATAGATGGAATCCTTGAGCAGGACGCCGACCAGCCGAAACCAGATGATTTCGTAGCCGATCGCAATGAAGCCGCTGATAAAGACAGCGGGATACAATAGGCGCGGAGGCATGCTCTCCGCTTCCGCCGGCACGGGTATCCGTTGTGCCGAAACGCGATGCTGCCGGTCGCTCCGAACGAACCCCAATATGGCCGCAGCCAGCAGCAGGTTCAGCAGCGCCGCGAGATGGATGGTCCCATCCAATCCGAGCAGGCTGACCAGAACCGTTCCGGCAACAAAACATCCGATCGCCGCGCCGATGGTGTTCATGAAATAATAGGACGACACGTTACGCAGCACATCGCGGTCGAAATCCTGCAGGACCTGGATCGCGACCGGAAGGGTCGCTCCCATCAGGACCGTCGGAAAAAGCAGGAAGCAAAACGTGCACAGCGCGGCCAACCAATAATCGGCGCCTGCCGTCAGCGCGCCGAGCCAGCCTATCAAGGGAATACTTGCGACTCCGAACAGACCGATGCCGAGTTCGATCGCCATGTAGGCGATCAGCGTGCGCGCCCGTCCCCGGCGGCCAAGCCGTCCACCGAACAGGCTGCCGAGGCCAAGTCCGAACAGGAAGGCGCCGATGACGATGGCCGAAGAGATCGCGCCCACACCGTAAAACAGTCCGAGCAGCCGCTGCCAAGCGATCTGGTAGAGCAGAGACGACATCCCGGAAGTCAGAAAAAACAGGCCGAGAAGCGGCCGCATCCTTGTTCCGTGTGACGCCTCACCGGCCAAAGTTTTTTCAGCAGAATTGTTGATGTGGCATATCCGAAATGGCGAACCGTGCCAGGTTGTTACAGCGCTAACGAAGCGGTCAATCGGCCCGATCGTCTTGTTAGTGGCCGACCTCGCCGTCGATCACCTCACCAAACAGCCGCCAGGCCTCGCCATCGAACTTCATCAATTGCATCTGCTCGATCGGGAAGAAATCCTCCGGACTGGTGTTCACCTTGATCCCGGGCAGCATCATTTCAGTCGAGAAATCCTTGATATTGGCTGCCTGCCGCATGACGTTTTCGCGCGTCAGCTCGTCGCCGCACTGTTTCAGAACCTGAACCATGTTCTGTGCGAGCACATAGCCGTAGACATTGTTGGCGTTGGACTTATCGCCGTCGGGATAATATTTGTCCATGAAAGCCTGCCACGTCTTCACGCCCGGATCGTCCTTCCAGGCCGGGTCGGTCGGATCCTTCAGGTAGGCCGTCGAGATAATATCCTTGGCATATTCAAGACCCGCCGGTTTCAGCACCGCGGCCACCGAGGTTGCGGTGTTGGCCAGGAAGAATTTCGGCTTCCAGCCGAGTTCGCCGACCTTTCGGATTGCCTGCGCCGAGCCTTTTGGGGCGGCCCAGGAGAAGAAGATGTCGGCACCCGAATCGTGAAGTGCGACGATCTGCGAATCGATGGTGGGATCGCTGACCTCATAGGATTTCTCGGCGATGATCATGCCGGCTTTGGCGCCGAGGCCGTCGCGCAGCCCCTTGACCTGGTCCTTGCCGGCGTCGTCGTTCTGCCAGAACACCGCGATCTTGCCATTCGGATAGTGATCCAGAATATATTTGGCGTAGATGCGGCCTTCGCTCTGATAGTTGGGTTGCCAGCCCATGGTCCATGGAAAGTTCTTCGGATCGCCCCATTTGGTCGCGCCCGACGCCACGAACAGCTGCGGCACCTTTTTCGCATTCATGTATTTCTGGATCGCGGAATTGGACGGCGTGCCGAGTGGCTGGAAGATCAGCAGCACCTCGTCGGCCTCCACCAGCTTGCGGGCCTGCTCGATCGCCTTGGGCGGACTGTAGGCGTCGTCATAGGAGATGAAATTGATCTTGCGGCCGTTGATGCCGCCCTCGGCGTTGATCTTGTTGAAATAGGCCGCCTGGGTTTTGCCGATCACGCCGTAGGACGAGGCCGGGCCGCTGTAGGGCATGATGTTGCCGATTTTGATCTCGGTATCGCTCGCGCCCGGATCGTATTTCTTTTGCGCGTCCGCCGCCGATGCGACAAACAAAATCGCCGCGGCAACGATTGTCAGGCCAACAAGACGTGTCGAACGTTCCGGCATCGCGTTCTCCCCAGGATCGCTTTTGATTGGCGCAATTGTCGCAGTCGAAAGGCACCGGCGCAAGCGGCCGAATATTCTACCGCACGGAACAGGCGTTGTTGACCGCCGCCAAGTATGATTGATGCTTCACACGCACCCTGCCCGCCGTCTTTTGGCCAACGGAAAATGCCTGACAAGCGAATTGGTCCCAAATATCCGCGCCTCGGCGCCGCTGGCTTTCACGCCGCGCGATGGCTGGCCGCGCGGCTGCTGGCGGCTGCGGGATTTCATCAGCTTGGCTCCAGCTTCGCCAACGAGCGGATCGCATTCGTTCGCACGCAGTTGGCGCGCGGCGAAACGGTCTATCTCGCCGGGCTTGGCCCGGCCGGCACGCACAATTCCGGCGTGGCGCTGGTCGAGGTGACGCAGGCTGACGGGCCTCGCCTGATCGTCAATAACGAGGAAGAGCGCTTCTCCGGCAACAAGCACACCACGGAGTATCCACGGCAATCGATCGATGCCATGATCGCGACCCTTCGGAGCATCGGGCGCGATACCGGCGACATCGCCGCGTGGGTGACGACATGGGACTACCCGACGCTGTTCGGGACGCTGGCGCGGTCGGTGCTGGAGGAAGCGCCGCAGGCCGCAAAACTGCTGCGTAACACGGAAGCCGCCGGCTTCGATGGCCGCCGGCTCGAACAGATGACCCGCACGCCGAAACTTCTCGGCAGGCAGCTGGGGCTCCCCGCGCGCGTGCCGCTGATATGCATGCCGCACCACGATAACCACGCATGGTTTTCGTTCGCGGCCTCGCCGTTTGCCGACGCCGGCGAGCCCGTCGCTATCGCGGTGCTCGACGGTACCGGCGACCGGGGGTCGATCTCGCTGTATGCAGCCGAGAACGAGGCGATGCGGCGACTCTCCTGCAATGACAGCGTGTTCGATTCGCTCGGCGCCTTCTACAGCGTGATCTCGTCCACGCAAGGCGGCTGGACCTGGCTGTCCAGCGAGGGGCGCTACATGGGCGCAGCGGCATGGGGCGACATGAAGCGCGCGACCAATCGGTACTACGGAGGCCTGAAAGACGTTCTGAATTTCGGCGCCGATGGCGCAATAAAACTCAATCGCGCGATGGCGAACTGGCAGTGCGATCCGTTCGAACATCCGTACAAGAGCGCGCTGCTCGAACTCCTCGGTGAGCCCCTGAGACCGGATCAGCTGTGGAACCCGGACGCGGTGCTGCGGGTCGAGGACATCCGCCACCGGCCCGACACCCGCGACCGCCTCGACAAGGCGGCGGCGACGCAGCTGGTGTTCGAGGATGCCATGATCCATGTCGTCGATCATCTGCTGCGAACGACCGGCGCCAACCGGCTGGTGCTGACCGGCGGAGTAGCGCTGAACGCGGTCGGCAACATGCGCCTGCTCGAGCATTTCAATGAAGAATGGTTCGCCGACGCGCAGCAACGAAAATCTCGTTTGCACCTATGGGTTCCGCCGACGCCCGGAGATGCCGGCGTCCCCATCGGTGCGGCGTGGCTGTTTGCGCATCTCGCCGGCGCGGCGCGCGGCAGGCCGATGACGCATGCGTTCTACTGCGGGACAGCGCCATCGCGCGATGACATTGCGGCAGCGCTCAACGCCGATGACATCGCATCGCGGGATATCGGCGAACTTGCGACCCCGGCCGGCCGCGACGCCATCGCCGACCTGATGGCATTCATAGTGGCGCAAGGCGGCGTCATCGCGCTGTATCAGGGGCCGGCCGAGACCGGGCCCCGCGCGCTCGGCCATCGTTCGATCCTGGCCAACCCCTGCGATCCCCACGTGCGCGAGCGGCTCAACGAACGGGTAAAATATCGCGAAGCGATCCGCCCGCTGGCGCCGATGGCGACGCTCGAGGCGGCGCAGGAATATTTCGAGCTGCTCGAAGGCGCCTCGGATGGCGACTACAATGCGTACAACTACATGGTGCTGACCGCGCAATCCAAGCCGCACGCCCGCGAAAAAATCCCTGCGGTGATCCACGCCGACGGCACCGGCCGCGTTCAGATCGTGCGCGGAGAAGACGACCCCCTCACCTACGCCTATCTGAAGGCGCTCGGCCGCCGCATCGGCGTCGAGATATCGGTCAACACCTCGTTCAATGTTGCAGGCCCCATCGCGCAGACGCCGCGACAGGCGATCGATACGCTGCGCCGCTCAAAAGGGCTCGACGCGGTGCTGCTGGTGGCTGGCGATGGCACGGTCACGGCGGCATGGCACGGCGGCGCGCGCGACAGCGGGAGGTTTGCAGGTTGGCTTTCAGAATGGATGAGCAGCAGCGCCGGGAGACTGGATTAAGTTTTGGGCCGCGACACGATCTCGATCATCCTGGCTTCGTCGTCATCGGGCGCATAAGCCTTAGCTGTTTCATAAGCGGCCAGCGCCGCGCGGCTGACGGGAACGCCTGACACTAACTTTTCGGCCCGCGCTACCGCATAGGCCGCATCCTTGTGCCTCAGCGATGCTGTAAAAGAGGCGCCGGAAAAATCCCGCGCCGCCATGCGTTTCGAATGACGAATGACTTGCGGGCTGGCGACTGCACCCGTCGCCATTGCGTCCGCGACCAGCGTCATGTCGAGGCCTGCCTGTTCGGCGATGGCCAGGCCTTCGGCGAGGCTGGCGATTTGAACAGCGCCCATCAGATTGTTGATCAGCTTGTAGACCGTGCCGCTGCCCACCCGCCCGAAGTGCCGGATCATGGTGCTGAGCGGCACGAGAAACGGCCGCGCCCGTTCGAGATCTGCAGGCTCGGCCCCGGCCAGCAACGTCAGTTTTCCTGCTGCTGCAGCATCCGGCAGGCCCGTGACGGGGCAGTCAATATAGACCAAACCGCGTGCGCGCAGATCGCGCGCGAGATCGACCGCGTGCTGGTGCGACACAGTAGAACATTCAATCGCCAGCGCACCCGCCTTGGCTGTTTTAGCCGCGCCGTCCTTGCCGAGCCACACTGCGCGGGAGGCTTCGTCGTCCGCGACCATGGTGACAATGGCATCGGCGCCGTCGGCGGCATCCGCAGGCGAACCCGCCCGGCGCGCGCCGCGCGCGACCAGATCATCCGCCTTGGCCTTGCTGCGATTCCAGACCGCAAGGGTGAAGCCGCTGTCGAGATAGCGCCCGGCCATGCCGTGGCCCATGCGCCCGAGACCGATGACGGCAACATGCGGCATCGGCTAATCCACGTCCTCGACCGCGCCCGGCGTGGTGCCGAAGGCGCGCTGCGCCAGCGTCGCGGCCATGAACTCGTCGAGGTCGCCGTCGAGCACGCCCGAGGTGTCCGAGGTCTGCACGCCGGTGCGCAGGTCCTTCACCATCTGGTAAGGCTGCAGCACGTAGGAGCGGATCTGGTGGCCCCAGCCGATATCGGTCTTGGCGGCCTGGTCGGCGGCGGCCTGTTCTTCGCGCTTCTTCAATTCGATTTCGTAAAGCCGCGCGCGCAGCATGTCCCAGGCCTGCGCCCGGTTCTTGTGCTGCGAGCGGCCGGCCTGGCACACCACCGCGACCCCGGTCGGAATATGCGTCAACCGCACCGCGGATTCGGTCTTGTTGACATGCTGGCCGCCGGCGCCGCCGGAGCGCATGGTGTCGGTGCGCACGTCGGATTCCTTGATGTCGATCTTGATACTGTCGTCCACCACGGGAAAGATCGCGACGCTGGAGAACGAGGTGTGCCGGCGCGCGTTGGAATCGAACGGCGAGATTCGTACCAGCCGGTGCACGCCGGCTTCCGTCTTCAGCCAGCCATAGGCGTTGTGGCCGCTGATCTGGATGGTGGCCGACTTGATGCCGGCCTCTTCGCCCTGGGTCTCTTCGAGATATTCGATTTTAAAACCGTGTTTTTCGGCCCAGCGCGTGTACATGCGCAGCAGCATCGCGGCCCAGTCCTGGCTTTCGGTGCCGCCGGCGCCGGCGTGGACCTCGAGATAGGAGTCGAACCGGTCGGCCTCGCCCGACAACAGCGCTTCGAGCTCGCGGCGGGCGACTTCCTTTTTCAGGTTTTTCAGCGCGGTTTCGGCTTCCGCGACAACGCCCTCATCGTTCTCGGCCTCGCCGAGTTCGATCATGCCGACATTGTCCTCGAGCTCGCGCTCGACCTTGCCGATGCCTTGTAGCGAATCCTCCAGCGAGGTCCGCTCCTGCATCAGCTTCTGCGCTTTCTGGGGGTCGTTCCAGAGGTTGGGACCTTCGGCGAGCTTGTTCAGCTCCGCAAGCCGCGCGGTGGATTGTTCGACGTCAAAGATGCCTCCTCAGCAGCCCGACCGACTGCTTGATCTCTTCGACGAGTCTTTCGATTTCAGCGCGCATGGGTTCTCTGATCTGCAGCGGAAGCCGCGATTGGAAAAGATGTGAGGGATGTAGCGGGGGCCGGACGAAAGCGCAACGCGGTTAGTACAATCCCCTGCCGCCGGACTGGAAGAGGCCGCGCTCCGCATCGGGCGTAACTTGTTGCGAACGGCCGTCCGCGTCGGCCACGCCGATCACCGAATAATTATCCGGCGGCGCGGTGCCCGGCTTGAAGGCTTCCAGAATGGTCCTGCCGCCCTCGCCGGGGCCGACGCGCATGCCGCTCTTGGCGTCGACGCGGATCAGCTTGATGCCCGCGGGCACGCGGAACGGGATCGCCGGTTTGTCGGCCAGCGCGAGTTTCAAAAAGTCCTTGGCGATCGGCGCGGCCAGATGGCCGCCGGTGGCACCCTTGCCGAGGTTGCGGGGCTTGTCATAGCCGAGATAGATGCCGACGACGATGTCGGGGGAGAAGCCGATGAACCAGGCGTCCTTTTCGTCGTTGGTGGTGCCGGTCTTGCCGGCGATCGGCTTGCCGACTTCCCTCACTACGGTTGCGGTACCGGCTTGCACCACGCCTTCCATCATCGAGGTGATCTGGTAGGCCGTCATCGCATCCAGCACCTGCTCGCGGCGATCGACCAGTTGCGGCTCCGGCTGGTTTTTCCAGCCATCGGGAGCATCGCAGCCGCGGCATTCGCGCGCGTCGTGCTTGAAGATGGTACGGCCATAGCGATCCTGGATACGGTCGATCAGCGTCGATTTTACGCGGCGGCCGCCATTGGCGAACATCGAATAGGCCGTGACCATGCGCATCACCGTGGTTTCGCCGGCGCCGAGCGCGTAGGACAGATAGTTCGGCAGTTCGTCGTAGACGCCAAAACGCTTGGCATATTCGCCGATCAGCGGCATGCCGACGTCCTGCGCCAGCCGCACCGTGACGGTATTGAGCGACTTCTGCAGCGCGTTGCGCAGCGTCTGCGGCCCGTAATATTTTCCGGTCGAATAGTTCTCCGGACGCCAGACACCCGCGCCCTGCCCCTGGTCGATTTCGATCGGCGCGTCGACCACCACCGTCGACGGCGTGTATCCGTTGTCCATCGCCGCCGAATAGACCAGCGGCTTGAATGACGAGCCGGGTTGGCGATAGGCCTGCGTCGCGCGGTTGAACTGGCTCTGGTCGAACGAGAATCCGCCGACCATCGCCAGCACGCGGCCGGTCCATGGGTCCATTACCACCATGGCGCCGGACACTTCCGGATACTGCCGCAGCCGGAACTGGCCCTGTACCGGCGTGCCGTCCTTGGCGATCAACGGGTCCGCATAGATCACGTCGCCCGGCTGTAGAACTTGCGAAACCGCGGTCGGCGTCTTGAAGCGGGTCGGGCCGGAGGCCGCCTTGGCCCACTTCACGCCCTCCAGCGTGATGTTGCCGGTCTGCCGGTCCTTGAGCACCGCGCCGCCGAGTTCGCGGCCGGGCTGAAAGCCGATCCGCGCCGCCTGTTCGCTGGTTTCCAGTACTACCGCCATCCGCCATGGCGAAACGTCGGACAGCGATTTGACATCGGCAAGCTTGACGCCCCAGTCGCCGGAGATGTCGATTTTGGTCTGGGCGCCGCGCCAGCCCTGCGCCTCATCGAACCTCACCAGACCGTCGGCCATGGTCTTGCGCGCCATCACCTGCAGCTTCGGATCGAGCGTCGTTCGAACCGAGAGCCCGCCTTCATAGAGCTTCTTCTCGCCGTAGCGTTCGAACACGTCGCGACGGACTTCCTCGGCGAAATACTCGCCAGCGAAAATATGCGCGGCGTTGGCGCGATTGGTGACATTCAGCGCTTCCTTGCGGGCGGAATCGGCGTCGGCCTGCTTGATCCAGCCGTTTTCCAGCAGGCGATCGATCACGTAGTTGCGGCGCTCGATCGCACGGTCGCGGTTGCGGATCGGGTGCAGCGACGACGGCGCCTTGGGCAGCGCCGCGAGGTAGGCCGCCTCCGCGATGGTGAGTTCGTTCACCGATTTGTCGAAATAGACCAGCGAGGCCGCGGCGACGCCGTAGGCGCTGAGGCCGAGATAGATTTCGTTGAGGTACAGTTCGAGAATCTTGTCCTTCGAATAGGTGCGCTCGATCCGCATCGCCAGCAGGGCTTCCTTGATCTTGCGGGTGAAGGATACCTCGTTGGTCAGCAGGAAGTTCTTCGCCACCTGCTGGGTGATGGTGGATGCACCCTGCGGACGCTTGTTGGAGCCGTAATTTTGCAAGAAAAGCATTCCGGCTCGTGCCATGCCGGTAAAATCGATGCCGCCATGCTCGTAAAAATTCTTGTCCTCGGCCGCCAGAAACGCGTTGATCACGATCTTCGGCACCGCCTGGATCGGCAGATACAGCCGGCGTTCCTTGGAATATTCCGCGAGCAGCGCGCCGTCGGAGGCGTGCACGCGGGTCATCACCGGCGGTTCATAATCCTGCAGCTGCGAATAATCCGGCAGGTCCTTGGAGTAATGCCAGATCATGCCGGCGGTGGCGGCGACGCCGACCAGGAACACGACGGTTCCGGCGGCGAACAAGAAACCCATGAACCGCACCAGAAAGCGCATCAGCGAATATCCGTTCCAACCCTTATGCGACCGCAACAGGCGGCATTGTCGCGTCCGATTGACCCTGCCGGGCGGCGATTTTACCGATTCTGCAGGCCGTTGCAGCGGCTTTTTATAGAACTGCCGCTGTGGCCAAACTAGGGCTTGCCGTCGAAAGCCCTGCCTTTTCAGTTTGCCGAACGAGCCGATACCATTCGCTTGGCGAAGAAAGTATCGATCGCCTGCGCCACCGATCCGACCGTTTTGGAGCGCCAGTTATCGGACACCAGATGCTGGAGGTCGCTCTTGTTCGAAACATAGCCGAGTTCGATCAGTACCGAAGGTACGTCGGGGGCCTTGAGCACCTTGAAGCCGGCTGATTTCAGCGGATGTTTGTGCATCCGCACGGTGGTCTTCATTTCGTTCTTGAGCAGACGGGCAAAGCGATTTGAGAAGGTGCGGGTTTCCCGCTGCGCCAGATCGATCAGGATGTCGGCGACGTCGGTCGGCTCCTCGGTCAGATTGACCCCGCCAATGGCGTCAGCCTTGTTTTCCAGTTCGGCCAGGCGCTCGGCCTCGGCGTCCGAAGCCTTGTCCGACAGGGTATAAATGGTGGCGCCTTGGGCATTGCCCTCGCGGCGCGGCAACGCGTCGGCATGGATCGATACAAACAAGGCGGCGGACTGATTCCGCGCGAGCCTTACCCGGTCGCCGAGCGGAACGAAGGTATCGTCGGTTCGGGTCATGACCACGCGGTATTTGCCGGCCTTCTCGACGCGATCGCGTAACGCCAGCGCAAAACCAAGCACCAGTTTTTTTTCGCTTTCGCCGCCGGCCTGGGTTCCATTGTCCACGCCGCCATGGCCGGGATCGATTACCACGACCGGGCGGATATCGGGCGATTCGGTCGCCTTGGCTGTTCCGGTGGCATCCGCAACGGCTTCGGATGTCGCAACAGCGGCGGTAGCAGTAATGGCCTCGGTGGTCCCGACCGCGGGCCGCAGATCCGGCCGGCTTTCCGCGGCAAGCGATTGCACGAAGGTGGTCCGGTCTACCGCTTCAAGCTCGAGTATCAGCCGCGGGGGTTGGCCGTTGGCCGCATCGAGCACATAGGATTTCTCGATCCTGGCCGGCGCTGCGAGGTCGAACACGATACGCGAGCCGCCCGGCATCACCAGCCCATAGCGGAATGCCTTGATCAGGCCGCGCCCTGACGTCCCCGAGCCGGAAGCAAGCTGGAAGGTAACTTGAGGGAGATCCACGACCACACGATAGGGGTCGGCAAGCGCAAACGCGCGAAACTGGATATTCTTGTCGAGGTCGAGAATAAAGCGGGTGCGTTTATGGTCCCCCGCCAGCCGCACGTCCGAGGCGACCGGAAAATTCATCGCAGCTAAAGGTCGTTCCAGGTCACCTTCAGCTGCCCCCGCCGCATTGGGCCGAGGGCAAGAAAATGCTGCAGCGCACGCGACCGCCGCTCCAAGCAAAACCAAGCGATTTGCACGGCCCGCCAACGAATCCATGCCTCCGAGCAGCCCCTTTACCGCATTAGAACCGCAGGGTTAATCGAACCTTAACGCTGGGCGGCCGAATGCGGTAGGGTGTTGCCACGCAGCGACGCTTCCCTTGCATGGGCAGGTCAATCCACGTATGTAACAGGGGCTGACGGTTTAACTCCCGGTTGTGTCGCGTTCAGCCTCCCGGTGCAGCGCCGGTTCCTCCGAACAAGTGTAAGGGGTTCCAGCGTCTTTCCGCTTCCTTTCACGGCCAGCGCAGTGCGCGGCCGATCGAGGGTACGGTTTCGAGCCCGAGCGGCGTCCGCCCCAAGGTCACTTTCTTGCTCCAGGGCGGTTCTAGACACTTCATAACCGACTATCCGGCCTTGCAGCCGCGATATGCGACAGCCGGCGAGCGCCCTGGCGCGGCGCCGGAGCCATCAGCGACAGACAAGGCGGCGCCTTTGCCGCCAACGTGTTCAGACGGGCCGACGCTTGATGCGCCAGACTGAGATGCCGACCGGAACCCACGCAAGGATTGCGCCGATGCGAAGCAAAAACTTCGCGCGTCGCCCTGCGTCCAGGTCGCGGCCGGCGGGGCGCCCCGGGTTGCGTTTCGGCCTTCCCCTCACCCCCGAATCAGGTGGACCGTCGCGTCACCCGGCCGCGCGACATGCGCTTGCCGACATGCGCGCCCTCCGCCGTCAAGAGCTCCAAAATGCCCAACAAAATGTTGATCGATGCCACCCACCCGGAAGAGACCCGGGTTGTCGTGGTGCGCGGCAATCGCGTCGAAGAATTTGATTTCGAAACCGCCCAGCGCAAGCAGCTGCGCGGCAATATCTATCTCGCCAAGGTCACCCGCGTAGAACCGTCGCTGCAGGCCGCGTTCATCGAATATGGCGGCAATCGCCATGGCTTCCTGGCCTTCAGCGAAATCCACCCCGACTACTACCAGATTCCGGTCGCCGACCGTCAGGCATTAATCGAAGCCGACGAACGCGCCCATCGCGAGGCCGAGGAAGAATCCGAAAACCGCTCCAGCCGCCACCGTCGGCCGCGGCATCGCAATGCGCGCCGCCGCGGCAATGGCGAGCGGGTGCAGAGCGAGGTCGTCAACGCGGAAGGTTCCGAACCCGCGCAAGCCGCCCAGCCGCACGATCATGCGCATCACGAGCACGAGGACGGCGAACATGGGCATAGCCACGTCGACGATGCCGGGCATGCTCAGGCCGACGCGGATCATCACGGCCACGAAGGCCACGAGCATGTGCACGCGCATGTTCACGACGATCCCGATCATGCGGATGAACACGCGCACGATCAGGATGAACATGCCCACGATCATCACGATCATGCCCCGAGCGAACCTGCCGCGTCGGAATCCGAACCCGATACGCCCATTGCGACAGCGGTCGAGGACTCCGCTGGTTCTGCGCCGGATGCGCCGCCCCATGCAGAAGTTCGCGACGAGCATGTCCATGACGAGCAGGCGTTCGAAAATCAGGCGCATGTCGACGATGCGCCGAACGCCGAGCATTCAGAGGGCGATCACGTCGCGTCCCAGCACGACGATCAGGCCGCCGCTCCGCAGGACGACAAGCCTCATGAGGATGACGAGGACGACGGCGAAGAGGCCGAGGAAGAAATCGTCGAATCCGTCGGCGGCGACGATGTGCTGGAGGAAGTGCCGGAGCGCGCTTTTCGCCCGCGACGCCAGTACAAGATCCAGGAAGTCATCAAGCGCCGGCAGGTGATGCTGGTCCAGGTTGTCAAGGAAGAACGCGGCAACAAGGGCGCGGCGCTGACCACCTATCTGTCGCTGGCCGGCCGCTATGCCGTGCTGATGCCCAACACCGCGCGCGGCGGCGGCATCAGCCGCAAGATCACCTCGGCGCAGGACCGCTCGCGGCTCAAGGAAGTGGTGCAGGATCTCGACGTGCCCGAGGGCATGGGGATCATCCTGCGCACCGCCGGCGCCTCGCGCACCAAACCGGAGATCAAGCGCGACTTCGAATACCTGATCCGGATGTGGGAAACCGTGCGCGACATGACCCTGAAGTCGCAGGCGCCGACCCTCGTCTACGAGGAAGGCTCGCTTATCAAGCGATCGCTCCGCGATCTCTACAACAAGGAAATCGACGAAATCCAGGTTGCTGGCGAAGCCGGCTATCAGGAAGCCCGCGATTTCATGAAGATGCTGATGCCCTCCAACGTGCGCGCGGTAAAGCAATATCGCGACGGCCAGCCGCTGTTCTCCCGGATGGGCGTCGAGAGCCAGTTGGACGCGATGTTCTCGCCGACGGTGCAGCTGCGCTCCGGCGGCTACATCGTCATCAACCAGACCGAAGCTTTGGTTTCGATCGACGTCAATTCGGGCCGTTCCACCCGCGAGCATCACATCGAGGATACCGCGCTCAAGACCAACATGGAGGCCGCCGAGGAAGTCGCGCGGCAGCTGCGGCTCCGCGATCTCGCGGGCCTGATCGTCATCGACTTCATCGACATGGACGAGAAGCGCAACAACCGTTCAGTCGAGCGCAAGCTCTCAGATTGCCTACGACAGGACCGTGCCCGCATCCAGGTCGGGCGCATCTCGCATTTCGGCCTCTTGGAAATGTCGCGTCAGCGCATCCGCGCCAGCGTCCTGGAAAGTTCGACGGAGCCCTGCCCGCAATGCGGCGGCAGCGGCCATGTCCGCTCGGTATCTTCGGTGGCGCTGCAATTGCTGCGCGGTCTCGAGGAAATCCTGATGAAGGGCGCGACGCATAATCTCCTGGTGCGGACGCGGACCGACGTGGCGCTCTATGTGCTCAATCACAAGCGCGGCCACTTACGCGATCTCGAAAACAGCTTCAAGGTGACGCTCGCGATCGTCGCCGACACCAGTGTCAGCGCCCAGCAGTCGTTCGTCATCGACCGCGGCGAGCAGGTGCATACGTTGGAAGCGGCCAAGGCGTTGCTGGCCGCCCAGGTTGCGGCGTTCCCGGCCCATGTCGAAGAAGCCTCTGAAGACGACGAGCCGTTCGACGTCGAAGCCGAAGTGGAGACCGAAGAGACCTTGGGCCTTGTCGACAATCGACCAGCCGGCGAGGCCGGCGACGGCGGTGAAACCGACGCCGATGGCCGCAAGCGCAAGCGGCGGCGGCGGCGGCGCGGCCGCGGCGAGGCGCGCGAAGGCGGGCTCGCGCGCGAGGAGAGCGATATTCCGCGCTTTGCTGCCGACCAGCCTGAGATCGCCGCTGACGGCGACAGCGAAGAAGGCATCGAAGACGGCGCCGAAGATGGCGAGGCTCGGCCCGATCAAGCAGCCGGCGGAGAGCGCCGGCCGCGCCGTCGCGGTCGTCGGGGCGGACGTCGCCGTCGCGGCGGCCCCGAGGACGGTCTGGTCGGATCGATTGCAGACGAGCTGGGACCCACACCGGCGCCGGAAGCGTCCGGCGCAGTGGCCGATTTCGACGGCTATTCGCCCGAGCCGGCGCCCTCGCCGGTGGTGCACCCCGAACCCCTCGCGCAGCTGCCGGAACAGCAGCCGGAGCAGCAACCCGCCGAACCGCGCCAGCCGGAGCCGGTCCAGACGGAGACCGCTCAGGAGGCCGATCGCGCCGCGCGGCGACGTTCGACCGTGCGCGAAAAGGTGAGCTTCCTCGTCAACGCCCAGCCGGAAGCGGCAACGCCGGCACCTGTCCAGAGCCCATCCGAATCGCCTGCCCCTGCGGCGCCGGAGCCTGCGGCTGCCGCCGCGACCGAGGACACCCAGCCCCGCAAAGCCGGTTGGTGGTCACGTCGTTTCGGCAGTGGCGAATAAAATCGGGAATTTGGAAACAAAACCGCCCGGCAAAACCGGGCGGTTTTTATTTGCGAGGCGGATCAGCCGGTCGTCAGCGCGGTCTCGACATCCGACGGGTCGATGTCCTTTGCAAGGTTGGAAGCGAGCTTGTCGCGATCGAGTTCGCCTTCCCACCAGGCGACCACCACGCAGGCGACGCCGTTGCCGCACAGATTGGTAAGGGCGCGGCATTCGCTCATGAACTTGTCGATGCCAAGGACGATAGCCATGCCCGGCACCAGCCGCGGATCCACCACCGCCAGTGTCGCCGCCAGCGTGATGAAACCGGCGCCGGTGATGCCGGAGGCTCCCTTCGAGGTCAGCATCGCGACCAGCAGGATGGTTATCTGCTGGCCGAAGGTCAGATCGAAACCCAGCGCCTGCGCGATGAACAGGGTTGCCAGGGTCATGTAAATATTGGTGCCGTCGAGATTGAACGAATATCCGGTGGGTACCACCAGGCCGACCACCGACTTGGAGCAGCCGAGCCGTTCGAGTTTTTCCATCAGGGAAGGAAGCGCGCTCTCCGACGACGAGGTGCCGAGCACGATCAGCAGCTCGTCCTTGATGTAGGCGAGGAATCTGAAGATCGAGAAGCCGACGAGTTTGGCGATGATGCCGAGCACGACGAACACGAATAGCGCCGCGGTGACATAGAACGTCGCGATCAGGCCGATCAGATTGAGGATCGCGCCGGTGCCGAACTTGCCGATGGTATAGGCCATGGCGCCGAACGCGCCGATCGGCGCGGCCTTCATAACGATGGCGATGACGCCGAACACGCCATGCGCCGCATCGTCGATGAACGAACGCAAGGTGTGGCCGCGCTCGCCGAGGCCCATCAGGGCGAAGCCGAACAGGATTGAAAACAGCAGAACCTGCAGGATTTCGCCCTGGGCGAAGGCACCCACGACCGTATCGGGAATGATGTGCAGGAAGAAATCGACGCTCTTCTGCGCCTCGGCCTGCTTGGCGTAATTGGCCACCGCCTGCGCATTCGCCGCAGCATTGCCGAAGCCGGCGCCCGGACGCACCAGATTGCCGACGATCAATCCGATCACCAGCGCGAATGTGGAGACGACCTCGAAATAGACCAGCGCCTTGACGCCGATGCGGCCGACCTTCTTGGCATCCTGGATATGCGCGATACCGGAGACGACGGTGCAGAAGATGATCGGTGCGATCACCATCTTGATCAGCTTGATAAAGCCGTCGCCGAGCGCCTTGATCCAGTCGTTGGTCGCAATGGCCGGCGCCAGCCAGCCGAACAGCGCGCCGATCACGATCGCGATCAGCACCTGGACATACAGTATCTTGTACCAGGGTTTTGCGGCGCGCGCTGGCGCTGACGTTGCGGTCACTGCCGTCATGACATTCACTCCCTTAACGGTATCCAGGGATATGTCCGTCGTTTATGCAGACAACCGCCCTAGCCGCCTACAGCCAAAATCAATTAGGCCTTCGGAGTCAATGGCGGCTAGGTGTTTTTCAGATGGACACGGTCTTCCTCAGCGGATCGGGGAGCCTTGCGTGAGCCATCGTGTGATGCGCGCGACAGCTTCGCGCATGTCGTCGGCCGAGCGCGCGTAGGAGAAGCGAATGTAGCGATGTCCGTGCACCGGATCGAAGTCTATGCCGGGCGTTGTCGCGACGTGGGCCTGCTCCAGCATCTGTTTGGCGAAATCGAAGCTGTCGGAGGTGAATTCCGAAACATCTGCATAGAGATAGAAGGCGCCGTCGACGGGCAGAAAGTTCTTGAGGCCGGCATGCGGCAAACCCTCGAGCAAAATGCGGCGGTTTTCTTCATAGCCCCTTTTCACCTGTTCCATCTCGTCGCGCCCCTCGAAGGCCGCCTCAGCGGCGACCTGCGACAGCGTCGGAACCGAAATCGACAGATTCTGCTGCAGCCGCTCGATCGGGCGCACCAGCGGCGCGGGGACCACCATCCAGCCGACCCGCCAGCCGGTCATGCAGAAATACTTCGAGAACGAGTTGATCACCAGGGCATGCGGCGACAGCCCGGCGGCGGTCACGGCGGGGAATGCATAATCGAGACCATGATAGATTTCGTCGGAGATGAAGCGGATGCCTTCGCCTTCCGCGGCAGCTATCAGGCTGGTCAAAGCCTCGCGCGACATCATCGTGCCCGTCGGATTGGCCGGGCTGCCAACCAGCACGCCTTTCAGCGGCCTCTTGCGGTGGGCGGCGAGCAGCGCGTCCCCGGTCAAGGCGTGGCGCGTGTCGCTGCGGGTCTCGATCAGCACCGGCTCGCAACCGAGCGCCGTCAGGATATGCCGATACGGGGGATAGCCTGGTACCGTCACCGCGACGCGGTCGCCGAGTTCGAACATCGCTAGAAAGGCCAGAATGAACGCGCCTGACGATCCTGTGGTGACGACGACGCGCTCCGGATCGACTGCGCAGCCATAGGCGTCGCGATAGTGCCGCGCGATACGTGCGCGCAGCGAGGGGATGCCGAGCGCCGAGGTGTAATCGATCCGCCCCTGCTCCAGCGCGGCGTGGGCGGCCGCGATCGCCGTAGCCGGCGCAGGCGCCGCCGGCTGCCCGACCTCCATGTGAATCACATGGCCGCCGGCCGCCTCGATCCGATCGGCGGCCGCCATTACGTCCATCACCATGAAGGGGGGAACGTCGCTGCGGCCGGACGACTTCAGCAGGGCCCTGGCGCGGTCTCCAAGTGTCGCATCCAACATTGAAATCTGCTATCTGCCCGGCGCCCCATCCTGGCCGCAATCCACGGTTTGGTAGGGCATATCCGGTATCCGAACCGCGGCCAATGGTTAAAGAGCACCCCGAGACCCGCGCGGCATTGCGCAGCAAATGTTCCCGGCTGACCGCGGCCATCACCGCGGCGGCGCTGGCGGTCGCGCCGGTATCGGCGCTTGCCCAGGAAAACCGGGGCCCGTCGCTGTTGCGCGACACCGAGATCGAGCAGCTGCTGCGCGACTACACGCGGCCGATCCTGCGCGCCGCGGGCATGGAGAAGCACAACATTCAGGTCGTCATCATCAACGACAGCGGTTTCAATGCCTTCGTCGCCGACGGCCGCCGCATCTTCGTGAACTACGGCGCGCTGATGAAATCGGACACGCCCAACCAGATCATCGGGGTGCTCGCGCACGAGACCGGGCATCTGGCCGGCGGCCACCTAGCCAAGATGCGCGAGCAATTGGCGCAGGCGCAGACCCAGATGATCATTGCCATGCTGCTCGGCGCGGGCGCGATGGTGGCCGGCGCCAGGGGCGGCCCCGGCAGCGGCCTCGCCAATGCGGGAGCCGCGGCGGTCGCAGGACCTCAGGAGATGATCAAGCGCTCCCTGCTGTCCTATATTCGAGGACAGGAGGAAAATGCCGATCGCGCCGGGGTCAAATTTTTGACGGCCACCGGTCAATCCGCAAAGGGCATGTACGAGACCTTCCAACGATTCACCAACGAGAGCCTGTTCGCGTCGCGCGGCGCCGATCCTTATCTGCAATCGCATCCGATGCCTGCAGATCGTGTCGCAGCCCTTGGAGAACTCGCGCGCTCAAGCCCGTATTGGGACAAGAAGGACGACCCGGCGCTGCAGCTGCGGCACGACATGATGCGCGCCAAAACCTCGGCGTTCATGGAGCGGCAGGATACCGTGTACCGGCGCTATCCGCTGTCCGACGCCAGCCTGCCCGCGCGCTATGCGCATGCCATCGCTACTTATCGCCACGGCGACCTGAACTCGGCACTGGCCCAGATCGATGGCCTCATCCAGGTGCAGCCCAACAACCCGTATTTCCATGAATTGCGCGGCCAGGCGCTGCTGGAGCGCGGCAAGCCCGCGGATGCGGTCGCACCGCTGCGCAAAGCCGTGCAGCTGTCGAATAATGCGCCGCTCATCGAGATGTTACTTGGTCAGGCGCTCGTGGCATCCGATAACAAGGCCTACACCGAGGAGGCAATTGCGATTCTGCGCGCGGCGGTGGCACGGGAAACGGAAGCGCCGATCGGCTATACCCAGCTGGCGATGGCCTATGGCCGCAAGGGCGACTATGCGCAGGCCGATCTGGCCTCGGCGCAGGCCGCGTTCCTGCGCGGCGACAACAAGACGGCGCGCGACCTCGCCTCGCGCGCCAAGACCCGCTTCGCCGTCGGCACGCCCGGATGGGTCAAGGCCGACGATATCGTCAGCGCAAAGCCGATGCCCGGCCAGAAGAACTAGAACGCCTTAATGAATTGCGCGTAACTTGACCGGAGCGCGCTTCGTTTCACAAACCGGTTTTCACCCAGCCGGCCTGAAAACTGCCTCAAGAGGATTTGCCAATGCCTTCGCTTCGTTTTTTTAAATCCGCGGTGTTCGCGCTCGCGCTGTGCGGCGCGCCCGCAATTGCATCGGCGCAAAGTTTTTCCGGAGCTCAGCGCGTAGAGATCGAGAAGATCGTCCGGGACTACCTGCTTTCGCATCCCGAGGTGCTGGAAGAAGTGTCGGCCGAATTGAGCAAGCGCCAGGCGGTGGCCGAAACCTTGAAACATGAAGCCGCCGTCACAAGGAACGCGCAGGCCATCTTCAATTCCCCACGCGGCGTCACGGTCGGCAACAAGGATGGCGACGTCACCTTCGTCGAGTTCTTCGACTACAATTGCGGCTACTGCAAACGCGCGATGGCCGACATGCTCGAGCTCATGAAGTCGGACTCCAAGCTGAAAGTCGTGTTGAAGGAATTCCCGGTGCTCGGTCCGGGCTCGGTCGAGGCGGCGCAGGTCGCGGTCGCGGTCCGCATGCAGGATCCGACCGGCAAGAAATATCTCGACTTCCATCAGAAGCTTCTCAACGGCCGCGGCCAGGCCGACAAGGCCCGCGCGCTGGCCGCCGCGAAGGAGGCCGGCCTCGACATGGCAAGGCTGGAAAAAGACCTGACCAGCCCGGAGGTGCGCGCCACGCTGGAAGAGAATTTCAAGCTTGCCGAAGATATGGGCATGAACGGCACGCCGAGCTATGTGATCGGCAAGCAGGTGGTGATCGGCGCGGTCGGCGTCGACAATCTGCGGGAAAAGATCGGCGTCGCCCGCTGCGGCAAGGCGACGTGCTGAGGCGATAGCCCTCTTTTGGTGCTTGGAGAGATCGGCCGCAGTGCCGCCGGCTTTTTCATTGCGCGTTTATGCCGCCCTGATCGTCGGAATCTTCGCTAGCACCTTCGAAAGCTGCTTCTCTGCGACGTGGAGATCGTAGGAGCGCTGCAAGTCGATCCAGAGGTCCGGACCGTTTCCGATCAGCTTTCCGAAGCGCAAGGCCATCGCCCGGGTGACCGGCCGCCTTTCACGCAGGATGTCGAACAGCCTCTGAAATGCCGAGCAGACCGGCGATCTCGGTTTTGCTCTTGCCGAGCGACGGCAGCACATCCTCCCGAAGCATTTCTCCGGGATGCATGGGCTGCAGCCCTTTTAGCAGCGGATTCCTTGTCATTAGCGATTGTCCTCCATTCATCGCCTATTCACAAAACAAATCCCGTGGAACCCGAAATAACCCGGAACCTCGCCCAAGTCATTTCGTTGGTGGCGCGGGCAATGCAAATCCCCAGGAGTAACCATCCATGACCAATCGCTATTTGATGTCAGTCGCGGCCGCCGCGCTGATAGCCGGAACCGGCTTCGCCAACGCGCAGGGAACCAACCGCGAAGCGCCGTCGTCGGGCGCCGCCACCACCCAACACAGTGCACCGCCGTCGGACCGTGGTTCTGCGGCAACGCCGATGAACCGTGATGCGTCGCAGAGTGGCGCTCCCGCCGAGGCTCCGAAATCGGCCCAGTCCAAGGAGATGGCCCCGAAGGCTGAAAAATCCGCCCAGGATAACAAGGGCCCGCCCAGCAAGGATATGAAGGCGGACAGCAAGAGCGGCAATATGGACAGCAAGAGCGGCCCGGCCAGTGCTCAGACCAAGGGCGCCGACACCAATACCAACGCCCAGACCAAGGGCGCGCAGCCCTCAACCACCACCGGCAACGCCGCCACCTCCGCGACCGCGGCTCCGCCGGCCGAGAAGCGCACTGAGATCGCTTCCGCCATCAAGTCGGCGAATATCCGGGAAACGACCAATGTGAACTTCAATATCTCGGTAGGCGCGACTGTTCCGGCGTCGGTGCATTTCTACCCGCTTCCGCCCCGGATCGTCGAGATCTACCCGGAGTGGCGCGGCTATGAAGTGATCCTGGTGCACGGCCGATACGTTATCGTGCGTCCGCAGACCCGCGAGATCGTATACATCATCGAAAGCTGACGAGGTCAGCAGTACAGCATCTGGGCGGGCAGAAATGCCCGCCCTTTTGCTTTATGGTGCCCCCACGGATCGGGGGCAGCAACCATGGTTAATATTGGTTAACGACGATTTTTCGCTGGTTTTGCGCGGGTTTTCATAAATAAGACGAGGCGGTTGGGGGCGCCGCGGCGCCGCCTTTGAGGCTTCCCCTTCAGCCCGTTGTTACCTATAAACCCCGGCACATCACAGCATCGGCGGGATTTTGGATGGCCAGGACGATTTACGTGCTCAACGGCCCGAACCTCAATCTGCTTGGGACCCGCGAGCCCGAAACTTATGGCCACGCCTCGCTCGCCGATGTCGAGAAGCTCTGCAAGACGACGGCGGCGCAGTTCGGTCTGGCGGCCGATTGCCGCCAGTCCAACCGCGAGGGCGAGTTGATCGACTTCGTCCACGAAGCGCATGCCAGCAAGGCGGCCGGCATCGTCATCAACGCCGGCGGATATTCCCACACCTCGATCGCGCTGCACGACGCGCTGGCCGCGGTGAAAATCCCGGCGGTTGAAGTTCACATCAGCAACATTTACGTCCGCGAAGGCTTCCGCCATCACTCTTTCACCGCCAAGGCCGCGTTTGCGAGCCTGTGCGGCTTCGGCATCGATGGATACCGGCTCGCGATCAACGGCCTTGCCGCCAAGATCGGCGCCAAGGAAATCGGCACCGCTAAAGCCTGACGGGCAACCGCATCAAACAGAAAGTTTCGGATCACGACCATGGCGCGCCAGCCTGAGGACACAACCAGACCCAAACCGGGCGAGCAGCCTGGAGACAGCGCGCTGATCCGCGAACTGGCGCTGCTGCTTGACGAAACCAATCTTACCGAGATCGAGATCGAGCGCGCCGGACTGCGCGTGCGGGTGGCGCGCACCGTCAGCGTTGCCGCCTCCGTGCCGCCGCATTACGCGCCGGCCGCCGCTGCGCCGGCGGCCGCCTCAGCTCCGCCGCAGGCCGCCGATATTGCCAAGCATCCGGGCCTCGTGCCCTCGCCGATGGTCGGCACCGCCTATTGGGCCTCCGAGCCCGGCGCCAAGCCGTTTATCGAAGTCGGAACCAGGGTCACGGTGGGCCAAACCTTGCTCATCATCGAAGCGATGAAAACCATGAACCAGATTCCGTCGCCGCGGGCGGGCACGGTGACGCAGATTCTGATCGAGGACGGCCAGCCGGTCGAGTTCGGCGAACCGCTCGTCATCATCGAATAGATGTTCGACAAAATTCTCATAGCCAATCGCGGCGAGATCGCACTGCGTATCCTGCGCGCGTGCAAGGAACTAGGCATCGCAACCGTCGCGGTGCATTCGACCGCCGACGCCGACGCCATGCATGTGCGGCTCGCCGACGAGAGCGTCTGCATCGGTCCCCCGCCATCGAAGGACAGCTATCTGAACATTCCGGCATTGCTGGCGGCCTGCGAGATTACCGGCGCCGATGCGGTGCATCCCGGGTACGGATTCCTGTCGGAAAATGCCCGCTTCGCCGAAATCCTCGCCGAGCATAATCTGCATTTCATCGGCCCCAAGGCCGAGCATATCCGCCTGATGGGCGACAAGATCGAGGCCAAGAAAACCGCCAAGAAGCTCGGCATTCCCGTGGTGCCGGGCTCCGACGGCGCCGTGGGTCCCGAGGACGACGCGATGGCGATCGCGCGCGCGATCGGCTTTCCGGTCCTGGTGAAAGCGGCCGCCGGCGGCGGCGGCCGCGGCATGAAGGTGGCGCAAACCGCCGATGATTTGATGACGGCGTTATCCACCGCAGGCAATGAAGCGAAGTCCGCCTTCGGCGACGCCTCCGTGTATCTGGAAAAATACCTGCAGAAGCCGCGCCACATCGAAATCCAGGTGCTCGGCGATGGCCGCGGCGGCGCGATCCATCTCGGCGAGCGCGACTGCTCGCTGCAGCGGCGCCACCAGAAGGTCTGGGAGGAAGGCCCCTCGCCGGTTCTCGCCGCCGCCGCGCGCAACCGGATCGGCGAGACGGTGGCGAAGGCAATGCGCCAGATGAAATATCTCGGCGTCGGCACCGTCGAATTTCTCTATGAGGACGGCGAGTTCTATTTCATCGAGATGAACACCCGCATCCAGGTCGAGCATCCCGTCACCGAGATGATCACCGACATCGATCTCGTGCTGGAGCAGATCCGGATCGCCGCCGGCGGCGATCTTGCGGCGACGCAAAGCGAGGTCGCCATCATCGGCCACGCCATCGAATGCCGCATCAATGCTGAAAACCCAAACACCTTTCGCCCGTCGCCGGGAAGGATCACGCAATACCATCCACCCGGCGGGCTCGGCGTGCGGATCGATTCCGCCGTTTATCAGGGCTATGTGATTCCGCCCTACTACGATTCGCTGGTCGGCAAGCTGATCGTGCACGGCAAAACCCGCATCGAATGCCTGATGCGGCTGCGCCGCGCGCTGGACGAGATGGTGGTGGAAGGCATCGAGACCACGCTGCCGCTGTTCCGGGCGCTGGTGCGGGAGGCCGACATCATCAATGGCGACTACCATATCCACTGGCTCGAACAGTATCTCGCCGACCAACCCGCCGGCTGACCCTGGGAACCATTTGCCGATAACGGCGTTACGCGCATTGCCGGGAACCACCCGTGCGGGGGACTGTTGATTTCGCTCGCCAAGACCCTTGTGACCGCTGACGACACGCGGCGCCGCGCGTTCGGCCAGATCCTGCTGCTTGCGGCGGGATTTTTGGTGCTGGTGGCGATCAGCGTCGCCTCCGTCATTCTCGTCAACGAGGCCCGCGACGACAATGCGAGGGTCGTGCACACCGTTGAGGTGGAGAACCAGATCAATACGGTCCTGCTGGAAATCCGTCGCGCCGAAAGCGCCGCGCGCGGCTACCTGCTCACATTCGGACCGCAGTTTCTGGCCGACCATGAGGCTGCCATCGCCCGCGTCGTTCCTGATGTCGACCGGCTGGTGCAGCTGACGTCCGACAATGCTGTCCAAGCAGCAAATATAAAGAAGTTGCGTCCGGCGATTGAGCAACGACTCTTGCAGTTCGCCCAGGAAATGGATCTCCTCAAGCGAGGCGATCAAGCCAATGCGGCGGAACTGGTGCGTGAGGCGGCTGCCCGCAACAGTACCGACGCGATCCGCGACGTCGCCGCAGCCATGCTCGCAGAGGAAGATCGGCTGTTTGCACTACGTACGGCCAAGGCCGACCGCACCCAGGTTCTGGCTTCTTCCGTGACCATTGCCGGATCGAGCTGCGTGATAGCTCTCGCCGGCCTCTCGATCTTCCTGGTGCGCCGTTCGGCGCGGGCGCGCGACCAGGCCGAAGCGCAATTGCGCGACAGCAACCTCAATCTGGAATCGACGGTGCAGGAGCGCACCGCGGACCTTCGCGAGGCCAATGAGGAAATCCAGCGTTTTGCCTATATCGTCAGCCACGATCTGCGCTCGCCGCTGGTCAACATCATGGGTTTTACCAGCGAGCTGGAGCAATTGCGCGGCGACATCTTCAAGCGGATCGCCACCCTCGGGCGGTCGGCATCATCCGCGCCGCTGGTGCCGGATAACGCCAGCGATGACGCCGAACCCGTCCTGGAAGGCAGCGATAAACAGCTCTCGGAGGACTTCACCGAGGCCCTCGGTTTCATCAAATCCTCGATCGCCAAGATGGATCGGCTGATCACGGCGATCCTCAATCTCACCCGCGAAGGCCGGCGCGAATTCCAGCCGGTGCCGATCGAGACCCGCGAACTGATCGAGGGCATCGTCTCCACGGTCGCGCATCAGGCCGCGGAGGCGGATGCGCAGATCAGGATCGAGCCGCTGCCGGACATCGTCAGCGACCGCCTTGCGCTGGAACAGATTTTTTCCAATCTGATCGACAATGCGCTGAAATATCTAAAACCCGGCGTTCCCGGCGACATTACCGTCCGGGGCCGTACAAAACTCGGCTTTGCAATTTTCGAGATCAGCGACAACGGCAGGGGCATCGATCCCAAGGATCACCAGCGGATTTTTGAACTTTTCCGCCGCGCCGGCAGCCAGGACCGGCCAGGCCAGGGAATCGGGCTCGCCCACGTCCGCGCCCTGGTGCGGCGGCTCGGTGGAACCATGTCCGTGGCGTCCGAACTTCACAACGGCAGCACGTTCACGATAACACTGCCGCTCAAATGGGCGGCCAGCAACCGGTACGGGGAAGCATGAGTAAGCCAGTCACCATCATCATGATCGAGGACGACGAGGGCCACGCCCGGCTGATTGAGCGCAATATCAGGCGATCCGGTGTCAATAATGAGATCGTGCCGTTCACCAACGGTACAGCCGCGCTGAACTATCTGTTCGGCCCCGACGGCAGCGGTCTTGAGCACAAGGGACATGCGCTGCTGATTTTGCTCGATCTCAATCTGCCGGACACAAGCGGGATCGAGATCCTGCGCCGCGTCAAGGAAAACGACTATTTGAAATGCGCTCCGGTGGTGGTGCTGACCACCACCGACGACGCGCAGGAAATCAAGCGCTGCTACGAACTCGGCTGCAATGTCTACATCACCAAGCCGGTGAACTACGAAAGTTTTGCCAATGCCATTCGCCAGCTCGGGTTGTTCTTTTCCGTGATTCAGGTCCCGCAAGCCGCCCCATGACCGCCGCCGCCTCCACCCTGCTCTATATCGAGGACGACGAGGCACTGGCCCGGCTGGTCACGCGTGGCCTGACGCGGCTGGGTCTTGAGGTAGTCCACGCCGCCGATGGCGAGGCCGGGCTTGCGCGGCTGCGGCAAGGCGGCATTGATGTGATCGCATTGGACCAGTACATGCCCGGTCTCGACGGACTGGAGACGCTGGAACGCATTCTCGAAATTCCGGATGCGCCGCCGGTGGTGTTCGTCACCGCATCGCAGGACTCCAAGATTGCGGTCACCGCGCTGAAGGCGGGCGCCGCGGACTATCTGGTGAAGGACACGCGGGGCGATTTCATCCCCCTGCTCCACGTCGCCGTCGAAGGCGCGCTGAAGCAGGCGATGATCCGAAAAGCCCGCGACGACGCCGAGGCCGAGGTTCACGCCTCGCGCGACCGATATGCCGCGCTTGCCGCCGAACGCGAGGTTTTGTTGCGCGAGGTCAACCATCGCGTCGGCAACAGTCTGCAGATCATCGCGTCGCTCTTGCATCTGCAGGCCAATTCCTCGACGCAGGACGGCGTCAAGGCGGCGCTGACCAACGCCATGGGCCGCGTCGCCGCGGTGGCGCAGGTGCATCGGCGGCTTTACACCTCGCACGACCTGAACAGCGTGCTGCTCAATCAATACCTCGAAGCCCTGCTCGAGGATCTCAGGCGCTCGGCCGAAGGCAACAGGATGTCGCGGCTGACGCTGCGGGCGGAACCGATCGAGATCGACCCCGATCGCGCGGTGGCGATCGGCATCATCGTCAACGAACTGGTGATGAACGCGGTAAAATACGCCTATCCGGACGGCTCCGGTCCAATCCACATCGTTCTCAACGCTGACGGAGACGATCTGGAATTGTCGATTGCCGACGACGGCGTCGGCCTCAACGCCAAGACCGATCCGCGCTCCACCGGCATGGGCCAGCGCATCGTCACCGCGATGGCGCAGAAACTCGACGCCAGCGTCGAGCGCGATCCCAAACACGCCGGCACCCGCATCGTGCTGCGCTTCCGCCGCGTCGCTGCGCCGGCGGCGGCGGCCAGACCCGCGAGCGCGGCGGAGTAGAAATTCAGCGTGCCCCGGACGCAGCGCAGCGCGTAGCCCTTGCGGAGCGGTGCGCTGCAGAGCCGGGGCTGTCACGAACGCCGGCGTTTGGTACGGTCCCGGCTCTGCGGAGCGGCATAAGAATGCCGCACCGCGTCCGGGACACAATATTCACCCGATCAGCCGCAGCCACGGCAGCACGATTACGAGCAGGCCGAGAAAGAAGATCAACCCGAAGATCAACCCGAACTTCCAGAAATCCCGTTTGCCGATGTAGCCGCTGCCGAAATACATCGGGGCCGGACCGGTCGCATAGGGCGAGATCACCCCCATCAAACCCAGCGAATAGACGCACAGCAGCGTCAGCGTCGCCATCGGCATTCCCGGAATGCTGCTGCCGACCGCGAGCACCACCGGCAGCACGGCGGCGGCATGGGAGGTGATGCTGGAGAAGAAATAATGAATCCAGAAAAACAAGGCGACCAGCAGGATCATGCCGGTTGTCGGCGACATCGTCTTCAGCGGCTCGGCGAATTCGTCAGCGATCCATTTGATAAATCCGATCTCGTTGAGGCCGGATGACAGCGTCAGCAGCGAGGTGAAGTAGAAAAATACTTCCCACGCGGCCTTTTCGGCGACGATATCAGCGAAATCGATCACGCCAGCCAGCAGCATCAGCGCGATCACCACGAACACCACCATGGTCGCATTGATGAAATTCGAACCCAGTCCCGGAAGGCTGATGTTCGGATTTGAGCCGGTGATCCACAAAAACATCGCCAGCAGCACCAGCAAGGCCATGATCCATTCGTTGCGCGACAGCGGCCCCATCGCCTTCAATTCGTTCGCGCTCCACAGCACGATCTCGGGACTTTCCTTCACCTCCGGCCGGCAGATCAGATAGCTGAGCAGCGGCACCAGCACGAGCAGCGGTATGCCGAGCGGCGCAAAACCGATGAACCATTGCGACCAGCCGACATCCACGGCGGCGATCTTCTTGGCGATGCCCAGCGCCGCCGCATTGGGCGCAAGTGCGGTCAGAAACAGCGAGGAGGTGACCGCGGTGGTCGCGAACGCGGTCCACATCACATAGGTGCCGATCTTGCCCGCGGTGGGCCCGGGCTCGGAGCCGTAGATCCTCGGGATATTGCTGACGATCGGATACACCGTGCCGCCGCTGCGCGCGGTGTTGGAGGGCGTGGCCGGCGCCAGAACGAGGTCGGCAAGCGCAACGGCGTAACCGAGACCGATGGTGCGACGGCCGAGGCCGCGTACCAGCAGCAACGCGATCCGCCTGCCGAGGCCGCTCTTGCGGTATCCGATCGCGAACACGAAGGCGCCCACGATCAGCCATACCGTGCTTTCGGAGAACCCGCTCAGCATCCAGCGCAGCGACTTGTTGGGATCGTGCTCGACGTAACCCATCACGCCCGCGAAAGTGAGCCCGATGATGCCGACCGCGCCCACCGGCATGGATTCCAGGATCAGGCCGGTGATCACGGCCGCGAACACCGCGAAATAATGCCACTGGTTGGCGTTGAGACCGGCCGGAACCGGCATGAGATAGATCGCGAGCCAGACGCCCAGCGGGGCAATCGTCTTCCATCTGATGTTCACGTGCAGCCCCCCAGTGTTTTCTCAGCGCTTTTCCGAACACCATAACACGCTTGCTGAAAGGCGAAACCTTCGGGGTATGCTGGCCTGCCCCATCGCATGCGCGCCGGCCTCCTGCTATTCTCCGGCCATGAGCTCCCGCGACTCCGCCTCGTCCGATATCACTCCGGAGGTTTTGCTGCGCGCTTACGCCTGCGGTATTTTTCCGATGGCGGAAAGCGTCGACGATCCCACGTTGTTCTGGGTCGAGCCGGAAATCCGCGGGGTAATTCCGCTCAACGGTTTTCGCATTTCCTCACGGCTTGCCCGCACGGTGCGGTCGGATGCTTTCCGCGTCACCGTCAACACCGCCTTCAAGGCCGTGATCGACGCCTGCGCGGCCCCCTCGGCCGGCCGCCACGACACCTGGATCAACCGCCGCATCCGGGACCTCTACACTGCCCTGCATGAGATCGGGCATTGCCACAGCGTCGAGGTCTGGAACGGTGGGGACCTCGCCGGCGGGCTCTACGGCGTCAGCCTCGGCCGTGCCTTCTTCGGCGAGAGCATGTTTCATCGTGTCCGCGACACCTCGAAAGTCGCGCTGGTGCATCTGGTCGCGCGCCTGATCGCCGGTGGTTTCAAGCTGCTCGACACGCAATTCGTCACCGACCATCTGCGCAGTTTCGGCGCCGTCGAAGTGCCGCGACGGCGCTATCGCGCGATGCTCGATCAGGCGATAGCGGGGAACGCGGATTTTTCGCGGTTGCCGCTGGACACCAGCGGCGCCGAGGCTTTGCGGGTCATCGCGGAGCGCTAAATTTCTCAACGTCGTCCCGCAATCACCTGAACAGATTGAAGAACGGGTTGGTCTGCTGCTGCTGTGGCGGCGGTTGCGGCCGCGGCTGCTCCTGGACCTGCTGCTGCTGCTGGAATTGCGGCGGCGGCGGGCGCGGCGCGGCCTGCTTCGGCGGCGCGCGTTTCTGCACCGGCGCAGGCGGCGGCGGTTTCGGCGGATCGGGCTGCGCGCTGACGATGGTTTGCGCCGGCGCTTTGCAGTCGGTGAGCCAAATATCGTAGATCGGGTGCTCGACGCCGTGCAGGCCGGGGCTCGCCGCGAACATCCAGCCGGAGAAAATACGCTTCACTTCGCCCTGCAGCGTGATCTCGTCGACCTCGACGAAGGCGTCGGTGTTGGTGGTTTCCGTCGCCGGGCGCGTATAGCAGGCGTCGGTCTTCACGCGCAGCGCGCCGAACTGCACGGTCTCGCCGATGTCGGCGTCGAAATTGATGATGCGGCCGGTGATCTTGTCGAGTCCGGAAAAGCTCGCCTTCTTGTTGACGATCTTGGTGGCGGGCGGCTCGGTGACCACCTCGTCGCCGGGCTGCAAGGTGGCCGCCGCACCCGGCACGCTCTTGGGCTGTTTCTGCCCCGGCGGCAGACCTGGCAACGGATTGGGTGACGGCGGCGCAACCGCCACGCCCTGACCCGGCTGCGGCGGCGCGACCGCGATGCCGGCGGGCGCATTCTGCGGGATGATGGTGGTCCCCGGCGGCGGAGCCAAGGGCTGCGACTGCACCGATCCCGGCGGCGGCACGCCCTGCCCCGGCAGCGGACGATTGGGCGCCGGCAGAATGCGGCCCTGCGGCAGCTCCGGCACCTCCTCGTCGTCGTCCGGTTGCTGCTGTTGCTGTTGCGGGACCTGGCCGCGCGGAACATTGCCCGGCGGCCGCGGCGCCGGATCGGAAAAGATATTGCCGATCTGCGCGCGCGCCGGAGGCGCCGCCGCGAGCGTCAAGGCGGCAATCAAGGCCGCAAACCCGGTCAGGGCAATGGTTCGAAACATCCGGTACCCTAAGGCGAATCAGGCTCACGACATTGTATCGGAGATCGGAACGCCACTATCGGCCGCTCGCAATGGACCGGTTAACACGGCGAATACGGCGGGGAAAGGGCGGCTGCAGGTCAAAGGCGGCGACTGGTCAGGCGGCGGCGCAAATGAAATAGTTGCGACGAATCCGGGATAACCGGAGCAAACGGGGAAGCCCCTCATGCCCGATCGAATTCGTCTGGACGGCCGGATCGCCGTCGTCACCGGGGCTGCCGGCGTCATCGGCACCGCGACCATGAAATTGCTCGCCGAGCGCGGCGCGCGCATCGTCGCGGTCGATCGCAATGCCGAGCTGCTGCAGGACGCGATCCGGGGGTTGCCGGCGCAGGCGGAGGCGCTTGCGGTGACCGCGGACGTCACGCAGGAGGATGAGGTCGCCGACTATGTCCGCGCTGCGATGGACAAGTTCGGCGCCGTCGATGTGTTTTACAACAATGCCGGCATCGAGGGCGATATCAGGCCGACCGTGCGTTATTCGCTGGAGACGTTCCGCAGGGTGCTTGACGTCAATGTGGTCGGGGTATTCCTCGGGATGAAACATGTGCTGCCGGTGATGCTCAAGCAGAACCGCGGCAGCATCATCAATACCGCCTCGATCGCGGGATTGGTCGGCTCGCCCGAGATCCCCGCCTACACTGCCAGCAAGCACGCCGTGATAGGTCTCACCAAAAGTGCCGCGATCGATTGCACCGGTACCGACGTGCGCGTCAATTGCGTCTGTCCGGGTCTGATCGACAGCCGGATGCTGAGCGCGATCATCGAAGGCCGCAATCCCGGCAACGCGCCGGTACCCAATGACAGGATCGTCGAGCGGATTCCGGCGCGGCGGCTCGGGCTTGCGTCCGAGGTCGCATCCGTGGTGGCGTTTCTCGCTTCCGACGAAGCAAGCTATGTCACAGGCTCCGCCTATATCGTGGACGGCGGAAGAACCGCGGCATAGTAATTTCCAGACCAATAGCAGCAGGCCCCCCTCATGCCCGTCGTTCTCGATCCCGATGCCGCCGCCGTCTACAAGGCCTTCCAGGAAGCGGGCCGCCCGCCCTATGAAAGCGTTTCACCGGCTGAGGCGCGTGAGCTTTATCTGAAAGGCCGCTTCGTCACCAACCCGGAGCCGCCCGAACTGGCGTCGGTCAGGGAGATCACGATCCCCGGTCCGGCCGGACCGATTCCGGCCCGGGTCTACACGCCGAAGCGGCTGAGGCAGAAGGACGGCATGGCACCCTGCCTGGTGTTTTTCCACGGCGGCGGCTGGGTGATCGGCAATCTCGAGTCCCACGACGTGGTGTGCCGCACCCTCGCCCATGAGGGCGAGTTGATCGTGATCGCAATCGACTATCGGCTCTCGCCGGAGGCAAAATTCCCCGCCGCGGTCGAGGACTGCATCGCCGCAACGAAATGGGTATCCGACAATGCCATGACCCTCGGCATCGATGCCGGGCGGCTGATGGTCGGTGGCGACAGCGCCGGCGGCAACCTCTCCGCGGTCGTCGCCATCCACGCGCGCGACCACAACGGCCCAAAGCTTGCCGGGCAAGTGCTGATCTATCCCGCCACCGATTTCCGGATGACCCATCCTTCGCACCGCGAACCCGAGACGTCCGTGCTGCTCACGCACTCGGTCGTCCAGTATTTCAAGAATCAGTATTTGAACCGTCCTGATGACATCCATGACTGGCGCGCATCCCCGGCGCTTGTCGAGAATCTCGCAGGCCTGCCGCCGGCCTATCTCCTCACGGCCGGCGCCGATCCGCTGCGCGACGAAGGCGACGAGTTCGCAAGACGCCTGGAGGAAGCCGGAGTGCCGGTCACCTACAAGACCTATCCCGGCCAGTTCCACGGCTTCTTCACCATGGGCAAGCTGCTGCCGCAGGCCAACGTCGCGGCAAAGGAAATCGGCGTGTGGTTGAAGGGGCTGAACTGACCTCGCCCCCAATCTGACGAGCGCTCCGAAGGGCGCGCGTCTCGAAGGATGGCCCGCGGGCCGCAGGGTGCGAGAGGGGGCCGCGCGGCGTCGTCGCTAGCGCCCGGGCACCTGTATCACCGAGGGAAGCAGCCTAGCCGCAACGGCGGCGTGTCCTTCGGCAGTGAGATGAACTCCGCTCACCCCGCCCGCGCCGCGCGGCGCAGCGATTGCGGCGGCTGGCCGAAGGCGCGGATGAAGGCGCGGCGCATCCGCTCCGGATCGCGAAAGCCGGTGGATTGCGCCACCCGTTCGATCGCTTCGGAGGAAGACTGCACGCGCTGCCGCGCGGCCTCGATACGCAACCGCTCCACCGCCTTGGACGGCGTGGCGCCGGTCTCGGCGATGAAGGCGCGGGTAAAATGCCGCGAGCTCATGCCGGCCCGCTCGGCCATGTCCTCCACCGTCAGCGGCGCATCGAGATGTTCGCGCGCCCAGCTCAGCAACGGCGCGAAGCGGCCGGCGGGTGCTTTCAATTCCAGCAGCGACGAGAATTGCGACTGGCCGCCGGCACGGCGTTCATGCAGCACAAGTTGTTGCGCGGTCTTGCGGGCGGCCTCATCGCCGAAATCTTCCGCCACCATCGCCAGCGCCAGATCGATGCCGGCGCTGATCCCCGCCGAACTCCAGACGTTGCCGTCGCGTACGAAAATCCGGTCGGGCTCCAGCTTCACCTTCGGATAGGTTTTGAGAAAGTGCTGCGTGCGTTGCCAATGGGTCGTCGCGCGGCGGCCGTCGAGAATGCCGGCTTCGGCCAGGATGTAGGCGCCGGAGCAGACGCTGGCGACGCGAACGCCGCGCTTTTCCATTGCGCGCACGAAGCTGAGGGTTTTTTCGCACGTCACCGCCGCGCGAACGCCCGGGCCGCCGGCCACGATCAACGTCGTGATCGCACCCGATGGTTTCAGGCCGCCGGCGAGCATCTCGACACCGGATGAACTGCGCACAGCCCCGGGTTTTACCGCGAGCGTCTTGATCGACGGAAGTTTGCCGGCAACGCGCGCCGCGACCTCGAACGCAGAAATCGGGCCCGCTGCGTCCAGCAACTGGAAATCCGGAAAAATCAGGACGCCGATCATGGCCCCTCGCCTATGTCCGTAAATGAGGGAAATATGACATTTCAGACATCAACCCATCATGGCAGGATGACTTGGTCAAGCCTAATCGGAGGAATCAGCATGTCCGCGCCGTTGCAAATCGGTCTGATCGTCTTTCCAAAGGTGACCCAACTCGATTTCACCGGGCCGCTGCAGGTGTTCGCCGGCCTGCCCGGCGCGAAAATTCATCTGGTCTGGAAACGCATTGAGCCTGTACCGAGCGACTCGGTTCTGACGCTGACGCCGACGGTGAGCTATGCCGATTGCCCGCAGCTCGATGTGATCTGCGTGCCCGGCGGCGCCGGCGCCGATGATCTCGTCAATGACGAGGAGACGCTGGATTTTCTGCGCGCGCAGGCGAGGTCCGCAAAATACATCACCTCGGTTTGCACGGGGTCGCTGGTGCTGGGCGCCGCCGGATTGCTGCAAGGCTACAACGCGGCGACGCATTGGTCGGCGATGCAATATCTATCGGCCTTCGGCGCGAACCCGACCAGAACCCGCGTCTGTGTCGACCGCAACCGTATCACCGGCGGCGGCGTCACGGCCGGCATCGATTTCGCGCTGACCCTGGTGTCGATCCTCGCCGACCGCAAAACCGCGGAAGCGATCCAGCTCGGCCTCGAATACAATCCGGCACCGCCGTTCAATTCAGGCACGCCCGACGCCGCGCCGCCGGAAGTTCTGAGCTTCGTGAACGAGCGAATTGCTGGCAGAGGCGTGCACCGCAGCGACGCGATCAACCGGGCTGCGGCGCGAATGAGACAGCCAGCGTAGCAAACCATCGTCGTCATTCCAGGCGCGACAGCGGAGCCACGCGACGCGCGGCCCGATGACGCGAGCCCGGAATCCATAATCACGATTGGTGTTTATGGATTCCGGGCCCGCGCCAAGAGGCGTGTCCGGAATGACGAGACAGAAAAAGGCCGCCCGGTTTGCACCGAACGGCCTTTCCTGTCCTACGGCAGCTCCACATTAACGGGCGATTTCGGACCTCCGCACCGGGGGCCTATGTCCCGGCCGCGTCCTACTCGGGGGCCGTTGCAAATCGGGGCAGTCGCGACTGTATCCCGAAACCGACACGATGGTTTCCCACCTCCGTAAGATGGGTCGATTGAACCGCGCGCCCCGCGTTGGCGCAACAACCCGGCGCAATCTGTCCCCGCTGTTAACAGGGTAGCCAAAGCGAAACGAGATCGCGATGTGCCCGTTGCTGCCGGCAGCAGGTTCGCATCACGCTTGCCCATCCGCGGCGATCGAACTCCGGCGCTTGCTGGCCAGCGGCCTCGCTACCTCGTGCGCGCACTCGATCAGCAGCCGCAGCGCGGGATTGGGAGTGCGGCCTTTAAGCGTGACGATTCCGATCGGCCACATCTGCACCGGCATTTCTACCGGCAAAACCTTTAGCGACAGACGTTTGGCGCTGAAATGCAGCATGGTCGCGGGAAGGAAGCTCAGAAACCGGCCCGTCGACAGCAGCGCGTTTTGCATTTGAATCGAATACACCGTCACGCTGGCTCGCGGCATTTCCAGTCCGCAAGCCCGAAACGCGTTTGCGATCCAGCCGCCGGGATAACTTTCGCGAGGCGGCAAACACCAGCGCTCGTCGATCAAGTCGGAAAGGTTGATCTTTCGCCGGCGTGCCCAGGGGCTTCCCAAGCCAGCCACAACCACACCGCTTTCATGCAGCAGCACCTGCACCGCCATGTCCGGAGCCGGGATTGGAGCCGGCAGGCGTCCGATCATGAGATCGATGTCATGGTTGCGCAGATGACGGTTCTGCAGCTCGGGCGGCTCGTCCTCGATGATGTGGAGCGCCAGTTTTGGATATCGCCGGGACAGGCGATCGACAATGGCGGGAAGCAAGCCGGCCATTACCGGCTCGGTACTCCCGATGCGCAGTTCACCCGTGGTGGGGTCTGCCAGGGACTGCAACTCGTCGACGCTGGTCCTCAGATCGTTGCACAACGCGATGCTGCGTCCGAGCAATGCCCGGCCATAGAGCGTGGGCTCGACCCCGAGCCGGCTGCGCTCCAGCAGAGGAAGCCCTAATGTCTGCTCCAGCTCGGCGATCATCTTGGAGATCACCGGCTGGGAGATCGCGAGCTGTCCCGCCGCTTTGGCCATGCTGCCGCATTCGACCACGGCGATAAACACATTCAGCTGTCGAAGTTTGATGCGCCGGCTGATCCGGGAAGCGTCGAGCATCGGCGATCCTTTCGGAAACAGAATAGAAGGATCGAGAAATCGAACTTTTCTTATATAGAGCGACGGATCAGGCTGCAATCCGTCACTGAGTTGAGCGCCAGCTTTGGGAGCAGCCCATGTCTCACACGCCGACGTTTTGCCTGCCGCGCCGCACCCTGCTAGTTGCAGGCCTCGCCGGTCTGTTGCTGCCCGGCTCAGCGCGCGCTCACGGCTACCCCGCCAGCGTCATTCGAATTGTTATCCCGGCGGGTGCGGGCACGCCGCCGGACATTATCAGCCGGATCGTCGCCGACGAACTGGCGGCGACCGAGGGCTGGCGGCTGGTAGTGGAGAACCGTCCAGGCGCGTTGCAGACGATAGCAATGAACGACGTGAGCAACCGACCGGCCGACGGCTACTCCCTGCTCACCATGAGCCTTCCGATTACGGTCACCCCTACTCTGCTCCCGAAAACCGAGATACGGCCCGACGTGGACTTCGACGCCGTCATCAAGATTTCGAAGTCTTATACCGTCCTGGTCACAACGCCTTCCTTGCCGGTCAATTCTCTGTCCGACCTGGTCGCGCTGCTCAAAAGCCAGCCGGGAAAATTCAATTTCTCATCGGCAGGGTTCGGAACGCCCTCCCATCTCATTGGCGAATTGTTCAAGCTGCAGGCGGGGGTTCAGGCGACCCATGTGCCTTATCAGCAATTTCCTCAGGCCATCGCCGATCTGATCAGCGGTATCAACCACTACATGTTCGTAACCACGCTACCGGTCATCGATCTCATCGCGACCGGGAGATTGCGCGCCCTGGCCGTCATAGCTCCGAGCCGGATTGCGGCGCTTAAGGACGTGCCGCCGGTCGCCGAAGCCGGTTTTCCCGATCTGGTCACAGCCGATTGGATCGGCTTTGCGGTCAAGCGGGACACTCCGGTCGAAATCACCGCGCAGCTTAACAAAGCGATCAACAAGGCCCTTCTCCAGCCAAAAATTCGCAACGCGCTGGAAAAAATCGGCGCCGAGCCGGTGGGCGGCACCGCTGCGGAATTCGGCGATGCTATCCGGGCCGATGTTGCACGCTGGGCAAAGATCATCGCGGATGCCGACATCAAGCTCGCCCAATGAGACAAACGACATCTCCGCGGATCGACCAGGCTGGCGCACCGCGCCTGCAGATTACCCCACCGCAGATCCTCGGTCCCTTCTATCCGGTTGCAGAACGTCCCGAGCGCGCTGCCGACCTCGCGCGTCCGGCCGGCAGCGCCGCCGAGGCGGGCGGCCAGTTGATCTACGTGAAAGGGCGCGTACTCGCCCGTTCGGGCAAGCCTGTCGCGCATGCCCGCATCGAAATCTGGCAGGCCAATGCTGCGGGAAAATATCGCCATCCAAGCGATACCAACCCGGCACCGCTCGACCCGAATTTCAAGGGTTTTGCGCAGCTCACGACCGATGCCGGCGGCCGCTACGCGTTCCGCACCATCAAGCCGGGCGGTTATCCGACAGCCGAGGGCGACATGAGGCCGCCGCACATTCACTTCACGGTCGACGGACGGCTCGACCGGTTGGTGACCCAGCTTTATTTTGCTGGCGAAGCGGAAAATCAGACCGACCGATGGCTCAATTCGCTGCCGCAACCGGAACGGCTGATCGTTACGCTGCAAGCGCCGCCATCAGACCTCGAAGCCGCCGCGCGCGTTGCGCATTTCGATATCGTCCTGGCAAGCGGATAGATAACCGCCAATCAAACCTGACGGCGTCCTGTGATTCCAGTTCCTAGTTCGGAATTGCTCGCTTCGGCGACGGCACGTTGGCATTGACCGTGACGCCGCGCAGCAGGTTGTAAGCCGCGCCCAGCGCCTTGTCGTCCTTCTCGAGCGGCGGAACGTAGGCTTGCGAGCCGGTCTGCTCCGCGCCTTCGGCGGAGAGGTGGCCGCGCATGGAGGCTTCGCCCTTGGTGTCGGCGCGGGCCTTGAGCTCTTCCGGCACGTCCTGCAGCACTTCGATGTCGGGTGCGATGCCCATGGCCTGGATCGAGCGCCCGGACGGCGTGAAATAGCGGGCGGTGGTCAGCGCCATGGCGCCCTTGCCGGGGCCGAGCGGGATGATGGTCTGCACCGAGCCCTTGCCGAAGGTGCGGGTCCCGATCAGGGTGGCGCGCTTGTGATCATGCAGAGCGCCGGCCACGATCTCCGAAGCCGAGGCTGACCCCCCGTTGATCAGCACCACCAGCGGCTTGCCCTTGATCAGATCGCCGGCCCGCGCCGCGAACCGGTGCGTCTCCTCCGGCGTACGACCCCGTGTCGAGACCACCTCGCCCCGCGCCATGAATGCGCTGGACACCGAAACCGCCTGGTCGAGCAGGCCGCCCGGATTGTTGCGCAGGTCGACGACATAGCCGGCCAGTTTCTCCGGTGGGATCTGACCGGAAATGTCGCGGATGGCTTTTTTCAGTCCCTCGGTGGTCTGCTCGTTGAAGGTGTTGATCTTGATATATCCGATATCGCCGCCATCGGTGCGGTAGCGCACCGGCCGCACCCGGATGACCTCGCGCACGATCGAAACCTCGATTGGCTGCTCCGCGCCCTTGCGCAGGATTTTGAGCCGCGTCTTGGTATTGATCGGCCCCTTCATCCTGGTGACGGCCTGCTCCAGCGTGAGCCCCTGCACCGCGACGTCGTCGATTCCGGCGATCAGGTCGCCGGACAGGATGCCGGCCCTTGCAGCCGGCGTGTCGTCCATCGGCGCCACCACCTTGACGAGGCCATCCTCCATGGTGACCTCGATGCCGAGCCCGCCGAACTCCCCGGTTGTGGTCTCCTGCATGTCGCGCCAGGCCTTCTCGTTCATGTAGCGCGAATGCGGATCGAGCGAGGCGATCATGCCGTTGATCGCGCCTTCGACGAGCTTGGCGTCGTCGGGCTTTTCGACATAGCCGGCCTTGATCCGTTCGAACACGTCGCCGAACAGATTGAGCTGCGAATAGGTGTCGGTGCCGGCGGCGGCCCTTGCCGCGGCGACCAGCGCGCTGGGGGGCTGGATGGCGAGGACCGTGAGGCCCGCGCCGATGACCGCGCCAAGAAAAAGATTGGAAATCCTGCGCATAACCGGTCGCCCCCTTCCGATGTCAGGTGTTCCAACAATGGACGGCGCAAGCAGGCTTTTTTGCGGCAGCAAAATGGGCAAACCGCAGCATTCCCAGCCCGAATGGCGGCTATTGCGGAGTCCAGGGCTGGTAATCGCCGGTGGCCGGTGGCCGACGGCCGGCTGCCAAGGTCGAGCCCGGGGGGCGGTAGGCCGCGGACGTTCCGGTCATGTTTGGGACATGCGGCTTTTCCCATTCACGCGGCGTGTAGGCCTCTTCGGTCGGCGGCAGGTCGACCGTGTGATGCAGCCAGCCGTGCCAGGACGGCGGTACCCGCGTGGCCTCGGCATAGCCGTGGTAGACCACCCAGCGGCGCTCGAAACCCAGGGACGGATCGATCTTGCCGGCCTTGGTGCGGTAGTAGCGGTTGCCCTGCTCGTCCGTGCCGACCAGCTCGCCGAACCGCCATGTCCACAGCTGCGTGCCGAAGGTCTGGCCGTTCCACCAGGTGAAGATTTTAAGCAGAAACAGTTTCATCGGACCGTGCCGGTTATGCGGGAAGCTCAACGCCCCTGATGCCATCGGCGCAACGCATTGTCCAGTTGGACCGCCCATTGTGACAATCACGGTTCGTGCAGCCTGTGCGCGCGATTTCGGGACCGAATGCCGCGATCCGTTCATTCCCCGTACAGTTGCGACCTGACAGCCTGAAGCTCGCGCACAATCGGTGCGAGGCTCGGGAACGTCCGCGCTGCGAAAGGGTTAGGCCGTGTCCCGCACATGGAGCCGACAATGATCAGTCTCAAAGTTTTAAGTACCGCTGCGATCGTGGCGCTGGCGTTGCCGCTGGTGACACCTGAGCCAACCTATGCTCAAGCGCCTCCCGGCGCGGCCGGCGGCGGTCGAGGCGGCGGGGCGCCTGCCGGAGGGGGCGGCGGCTTCCGCGGCGGTGGCGGTGGTGGCGGCGCGGCTATAGGTGGCGGCGGCTTCCGCGGTGGCGGCGGCGGTGGATTCCGCGCCGGCGGTGGCGGTGGCGGCGTCGCGGTTGCACCTCCGGGTGGCGGCGGTTTCCGCGGCGGCGGCGCAGTCTACCGGGGCGGCGGCGGCGGATATGCCTATCGCGGCGGTGGCTATCGCGGCGGCTACTATCGAGGCGGCGGCGGGTTCATTCCCGGCGCGGTTGCAGGAGCGGTGATCGGCGGCGCGATCGCGTCCTCGGCCTATCCCTACGGCTACTACGGCGATCCGGCCTATGGGTATTATGACGAGGGATATGTCGACGATGGCGCCGTCGCGGTTGCCCCGGCTCCCGGCGGCGATGACGTCGCCTATTGCGCGCAGACCTATCGTTCCTACGATCCGCGATCGGGCACCTATCTCGGCACTGACGGCCTTCGCCACCCCTGCCCGTAAAACGCTGACGTTCTGCATTCAAAGGCGGTGCACCCCGGTGCGCCGCCTTTGTTCGTTGCCCTACGACCGCGTCGCCAGCACGACGCCGGCCAGCGTGAACACCAGCGCGGCGATCTGGCCGGGGCCGAGCGGCTCATGCAGCGCTATTGCCGAGGCGACGACGCCGATCACCGGCACCGCCATGGTCCCGATCGCCGCGACCGAAGCCGGCAGGCGTGCCAGTGCGGCGAACCAGGCGACATAAGCGACGCAGAACTGGATCACCGTCGAATAGATGACCAGCAGCCAGCCGATGGTGGTGACAGCGTTCCAGTGCGAGGTCTCGATCAACAGGCCGGCGACCGCCACCGGAAGGCATCCGAGGCCGATCTGCCACGCAGCCGCCGTGATCGGCGGCAGTTGCAGCGGCAGTTTCTTTGCCAGCACGGTGCCGAGCGCAAATCCGACCGAGCCTGCCAGCGCCATCACAATGCCCGGCAGTTTTGCCGCGCTGGCGCTGATGCCGTTGGCGCCCATGATCGCCGCCAGCCCCGCGAACGCCATTGCCAGCGCCAGCACGCGCAGCCACGTGATGCGTTCGCCGAGCACGAACCACGCCAGCAGCGAGGCCCACACCGGCATGGTATAGGCGATCAGCGCGGCCTCGCTGGCCGGAAGCCAGAGCAGCGCCAGCCCCATCAGCACCATCCAGCCCATCACATTGAGCATCGCAGCCATCACCAGCCGCGGCCATTGACGCGGCTCGACGCGCAGGCTCTGCCCCCGCATCAGCGCGAGCACGGCCAACAGGCCGGCGCCGATCACCCCAGTGCCGCCACGCAGGGTCAGCGGCGGCAATTCGCCGAGCAGGTATTTTGTGACAGGCCAATTAAACCCCCACCCCAGCGAGGTGATGGCAAGGAACATCAACCCCGCGGGCGTGATGAAGGCTTTCGCGCCCGGCTTGCTTTGCATTGTCATGGATGAGGGGACCGGCAGAATCAGCGGCACCTTGCCGTTTATCGGCCTTCGGAGCCACCGGCTGGCAAGCATGTCAGCCCGGACCCACGCGGAGGCGGTTGAGTCTCCGCGAAGCAACCCCTTGCCGACAATAAATAGTTGTCCTGTGAACAGCGGGCGAAGCGGAAAAACCGCGCGCTGGAAACAAATTTTTTCGCTTCCGAATCCGCAAGGACTCACTGATACTTGGCGGCAATCAGGGCGCGGTCAGACCCCTTGGTTTTCCCGGCTTTCCACCATATTTAGTATTTGATTCAGGAACTCGTACTAGTGCTTGACGGGCGCAAGCGAGTTGCTCTAGCTTTAAAACTGTTCGGCGCGAGTGTGTTGGAGTCCCGCCGGTCGTCCCAAACGGGTTCCAGATTAACGCATTCCGTTCGCCGATAGAGGCTAACGGGTGACGGGTTTTGTTGCCCTGAATTCCGGGACGTTCCGGGCGCTAAAAAGCGAGCCAAAAGGGCTCAGGTTACGGGGTGAGGCGTTAAAGCATGACCTGAAAATCGGAACCGGCGTTCCGTCAGGGCATGCTCCACAGAGAACAGGGCCGGGTCCACCGGCTGAACCCGCGGATGAAACCGCTCAAGGAAAACCACCCGGCGCCGCAGGCATTGCGGTCCGGCGAGAAACAAGAACGGGGCACGATTATGCGAATCGAACGGCGCTACACCACCGACGGCCAGTCACCCTACGCCGCCATTGATTTCAGAATGACGACATCGGAGATCCGCAATCCCGATGGCTCGGTGGTGTTTCGCTTAGAGAATGTCGAGGTGCCGGAGTTCTGGTCGCAGGTCGCCTCCGACGTGCTGGCGCAGAAGTATTTTCGCAAGGCCGGCGTCGCCGCGCGCTTGAAGAAGATCGAGGAAGAGACCGTGCCGTCCTGGCTGTGGCGCTCGGTGCCCGACACCGAAGCGCTCGCGGCTCTGCCGGAATCCGAGCGCTATGTCAGCGAACTCTCGGCAAAGCAGGTGTTCGACCGCCTCGCCGGCTGCTGGACCTATTGGGGTTTTAAGGGCGGCTATTTCAGCAGCGAGGACGACGCCCGCGCCTTCTTCGACGAACTGCGCTACATGCTGGCAAAACAGATGGTGGCGCCGAACTCGCCGCAGTGGTTCAACACCGGCCTGCACTGGGCCTATGGCGTCGACGGCCCCGGCCAGGGCCATTATTACGTCGATCCCTTCACCCACAAGCTGAGCAAATCGAAGTCCTCCTACGAGCATCCGCAGCCGCACGCCTGCTTCATCCAGGGCATCCAGGACGACCTCGTCAACGAGGGGGGCATCATGGACCTGTGGGTCCGTGAAGCCCGGCTGTTCAAATACGGCTCCGGCACCGGGTCGAATTTTTCACGGCTGCGCGGCGAAGGCGAGCGGCTGTCCGGCGGCGGACGCTCCTCCGGTCTGATGAGCTTCCTCAAGATCGGCGACCGCGCCGCGGGCGCGATCAAGAGCGGCGGCACCACGCGGCGCGCGGCCAAGATGGTGGTGGTCGACGCGGATCATCCTGACATCGAGACCTATATCGACTGGAAGGTGAAGGAGGAGCAGAAGGTCGCGGCCCTCGTCACCGGCTCCAAGATCAACCAAAAACACCTGAAGGCGATCCTGAAAGCCTGCGTCAACTGCGAAGGCTCGGGCGACGACTGCTTCGATCCGGAGAAGAACCCGGCGCTGCGCCGCGAGATCAAACTGGCGCGCCGCGCTTTGGTCACCGACGGCATGATCAAGCGCGTCATCCAGTTCGCCAAGCAGGGCTACAAGGAGATCGATTTTCCGATTCTCGACACCGACTGGGATTCCGAAGCCTATCTCACCGTCTCCGGCCAGAACTCCAATAACTCCGTCTCGTTGAAAGACGACTTTTTGCGCGCGGTGGAGACCGACGGCGACTGGAATCTGATCGGCCGCACCAACAAGAAGGTGACGAAGACGCTCAAAGCCCGCGAGCTCTGGGAAAAGATCGGCCACGCGGCCTGGGCGAGCGCCGATCCGGGGCTGCATTTCAACACCACCATGAACGACTGGCACACCTGCAAGGCCTCCGGCGACATCCGCGCCTCCAATCCGTGCTCGGAATACATGTTCCTGGACGACACCGCCTGCAATCTCGCCTCCGCCAATCTGATCACCTTCTACGACACGAATACAAAACAGTTCGACGTCGCCTCCTATGAGCACCTCTGCCGTCTCTGGACCTTGGTGCTCGAAATCTCGGTGATGATGGCGCAATTCCCCTCCAAGGCGATCGCGGAGCTGTCCTACGAATTCCGCACGCTGGGTCTCGGCTTCGCCAATATCGGCGGCCTCCTGATGACCATGGGGCTTTCCTATGACTCGAAGGAAGGCCGCGCGCTGTGCGGCGCGCTCTCCGCGATCATGACCGGCGTGTCCTATGCGACCTCGGCCGAGATGGCTGGAGAGCTCGGCCCCTTCCCCGGCTACAAGAAGAACGCCGCGCACATGCTGCGCGTGATCCGCAACCACCGCCGCGCCGCCCATGGCGAATCGCGGGGCTATGAGGCGCTGGCGGTCAATCCGGTGCCGCTGGATGCGGCGAGCATTCCGCAAGCGGACATCGTCACCCGTGCCCGCGCCGTATGGGACAGCGCGCTCGAGCTCGGCGAACTCCATGGCTATCGCAATGCGCAAGTTTCCGTGGTGGCGCCGACCGGCACCATCGGCCTGGTGATGGATTGCGACACCACCGGCATCGAGCCGGATTTTGCGCTGGTGAAATTCAAGAAGCTCGCCGGCGGCGGCTACTGGAAGATCATCAACCGCGCCGTCCCGGAGGCGCTGCGCGCGCTCGGCTATCGCGAAAGCGACATCGCCGAGATCGAGGCCTACGCCGTCGGTCACGGCTCGCTCTCCAACGCCCCGGCGATCAACGTCTCCACGCTGAAGGCCAAGGGTTTTACCGACGAAGCGCTGGCGAAGGTGGAAGCGGCACTGCCGACCGCGTTCGATATCAAATTCGCCTTCAACAAATGGACCTTTGGCGAGGATTTTCTTCGCGACACGCTGAACCTCTCGCCGGAAGCGATCGCCGCGCCTAATTTCGACGTGCTCGCCGCGGTCGGATTCACAAAACGCGAGATCGAGGCCGCCAATGTGCACATCTGCGGCGCGATGACGGTGGAAGGCGCGCCGCATTTGAAGGCCGAGCACTACAGCGTGTTCGACTGCGCCAACCCATGCGGCAAAATGGGAAAACGCTATCTCTCGGTGGAAAGCCACATCCGCATGATGGCGGCGTCGCAGCCGTTCATTTCGGGGGCGATCAGCAAAACCATCAACATGCCGAACGACGCCACGGTGGAGGATTGCAAGTCCGCCTACCTATTGTCATGGAAGCTCGCGCTGAAGGCCAACGCGCTCTATCGCGACGGCTCAAAGCTGTCGCAGCCGCTCAATTCGCAATTGATCAGCGACGACGACGAGGAAGACGACGCGATCGAGAATTTCATGGACAAGCCGATGGCCGCTCGAACAGCGCAGCTTTCGGAGAAGGTGGTGGAGCGCCTGGTCGAGCGCATCGTGGTGATGCGCGAACGCGAAAAAATGCCGGACCGCCGCAAGGGCTATACGCAAAAGGCCGTGGTCGGCGGCCACAAGGTCTACCTGCGCACCGGCGAATATGACGACGGCCGTCTCGGCGAGATTTTTATTGACATGCACAAGGAGGGGGCAGCCCTCCGGTCGTTCATCAACAATTTCGCGATCGCCGTCTCGCTCGGCCTGCAATACGGCGTGCCGCTGGAGGAATATGTCGACGCCTTCACCTTCACCCGCTTCGAGCCCGCCGGCCCCGTGCAGGGCAACGATTCGATCAAATACGCCACCTCGATCCTGGACTACGTGTTCCGCGAACTCGCCGTCAGCTACATGAGCCGCTTCGATCTCGCTCATGTCGATCCGAATGAGAGTAATTTTGACGCGCTCGGCAAGGGGGTGGAGGAAGGCAAGCAGCCGGATCCGTCGCATTCGACCAAGTATGTGTCGAAGGGCCTGACCCGCTCGCGCACGGACAATCTCGTCGTGGTGCGCGGCGGCGAGACGGCTTCGTCCTCGTCCCACGGCGGCAACGTGATGTCACTCGCCACCTCCCGCGCCGCCGACGCCCTGGAAGGCGCGGTCGCGCTGAAGCAGGAAGCCCAGCACGACCTGTCGCCGACGGAGAAGCTGGAAGCGCTGCAATGGAGCCGCGCCGGAGCAGCGGCAGCGCAGGCTGCGCCGAGCAAGGCGGAGCGCCGGGCGGAGGCGAAGGCCAAGGGCTATGAGGGCGAGATGTGCGGGGAGTGCGGGCACTTCTCGCTGGTGCGGAACGGGACCTGCATGAAGTGCGATACGTGCGGGAGCACGACGGGGTGTTCGTAATGAATGTGCCAACGGCTGATCTAGATCATATCCATAACGGCTTGATCTGTGCGCTTCGCTCAATACGGCGAGGGGGAGATTTGGACGAGCGGATATCCATTCCCCCGTTTGGCCAGGCATCGACCGTTGGAGGAATGTTGACGCTGGCATCGCAATATCTTGACGAGCCGTTTTTTGAAGAGCATCTCGATATGGTTCGAGATGCGCTGCGTACGGTCGGGATAGAAAATCGGAGCGCAAACAAAAAGACGATAGCTTCAACTCTGCTACGGCAACTCGCAACTAGAAAAATGAAGGCATAGGGGTTTCAGCCACTACGCATAGTCGAATCGGCGTGAGGAAGTCCCGATATGTCGAGTGATAAGATTGGCGCCTATTTTCGGCATCATGCAAGCGAGCTTACTCGCCAAGCACAACACATTGGAGAAATGTTTGCTGCCCATCGGCCATCGTCGGGCTCGAATAAAGAACAGGAAATTCGGAAATTCTTTGCGGAACATCTTTCTGGCGATATTGGAGTTGGAACGGGCCTAATTGCATCAGAGGAGACAATTTCTACCGAACAGGATGTCGTCCTATACGACAAGAATTCAAATTCTCCTCTTCATGGAGAGGGATCGAAATCTATTTTCCTGATCGAAACTATATATGGACTTATCGAGTGCAAATCGCACCTCGGTCGAGATGAGTTTTTGAGTTCTGCAGAAAAATTTACAAAAATCGATCACCTGCCTCGAAATCTCGTTTCCGAGCTTGGACCAAAGATCGATGATACTCTCTATTGCATTTTCGCATTTAGCGGTCCCGATCCCGAAACGCTTGTTAAATATTATGAACAGGCATTTGCCCGGAATGATGCTCGTCTCCCTGATTTCATCGTCGTTCCCGATCGATACGTTGTAGTTGGAGGAAAATACCGGGTACTCGCGCAATTTGGACAAGAAGGGTCAGGTATGCGAGCCAAAGCCAGCACACCTTCTGGAAATCTCCAAAGATTTTTTGACCTCTATTCGTTGGGTGACGAGGCGCTGTTCATTTTTTTTCACTATCTTCAAAAATGGCTTTGGACCGCTGGCAGTAGGAAGCCAGACCTTCTGGCATATCGTCCAACTGACAAAATATATGGAAATTATGCGACATATGAGTTGCAATGGTTTCCGAATAAAATCGCCTACTCCGTAGGGCCAACTAGCGCGGCGTAATCCGCCGCATCAACCCGCATTGCGGGCTACACAGCCGCGGCTCTCGACGCAGGCGTATCCCTAGAGGAGCGTAGCGAATCCGGGTCTATTATTTGCGGACGCTGCTGTCTTGCGTTGCGTGGTGCTCCATCTGAGCTAGAATCACTCCATGACCCTTTCGGCAGCCGACGTTCCAAATTCGCAGAGTAAATGCCGTGAACATCCATCTGGAAAACGTGAAAAAATTTATCCGTGAAGCTCTCGAATGCAGCGTCTTTATTTCGCCTCGAGAACCAGGATTAACGTTCGAAGAAATCAATGAAATCGGAACGCGATTGGGATTTCAACGCGGCGAGATCGGAGATGCTTTTGTGAAGATGTCGCTGCAATCGAATGGGCGCGGGTCCAAGCAAGCGTAGCCCGGATGCAGCGCAGCGAAATCCGGGACAGTTTGTCTCTTTCCGGGGCGCCGACCCGGGTTGCGCTACGCTCCATCCGGGCTATTCAAGACATGAGCGTTTCGGCAACCAGTATCCGCTTTCACGACCACACCATGTGGATCGAACTGACCGACGGTCGGACACTCGGCGTGCCACTGGCGTGGTTTCCGCGCCTGTTGAACGCGACGCCCGCTGAACGAGACCGCGTCGAACTGAGCCGCACGGGCCTGCATTGGGAAACTCTTGACGAAGATATTTCCGTCGCGGGTTTGTTGGCCGGACGCGGCGATATCACAACGCCGGCGTCACCGAGCGCGGGATGACGAACGCCACGACAGCGTTGCTGGCATCCTCGACGAACTCCGCATCCTGCCTGAGTTCTTCGATACTTCGCGGGATCGGCATTCGGTCGCCGTCCGCGCGCATGGCGGCAAGATGCCCGGCGAGTGCTTCCGAGGCATTGTCGACGGCCTGCTCGAACGTATCGCCCGCCGAAATGCACCCCGGCACGTCGGGAAAGCTGACGCCGTAGCTCGTGCCTTTGTCCTTGTGGACCAGCGCGATGTAACCCTTTTCGCTCACCCTGGCTCCTTCAATCCCGCCTGTCTGTAGATCGAGCGCACCGTCTTGGGATGCAAGTCCCGTTTGGGATGCGGCACCGTCACTTTACCTGGTTTTGCCGGGTGCTTGTAGTGGTGATGGCTGCCTGTTGCGCCAATATAACACCAGCCATCCGCCTCCAGTTCTCTTATCAGACCGCGGGAGTCCTTGCCCATCGGGCATCAGGCTATCGTCAGCCGAAACCGCGCCGCAACTAACTGGCAGACGAACGTCGTCGTTTTACTCTTTTTCGCATGTGCCTCTTCGCGAGCTTATCTCGCCGGCTTCCACGTCGCGTCCCTGATCGCCAGCATCAATTGCGCCAGCGGCAGGACGGTGCGATCCGCTTTCGACGCGGCGAGTGTTTCGACGGCGGGCCAGTCGATCCGCACCGTGCCGTCTTCATCGATCACGTAGAGGTTGGGCGAGCCGGGCGCCGGCTCGTGGATTCTTATCGTCTTGAGGGATTTTGGCTGGTCCTGCGCGAGCGCGGGTGCGGCCACGGCCGCGATCAGCAGGAAAGCGAGAAGGCGATGCATCTGGTTCGTCATGCCCGGCCTTGTGCCGGGCATCCACGTCTTGCTGCGCCTGGAGCAAGAAAGACGTGGATGGCCGGGACAAGCCCGGCCATGACGACAGACTTGGCGCAGTCATCTTTTTGCATTCGCGTCGATGGGCGCAAGTTGCTTTGCCAGATCGAGAACCCTCTCCCTGTCTCGTCCGGTTTCAATTCTCAAGAAGACCTGCATCAATTTCAGACCCTCGATAATCGCCGCCGTACTCGGCGGGCGAGGCCGGGATGCGCGCAGGCTTATGACGTTTGGCGGGAGACCCCTTCCCTTGCCTTTCATGTTTTGCTCCGGACGCGAGGCGGAGCGCCGCCCTCCCCGGCGCGCGGCGCGGTGAAAAATTCTTCGATATTCGAAGACAGCGCGCGAGCCAGTTTTTCGAGAACCGCGACGCTCGGATTCTCAAGTCCCCGTTCAAGACGGCTGACATAGGTCCGGTCGATTCCGGCATCAACGGCAAGCATCTCCTGCGAGAGCTCGCGCGCGACCCGAAGCCTGCGGATGTTTCGAGCGACCGACACGCCTGCTTTCATCGAGCAAGATCAGCAGCCTCCGGGCGATAAAACCACGGACAATAGTGCTAGTGATTGGAGTCGGCCTACCTCGTCATTCCGGGGCGCGCGGCTTCGCGCGAGCCCGGAATCCATAACCACGATTGGGGGTTATGGATTCCGGGCCTGCGCCCAAGCGGGCGCATCCCGGAATGACGATGGAGAGGCGTGGCGCGTAAGGTCGTCTTTCGCGGCCGTGCTGAAAAGCGGTTGATCGAGCTCGGCGAATATATCGCCATTCATGCAAGCCCCGCCATCGCCAACGGCTATCTCGACCGCATTCATGCGGCGTGCATGGCACTGACGGACTTCCCCGAACGCGGCCGGCGCCGCGACGACATTTTGCCCGGCCTGCGCACGATCGGGTTTGAGCGCAGGGTGACAATCGCATTCCGCGTTCTAAAAACGCGGGTGGAGATTGTCACGATCGCCTACGGCGGCCGGGATTTCGAGCGCGAGCTGCGCAAGCGCAACTTGCCGCGCATGCGCGCGCTGTAGGGCGATGGCGAGCCGAGCGCAGCGGCCCGGACTGCCGGCTGGAAATCGGTTTCCCCGCCCGAAGGGTACTCATCAGCAAGCGTAGCCCGGATGAGCGTTAGCGACATCCGGGATTCCGTCCCAGCGGCGATACCTGCCCCGCATTTCGCTGGGCTCATGGCGGGCTACCGGCTGCAAACCCCCGTTCACGAACTTGTGAATGTATACCTATCCCCGCCCTCTAGGCCTCGCTTATCCTGCCCGTGTCCTGTCCAATGAGGGGCGCTTCTAGAGGCGATCCTGAAGTGGGACAGAGCGAGAGCTGGC